>Ga0180008_1001192_pt1 | contig 17250 bp, 14 predicted proteins | sample MM_PW_MetaG_FD_121121 | JGI IMG/M metagenome (GOLD analysis project Ga0180008, IMG submission 121121) | Groundwater microbial communities from the Aspo Hard Rock Laboratory (HRL) deep subsurface site, Sweden - MM_PW_MetaG | ecosystem: Environmental > Aquatic > Deep subsurface > Groundwater...
GGCCAGCTCACTCACCGTGCCGATTAGTGATAACGGCAAGAAAACCTTTGAAAACGTGATTAACGCGGGACGTGTGCAGGCCGCTGTTACGGCTGCGCCGGGCTCGACATTGCAGGTGTCGGCCCCGCTGGTGCAGGACGAAGTCGCCTTCTCAGGTGCGAACCCATTTCCGGACGATGGTGTTGCTGTTGTGTTTGACACAGCCAACCAGAACAGCTATGTGGTGTACGCCCTGCCTCGTACGTCCCCTGAAACCCCCCTGCCCGACGGCGGCGGCACCCTGGATGCGGACCCCGACAAAGCCGACAGTTTGGTTTTTCGCGGTGTAACGCTAAAGTTTTCGGGTGTACCCGTGGGAGGCGAAACCGTTCAGCTCACTGTCGACGCCACTCAGCAAAAACGAGGCATCCTCGACACCATTGCTCAGCTAAAGACCAGTTTGCAGGGGCCAGCCAGTGGCTTTCAGGTTGGTGATGCGGTAGCGGTTGCGATTACTAACCTTGATCATGGGATGACCACCGTGGACAGCGTGCGTGGTGAAATTGGCGCCCGCTTGAACGTGGTGGAAACTACCCAGACGGATAACGATGACGTCGGCCTGGTCAATAAATCGGTACAAGCCGAGCTGCGTGAGCTGGATTACGCTGAAGCCTTGTCGCGGCTGGCCTTTCAAACCGTAATCCTCGAAGCCGCGCAGCAAAGCTACGTGAAAGTCAGCGGCCTTAACCTGTTTAACAAGCTGTAGCGCCGGGGCAGGGTCCCGTAGGGTGGGTTAGCCGCGCAGCGGCGTAACCCACCGTGTGTTCTTAGCGTTAGTCATTGTTGGTGGGTTACGTGGCGCGCAGTCACCATCGGTGTATGTAAATGCGCTGGCCAGCGCCACTAACCCACCCTACAAAGGCCAATACCCACGACGGTTCCTTGGCAGCTCCTTGGGTTTATGCTGATCAAACGCCGCAACAAGCTGTTTTCAAAAGCCAAAAATACAGCAAGCGTTTTTTCATAAAAAAAGCCTAAAGCTCCCGCAGCAAGCGCCGATACAAAGTACGAATGCGAACTTTATGGGTGCCTGGGCACTGCCCGCCCTAGGTCGCACGCTCAGGCAAACACGCTAGTCCTTGGAGGACACCATCATGGCTCTTACAGTTAATACCAACATTGCCTCGCTCAACACCCAGCGCAACCTCAGTTCCTCTTCCAATGCGTTGAACACTTCGCTGCAGCGTCTGTCCACTGGCTCGCGCATCAACAGCGCCAAGGATGATGCCGCTGGTCTGCAGATTTCCAATCGTCTGACCAGCCAGATCAATGGTTTGGGTGTAGCAGTAAAGAACGCTAATGATGGTATATCCCTTGCGCAAACAGCCGAGGGTGCAATGCAGCAATCTACAAATATCCTACAGCGTATGCGTGACCTCTCTCTGCAATCGGCAAACGGTTCTAACTCTACTACTGAAAGGCAGGCGTTGAACCAAGAAGTTGGCCAGCTTAAAGAGGAGCTGGATCGCATCTCCACTACGACTACGTTCGGCGGTCGTAAGTTACTTAATGGCGATTTTTCAAATGTTAAGTTTCAGGTTGGTTCTCAAGCAAATGAAACCATTGGTTTTTCTATCGCGTCTACCGCTGCGGCAAAAATGGGTACCAACGAGTATAACGAGTCGGGAACTGTTACAGGTAAGTTAGTTTCAGCGGCTATCAACACCAACGGTGTTGGGGTGGTTGTTGCGGCGGATAACTTCAAGATTTCAGATTCCAAAGGTGCGACTGGTGCGATAACTTATGCAGTTAACTCATCTTCTAAAACAATTGCAGATGCTGTAAATGCTGCTACTGCGACTGCTGGTGTGGGTGTAACAGCTTCAGTAAAGAACGATGTCGCTTTGAGTGGATTTAACGCTAAGCTTCAAGGTGGTACGGCGACTTTTGATATTAATGGTAAGAGTGTTGCGGTAACGAAATTTAATGGCAATGATCTGACATCACTTAAAAATCAAATAAACTCTACAACAGGTGTTGGTGTAACTGCCGAGTTCGCTACAAAGAGTGATGGCACTTTAGATAAGACTTCCATAGTTCTTAAGGGTAGCGACGATATTAGTTTCAAGTTGACCGCCGTTGATGCGGGTGGTACTGCTATTGCTGATGCAGATGCATCGTTTAGTGTTGGTATTAATGGTGGTACTGCTGCTGCTGTAGCCAATCCGGCGACTAACCGTATTGCGGTAGGAACTGTAGAATTGAGCGGTGTTGGAGAGTTTGCTTTTGCTGGTGCTAAAGCCGACGTATTCAAGGCTGCAACTGGGAGCTCAACTGTAGATTCAGTTGCTAAAGTTGATATTTCTACGGTTGACGGCGCACAAGACGCTATCGATGTAATTGATGCGGCTTTGAAAAGTATCGATACGCAGCGAGCAGATCTTGGTGCGGTACAGAACCGTTTTGACAACACTATCTCTAACCTGCAAAACATCGGTGAAAACGTCTCGGCTGCTCGTGGTCGTATTCAGGACACCGACTTCGCCGCTGAAACCGCGAATCTAAGTAAAAACCAGATTCTGCAACAGGCAGGTACGGCGATTCTGGCGCAGGCTAACCAGTTGCCGCAGGCGGTGCTTAGCCTCCTGCGTTAAGCCGCACAGCGGGTTGGTTTTAACCTCGGGGGGTAGTGCTAAGCGCTACTCCCCGCTTTGCCATTTGAGGTGAGGTCATGGATATCAATGCAGTCAATGGGTTACAGCAGCCGATCATGGCTCTTCGGCCATCCAGTTCAGGTAGCGCATCACCAGCGATGAACGCGGAGAAGCCAGTTGCAAGCAATACTGAGCAGGCCCCTCCGGCCAGCACGACTACTGAGCAAGCGCGCCAGCCAGTGGAAGAGGCGATCTCCAGCATCAAACAGTTCGCTCAGAGCATTCAGCGCAACCTAAACTTTGCCCTGGATGATTCCAGTGGGCGGGTGGTGGTGAAGGTCACCGATGCCATGTCTGGCGATGTGATTCGGCAGATTCCCTCCGAAGATGCCTTACGGTTGGCGGAAAGCCTGGAAGAAGCGCGTAGCTTATTATTCAAGGCAGAAGCCTAAAGCGGTACGCTTCTTGATTAGCTCTGGTTTAACGAGAGCAAACGTCAATTTAACGACGAGGTGGTTAGCATGGCAGGCGTATCAGGTATTGGATCAGGCATCGACATCCACAGCATTGTGGGTGCCCTGGTTAATGCAGAAAAAGCCCCTAAAGAGGCGCAACTCGCGCGTCTGGAAAAAGCCTCTACCACCAAGTTTTCCGCTTTGGGTACGCTTAAAGGTGCATTGAGCGAATTCCAGACGGCGATGAAGGATCTCAACAGCTTGGCACTGTTTGAGAAGCGCACGGCCACTTCCTCAAATACCACGGCACTCAGCGCTTCAGCCGAGAAAACGGCGCTGGCAGGCACTTATCAGGTTGCGGTCAAGCAACTGGCGACTAGCAGCCGGGTGGCTACGGGGGCAATTGCTAGCGCCTATACAGCACCTTCTAATGGCGAGCTAACCGTCAAGCTCGGTACTGCCGACACTACAGGCGTAAGCGTCGACATTGCTGCTGGTGATACGCTTGAGAAAATACGCGACAAACTCAATACCACGCTCAAAGATAAAGGCATCAGTGCCAATATCGTCAATAACCCCGCCGATGGCACCTCGCGCTTGGTACTCAACTCCAAAGAGACCGGTGCAGGGAAGGATATTGTGGTGACAGCCGATCCCGGGCTGGAGGCGTTGGTAGTGAACGGTGCCGTTCAGGCTGGCGCGAGTTCGGCTGGTTACTTAGGTGATCCAGCACAAAGCGCGATATTCAGCATTGATGGCCTGGAGCAAACCAGCGCCACTAATAGCCTTAAAGATGTAATACCTGGCGTCACGTTCAATTTATTGAGCAAGACAGAGACGGATAAACCGCTCACCCTGACCGTAGGTCAGGACAAGGCTGGTGTTACCGCCAGCATCAAGAAGTTTGTCGATGCCTATAACAAGCTGATCAAAACCAGCAGCGAGTTAACCAACGTGACTCAGGTTGGCGAAGGCAAACCGCCTGTAGTAGGCGGCTTGGTCGGTGATGCGACTGTGCGCACCTTGCTTTCTGGCGTGCGCAATGAGTTGGTTAATCCGGCCGGACAAGAAGATGTTCGTGTACTGGCTGATTTGGGTATCACCACGCAAAAAGACGGCACCCTAAAAATTGACGATGCCAAGTTGGGCACGGCGATTACCGATAACTTTGACGCGCTGGGTAGCTTTTTTACCGGTGATAACGGCTTGATGAGCCGGGTTGATAGGCGCATTGACGGCTATATCCAGACCGGCGGTGTACTAGAGCAGCGTATGAAAGGCATTCAGACTACCCTTACTGATATCGACAAGCAGAAGGAAACGCTGACTCGTCGCGTTGGCCAGCTGCAAACCCGACTGTTCGCACAATTCAATGCCATGGATGCGTTAGTAGGCAATTTAAATGCGACCAGCGACCGCCTGGGCCAAGCCCTCGGCAGTTTGCCGGGTGTGGTTAAATAGAGTAATTAAGCCATGAATAACCCGATTGATACCTATAAAAGCGTTAAAACAAACCAAGATGTAACGCCCTATCAGGCAGTGCAGTTATTGATGGCGCGCTGGATCGTATTTCTCTCGCTCTACATGCGCAGCGAGAAAACAATCCAGATGTACGTGGTGAGGCCGTAGGCACGACGCTGTCAATCATTGGTATTTTGCAGGCCAGCCTGGATAAAACGTTAGGCGGCGAACTGGCTGAGAATTTAGATAGCCTGTACGACTACATGACCCGGCGTTTAGCGGGTGTAGCGTTGGATAAAACCCCGCGTCGGCTTGAAGAAGTGCAAGCGCTACTTGAGCAAATTCGTAATGCGTGGGTGGCGATTGGCCCGGAAGTTGAGCCAGCGACTAGCTGATTATTTTGTCTTATTTCTTTAGGTTAAGGCTCAAGCTGGTGGGTTAGCCGCCGATAACTGAAGTATTCCCGGAACACACTGGAGTACATTCAGCATGAACGCGATGGTAGCCATGCGGCAGTATCAATCTGTTAATACTCAGGCCCAGGCTGTTGATGCCTCACCTCACCGTTTGATTCAAATGTTGATGGAAGGCGGCCTTACCCGCATCGCCCAAGCCACCGGTGCGATGGAACGTCAGCAAACCGCGTTGAAGGGTGACCTCATCGGCAAAGCGATTGGTATAGTTGGCGGCCTTCGTGACGGCCTGGATTTGGCGCAAGGTGGTGAGTTGGCCGACAATCTGGATAACCTTTACCAATACATGATTACCCGCCTGCTACAGGCGAATGCACAGAATGATGTGACTGCCCTTGAAGAAGTTGCCAATTTGCTGCGTGATGTGAAAACTGGCTGGGATGCCATCGGTCAGTGATCCAGTTTGATGCTTAAAGGAATGTACCCATGACTTCGACAGTCCAGCGTCTAGAAAAAACCGGCAGTGCACTGCGCAGTGCCTTGGCCAATCAAGACTGGGCCGCCATTGGCGAGTTGGATTTGCAGTGTCGCCAGGCAGTTGACGAGGCCATGGTTGAGTCTGTCAGCGATGAAGAGACCCTACGCTCGCGCATGCAGGAGTTGCTGGATCTTTATCGTGAGCTGGTCAGCGTCTGTCAGGCCGAGCAACAGCGTTTGGCCCATGAGTTGGTTCAACTCAATCAGTCGCAACAAGGCGCAAAAGTTTATCAGCTGTTTGGCTGACCCTCCCCGAGCGCGCAGCTGCGCGCTCGCATGATCTTCTGCTTTACCCCTCATGTATCTGTATGTTTTTCGAGCAAGTTTCAGGTGGTTTGCTGAGAATTTGGAAAGCGCACGCCATAAAATTGACATTGAACAATAAATTGACTTTACTACCGGCGCAAATACCGGCGCTAGGGCGAGTTGTATTGGGCGGCGGGTGTGTTTTTCACTCCAGGATCAGAAATTAATTATGTGGCGTGAAACAAAAATTCTCCTGATTGACGATAACTGTGAGCGCCGGCGTGACTTGGCGGTCATTCTGAATTTTCTGGGTGAAGACCACATAGCCTGTGACAGCCAGAGCTTTCAGCAGGTTGTTGCAGGCCTGGAGTCGAGCCGTGAAGTGCTCAGCGTGCTGCTGGGCGACATTACCGCCAAGGGCGGTGTGTTGGGTATGCTGAAGCAGTTGGCTGAGTGGGATGAGTTCTTACCGACGCTATTGCTTGACGAGCAAGTGGCTGCCGAGTGGCCAGAAGAGCAGCGCCGTAGTGTGCTGGCCTGCCTAGAAATGCCGCTGAGCTACAACAAGTTGCTCGACTCGTTGCACCGCGCTCAGGTGTACCGCGAAATGTATGACCAGGCTCGTGAGCGTGGTCGTCAGCGCGAGACCAATTTGTTCCGTAGTTTGGTCGGTACCAGCCGGGCTATTCAGCATGTTCGGCAGATGATGCAGCAGGTAGCCGATACTGAGGCCAGCGTACTGATTCTGGGTGAGTCGGGTACCGGCAAAGAAGTCGTCGCGCGTAACCTGCATTACCATTCCAAGCGCCGTGAAGGTCCTTTTGTGCCAGTCAACTGCGGGGCGATTCCTGCCGAGTTGCTGGAGAGCGAGTTGTTCGGTCACGAGAAGGGCGCGTTTACCGGCGCGATCACTACCCGTGCTGGGCGCTTCGAGCTGGCCAGTGGCGGCACGCTGTTTCTCGATGAAATCGGTGACATGCCGCTGCCCATGCAGGTGAAGCTGCTGCGCGTATTGCAGGAGCGTACCTTTGAGCGAGTGGGCAGCAACAAAACCCAGAATGCCGATGTGCGGATCATTGCTGCTACGCACAAGAACCTTGAGCAGATGATCGAGGCCGGCAGCTTCCGTGAAGACCTGTATTACCGCCTCAACGTATTCCCGATCGAAATGGCCCCGTTGCGTGAGCGCATTGAGGACATTCCCTTGCTGATGAATGAGTTGATCTCACGTATGGAGTTCGAGAAGCGTGGCTCCATTCGCTTTAACTCGGCGGCCATTATGTCGCTGTGTCAGCATGACTGGGCGGGCAACGTGCGCGAGCTGGCCAACCTGGTCGAGCGCATGGCTATCATGCATCCCTACGGCGTGATTGGCGTGGGTGAGCTGCCGAAGAAGTTCCGCCATGTCGATGATGAAGACGAGCACATGGTGGCCAGCCTGCGCGATGACATTGATGAGCGCGCCGGGCTGATCTCAGGTTTGCCGGGTGTGAGTTCGACGGCGATGCTGCCGCCAGAAGGCCTGGACCTAAAGGATTACTTGGGCAACCTGGAGCAGGGCTTGATCCAGCAGGCGTTGGATGATGCCAATGGAGTGGTTGCACGTGCCGCGGAGCGCTTGCGTATTCGCCGCACCACCCTGGTCGAGAAGATGCGTAAATACGGCATGAGCCGGCGTGATGACGAGGGGCAGGACGACTGAGGTTTTTTACCCGCGTTCGTCAGTGACTTGGCGTTTGCTCAACCAATAGAGCCGAAGGTTTGACGCAACCTTCGGCTTTGTTTTTTAAATAATTGATTTAAAAAAATATTTTTTCCGGCACGGGTATTGCTATCTCTCTTGCAACTGACTGTCTTATGACGGCTCGCTGCGCGAGAGAGACCCATGAACGCCAACCTGCAACGCCCCCAAGATTCTGACGAGCCCGCCGCACCTGTTGAGCAGGCCAGCCGTGCCGGCCTCGAACAGACGTTTGCCTTGTTTAACCAGATGTCGACCCAGCTCAACGCCTCCTACAGCATGTTGGAAGCGCGGGTAACCGAGCTTAAAGGTCAGCTGGCGTTGGTCAGTGCCCAGCGCATGCAGGAGTTGGCCGAGAAGGAGCGACTGGCTAACCGCTTGCAGAGCTTGCTGGATTTATTGCCCGGCGGCGTGATCGTGATTGATGGTCAAGGTGTGGTGCGTGAGGCCAATCCGGTGGCGCGTAATCTGTTGGGCCGGCCGTTGGTTGGCATGTTGTGGCGCGAAGTCATCGCCCGCAACTTTGCCCCGCGTAAAGACGATGGTCATGAAATCTCCCTTAAAGATGGCCGGCGCTTGTCGATTGCCACCCGTTCATTGCACGCCGAACCGGGCCAGCTGGTGTTGCTCACCGACCTGACAGAAACCCGGCGCTTACAGGATCAACTGTCCCGCCATGAGCGTTTGTCTGCCTTGGGGCGCATGGTGGCATCGCTGGCGCATCAGATTCGTACGCCGCTTTCCGCCGCCTTGCTTTATGCCAGCCATCTCACTGAGCAGGTGCTGCCGGCTGAACAGCAACAGCGTTTTGCCGGTCGCCTGAAAGAGCGCCTGCACGAGCTGGAACACCAGGTGCGTGACATGCTGGTCTTCGCCCGTGGCGAATTACCTTTACCGGATCGTTTGGCTCCCACCGCGCTGTTTGATGCGCTGCGGCGCGCCGCCGAGCCGCATGTGTTGGGTATGCAGGTGCGCTGGCAGTGCGACAGCCGTGTCGGTGAGTTGCTGTGTAACCGCGACACTCTGGTCGGCACAGTGCTCAACCTGATCGAGAACGCGATTCAAGCGGGCGGCCGTGAAGCACAGTTGAAAGTTCACCTGTATCAGCGCGGTGAGACTGTGCGGCTGTGCATCAGTGACAACGGCCCGGGCATCGACAGCGCGACGCTGGCCCGGCTTGGCGAACCCTTCTTCACCACTAAAACCACCGGTACTGGGCTTGGCTTGGCTGTGGTCAAGGCTGTGGCGCGTGCCCATCAAGGCGACGTACAGCTGCGCTCGCGGCCTGGGCGTGGTACCTGCGCCATTATTACCTTGCCGCTACTCGGTGCTGTGCACCCTTTGATTCAGGAGTAATTCCCCATGGCGAGCAAAATTCTGTTGGTCGAGGATGACCGCTCATTGCGCGAGGCATTGGCCGATACCCTGGCGTTGGGCGGACATGATTACCGCGCGGTCGATTGCGCCGAAACAGCGTTGCTGGCGATTGCCGAGGAGTCCTTTGGCCTAGTAGTGAGTGACGTCAACATGCCCGGCATGGATGGCCACCAGCTGCTGGCGCAGATTCGCCAGCGTCAGCCGCAATTGCCGGTGCTGTTGATGACCGCATTCGGCGCGGTTGAGCGCGCTGTGGATGCCATGCGCCAGGGGGCCGCGGATTATCTGGTCAAGCCGTTTGAGCCTAAGGCCTTGTTGAACCTGGTGGATCGGCATGCTTTAGGGCGAGTTGCAGCCAGCGAGCAGGATGGACCGGTCGCCGTAGAACCGGCCAGCGTGCAACTGCTGGCCTTGGCCACGCGGGTGGCGCAGAGCGATTCCACGGTGTTGATCACCGGTGAGTCGGGCACCGGTAAGGAGGTGCTGGCGCGCTTTATTCATCAGCAGTCGCCACGTGCGAGCAAACCCTTTATCGCCATCAACTGCGCGGCAATCCCGGACAACATGCTCGAAGCCACGCTATTTGGGCATGAAAAGGGCGCGTTTACCGGGGCGATTGCCAGTGCACCGGGTAAGTTCGAGTTGGCCGAGGGCGGCACGATTTTGCTCGACGAAATTTCGGAAATGCCGCTGGGCTTGCAAGCCAAGCTGTTGCGCGTGCTGCAGGAGCGCGAGGTAGAGCGGGTGGGCGCGCGTAAGCCGATCACCTTGGATATTCGTGTGCTAGCCACCAGCAACCGTGACCTGGCCGCAGAAGTGGCAGCAGGGCGCTTCCGAGAGGATCTTTACTATCGCTTGTCGGTGTTCCCACTGGCTTGGCAGCCGCTGCGTGAGCGCCCGGCGGACATCGTGCCGCTGGCCGAACGTCTGCTGGCCAAGTACGTGAAGAAAATGAATCACGCGCCGATTCGTCTTTCTCCGCAAGCGCAGATGAGTCTGACCTGCTACGGCTGGCCGGGTAACGTGCGTGAACTGGATAACGCCATTCAGCGCGCGTTGATCCTGCAACAAGGTGGCTTGATTCAGCCGCAGGATCTCTGCCTGCAGGCGCCGATCGGTTCTGCGCCACTACCGAGTGCGCTACCGTTGTTTGCCGTGCCGAGTGACAACGCGTCGGTGTCATTCGAGGCGCCAGTGGCAGATTCCGGCGCCTTGGGTGATGACCTGCGGCGTCATGAATTTCAGATGATTATCGACACCCTGCGTGCCGAGCGTGGCCGGCGTAAAGAAGCGGCCGAGCGCCTGGGCATCAGCCCACGGACGCTGCGCTACAAGCTGGCGCAGATGCGCGATGCGGGGATGGATGTGGAAGGCTACCTGTTTGCCAGTTAGGTCAGCTGAAACCTGATACTGCTGAGTAGTCCGGCTACGGCCTGTAGCCCGGATTACATCCGGGCTACGACTCTGATTATTCCTTCCACGGCATCGGTGCGCCAAGTAGGCGGCCCATGGCGCCGTAAAGTCCCAGCTCTTTTAGCACCGCAAGCTCGCCTTCGGTTTCCACCATCTCGGCAATCAACGGCAGGTCGATGCTGTTTGTGGCGCGGAATACTGCTTCGATAAACATGCGCTTGTCGCTTTCTTGGTCGATCGCGCGGATATAGGTGCCATCCAGTTTCAGGTAGGCCAGGCCCAGGTGGGTGAGGTTGCCGATTAGGCTAAAGCGCCCGCCGAAATGCTGCAGACCCAAGCTGAAACCGCTGTCGCGGATGGCCTGGCTGAGGGCTTCCAGTTCGGCTGCTGGCGGCAGATGGCGTTCGTCCACTTCAAAGGTCAGTAGGCTGGCTTGCTGCGGATGCTGCTTGAGAATTTCAACGATGCGCTTGAGTGTGGCGCTGTCGTGCAGGGTGGCTGCTGACAGGCTCAGCGCGAGGGGCGCAGCATGCTGGCTCAGGTGCGCGAGGCTGTGTTCGAGCATCGCCAGGTCAAAGCGTGCGGTCCAGCCGAGGCGTTCAATCCAAGGCAGAAAACGCCCAGCGGCAATCGCTTCTCCATGCGGGTCAAGCAGGCGCGCCAGCACCTTGTGGTGCAGCAACTGGTTACGGTCAGCGCATTGCACGACGGGTTGGAAATACAGCTGCAACTTACGCTGGTTCAGTGCATCGTCGATCCAGGTGCGCCAGTCATGCAAGCCCTGAGTCGCTTGGGCCTGGTAATCGTCCAGGCGCACCCAGTGAAGGCTTGGGTCGTTTTGTGTTTGCGCCAGGGCCTGGTCGGCACGGCTAATGACTTGGTTGGCTTCTTCACCGGGACGAAATGCGCCAATGCCAATGTGCGCCACCGGTGTGCAGTCACTGGCGCCAGTCTGGCGCAGGTTCTCCAGGCCGCTGTGCAGTTCGCCAGCGAGCAGTTCGGCTTCGTCACGGCCAATGCCTGGGACCAGCAGGCTGAATTCGCCGCCTCGGCTGCGTGAGGCCAGCCAGTCTGCACGGCTGTTCTGCTCAAGTAGACGCTTGAGTAACTCGCCGATGGCGGCAATCAGCGCGTCAGTTTTCTGGCCACCTAAGCGCTGATTGAGCCCGGCCAGGTCGTTGACCCGCAGCAGGAACAGATAGCCTTCAGCATTTTGTTCGTGGAGCGCCAGTTGGTTGGCCAGGCGGATGTCGAATAAACGGCGGTTGGCCAGGCCGGTGATGCTGTCTTGGTAGGCTTCTGTGCGCAGTTTTTCGCTGCGTGCGGCTTCTTCGGCGAACAGGGTTTTGAGTTTTTCCACCATCTGGTTCATAGCCGTGACCACGCGCTTGAGTTCCGGCGTGCGCGGTATGGTGGGCAGGGTAAGGAACTCGCGGCGGGTGATGGCTTGGGCCTGTTGCACCATGTTGTCCAGTGGGCGCAATTGCGTGCGCAACAGCCAGCCGCCGAGCACCGCGCTGACCAGGCCGCAAATCAGCAGCCAGATCAGGCTACCGATGGCGCTGTCCCAGAGTTTGGCCAGGGCGAATTGTGGATTACTGAGCACTTCAACCCGTGCGGCCTGTTCCCAGCCGCGCATGATCAAGGCGTCGCCGCCCTGGGGCTGCAGGTCGACCAGTTGGCTGAACCAGGCCGGCACGCTCTCAGCGCTGGAGTCGCTGCTGCGCCGCTCAACAATCACTTCGTCACCCGGGATGCGCACCACGCGGATACTGTTGAAGTAGCCGCTGTCGAAAATCGAGCTGACCATTAGTTCGATCATCGCCGGGTCGTCCGCGTGCGGCGTCATTGATAGCCCCAGCGCCGTCGCAGCGTCTTGGGCGTGTGAGCGTAACTGGCTGAGCAGTTGCTCGCGTGAGCTTTCCACGCTGGCGATAAAGCTGCCCGTAAAGGCCACCACCAGAAACAGGCAGATGGCAAGAAACAGCTGCTTGAGTAGAGACATAAGGTTCCTCCTAGCCTTCGCCGATGGCGAAGCCCTCCGTGCGCATTTTTTTCAACAGGTCCTGCCAGCGTGAGAGTCTTTTGGAGTCGCTCTTCTTGCTGTTGGACCCTGGGAGATACAGCCCCTCGGCATTGAATGCATAGACCGGCAGTAGGTCTTTGCGCTGCGAGGCGGGCTTTATTTGGTTGATCAAGTTGTCCAGTACCAGCGGCTCGGCGCCGGGGCTGGCGTAGTACGTCAGCACCATGTGCGCCTGGTTGTAGTTGAGTGCTTTGACGTAGGTGATACGCAGTTTTTCGCTGGGGATGCCGAGGCGGCGCAAGGTGAAATACTTGGCGATGGAATAGTCTTCGCAGTCACCTGCGCCCTTGACCAGCATTTCCACGGGGGTGGCCCAGTAGTCGTTCTGTTTCCAGACTTTTATGTCGTCGGTAAAGCGAATCTGCCGATTGAAGAAGCGGTTGACCTCATTGAGCTTATCCGCCTCGTTGCTGGTGCTGCTGGCCTTGATTTGCGCCTCCCAGGCCAGGATGCGCGGTTTGGCTGAGCCAAGATTGCCGTAGCGGCTTTCAGCTTTTTGCAGGATGACGCCGAAGTCCCAGTTGGCCAGCGCGCTGGCCAGGCCAATCAGCAGGATGCAGCTGCCCAGCACCGCTCGGTTGAGGCGCTTGAACCATCCATAAGTAAGCTGACGGAGAGGCATGTGCCACGCCTTGGCCGGAGATTGGAGGAGTTTAGGTGCTGCTGTTGATAATTGCCGCGCTGAATATACCCAATGTAGCCGGGTTTGACCGCTTGCTAGCGCTTGCTCAGGGTTTTCTGCCTGAGGATATACAGGCTCACCAGCACCGCACTGGTGAGCATAAAAGCCCTGGCCCAGAACAGCGGTACCAGGTAACACGACAGGCCAATGCTCAGCCACATCAGGCTGATGGCGTAGACCTTGCCCTTGAGCGGAATGCCCTGGCCTTCAAGGTAATCAACAATCCAGGGACCCAGCTTGCGGTGGTTGACCAGCCACAGGTAAAAGCGCTTCGAGCTGCGCATAAAGCAGGCCGCCGCCAGCAGCAGAAACGGCGTGGTGGGCAGCACTGGGAGAAAGATGCCAATGACCCCCAGTGCCACGCTCAGCCAGCCGATGGCCAGCAACGCGTAGCGGATGGCCGGGTTGCGCTGCAGCTGAATATCACGCGCCATCGCGCGTGCTTAGTGCTGGCGGGGCTTCAGTAGGGCAGGTTTTTCTTCCGGTGCATTGCACAGCAGGAAGAGGGCGGTCAGTAGCTCGGGGATTTGCTCGACCATGCTGTCAACCAGGTCGCGATCGCTGGCGATTTCTTCGAACTCGGGCTGTTCGTCGAACAGGCCGGAGGCGACCATGATCGGCAGTAGCAGTTCACTGACTTCATCTTCAGCGTCGTCAAACCACACGGCTTCACGCAGGAATACCCCTTCCATAAAGCCAATGCACCAGCCGCGCAGGTCGGAGTCGTCCGGCTCATCGCCGAGGTCCAATTCGCACGGTACGTCTGGCTCATCATCACTGGCCAGCTGGCGGGCGATATGGCTTTGCAGTTGGATCAGGGTGGCTTCGATCTCTTCGCGCTCGGCATCACTGCGGTAATGCGGCGGCTCGGAGAACAGCGCGTCAATCCATTCGCGCTCAGGCACTTTTTCCGGGCAAATCGACAGGGCTGTCAGGTAGCCGTGGGCGGCGATGTAGTCCAGGGCCTCATCATGCAGCTCATCAGCATCGAGGAAGGCTTGCAGGCGGGAGAGTTGCTCGGCGAAGGACATCGGGGGCTACCTTGAAAGAGTAAACGAGGCTGGATTCTAGTCTAGAGCGACCCTAGCGGCCATAGCCGCAGGCCGCGGGCGGTGAAAATCAGATCAAACTCCGCCACTGCTGCGCGTGCGCATCCGGCACTTGCGTATAATGCGCAGCTCGTTTCGGAGACCCTTCATGCTCGAGCACGCACAACGCATCCTTAAAGACGTATTCGGTTACGACAGCTTCCGTGGCCGCCAGGGTGCGATTATCGAGCGCGTGGCCAGTGGCGGCGATGCTTTGGTGCTGATGCCTACTGGCGGTGGCAAGTCGCTGTGCTTTCAGGTGCCGGCATTACTGCGTGAGGGGTTGGCGGTGGTGGTGTCGCCACTGATTGCCTTGATGGACGATCAGGTCGCGACCCTCGACGAGCTGGGCGTGGCCGCGGTGGCGTTGAATTCAACCTTGAGCAACGATGAGCAGCGCGAGATTGCCGAGCGGATCAAGCGCGGCGAAATCAAGATGCTCTACCTCGCGCCCGAGCGGCTGGTGCAGCCGCGCATGTTGAGCTTCTTGCAGAACCTTGAGATTGCCCTGTTCGCCATCGACGAGGCGCATTGTGTGTCGCAGTGGGGGCATGACTTCCGCCCGGAATACCTGCAACTGGGCCAGTTGGCCGAACTGTTCCCCAATGTGCCGCGTATTGCCCTGACTGCTACGGCAGATATGCGCACCCGTGAGGAAATCGTCCAACGTTTGCACCTGCAGAATGCCGAGCGTTTTCTGTCGAGCTTCGACCGGCCGAATATCTTCTATCGCATAGTGCCCAAGGAGCAGCCGCGCAAGCAGTTGCTGAACTTCCTCGCGGCGCGCAAGGGCGATGCCGGCATCGTCTATTGCCTGTCGCGCAAGAAGGTCGAGGAGGTCGCCTCTTTCCTGTCTGAGCAGGGCTACCCGGCGTTGCCTTATCACGCTGGCTTGGCCAATGAACTGCGCGCCTATCACCAGAAGCGCTTTCTCAATGAGGAAGGGCTGATCATGGTGGCGACCATTGCTTTCGGCATGGGTATCGACAAACCCAACGTGCGTTTCGTCGCCCACCTGGATCTGCCGAAATCCTTGGAAGCCTATTACCAGGAAACCGGTCGCGCTGGCCGCGACGGTTTGCCGGCGGATGCCTGGATGGCTTACGGCCTGCAGGATGTGATTTTCCTCAAGCAGATGCTCAACAACTCCGAGGGTGACGAGCGGCATAAGCGCGTCGAACAGCACAAGCTCGACGCCATGTTGGCGCTGTGCGAGGAAACCCGCTGCCGCCGTCAGTCGCTGCTGGCCTACTTCGATGAAGACATGCCGCAACCGTGCGGGCACTGCGACAACTGCATGGACGGCGTACAGACCTGGGATGCCACCGAGCCGGCGCGTCAGGCGCTGTCGGCGATTTACCGCACCGGCCAACGTTATGGCGTGGGCCACCTGGTCGATGTATTGCTCGGCCGTGACAACGATAAAATCCGCACGGTCGGCCATCAGCATCTGGCGGTGTTTGGTATTGGTAAAGCATTTGCCGAAGGCGAGTGGCGTTCGCTGTTCCGCCAGCTGGTGGCGCGCGGGCTGGCGGATGTCGACCTTGAGGGTTTCGGCGGTCTGCGTCTTTCTGACAGCTGCCGGCCTTTGCTCAAAGGCGAGGTCAGCCTGCAGCTGCGCCGCGACCTGAAGCCGCAACAAAGCGCCAAGGCGTCCAGCAGTGCCGCCAGCCAATTGGTGCGTGGTGAGGAGCGCGGTCAGTGGGATGCCCTGCGTGCCCTGCGGCGCAAATTGGCGGAAGAACATGGCGTGCCGCCGTATGTGATCTTCCCGGATGCCACCTTGCTGGAAATGCTGCGCAGCAAGCCCAGCACCCTGGCCGAGATGGCGCGGGTCAGTGGCGTCGGTGCGCGCAAGCTGGAGCGTTACGGCGAGGCCTTCCTGGCCGTGCTCGGTGCGGGTGATGACGCGCCGCGTGCGGTGGTCGATCTGCGTCACGAATTGGTCAGCCTGGCGCGTGCCGGTATGACCCCGGCGCAGATCGCCAGCCAGCTCAGTTGCAGCGAAAAGAATGTTTACGGCCTGTTGGCTGAAGCCATTGGCCGTCAGCAGTTGTCGCTGGAGCAGGCGTTGGATGTGCCCGAGGCCTTGCTTGGCGAGATTCAGGACGCCTTTCTCGACGGCGAGGGCGAGTTACCGCCGGTAGCCGCCATCAGCGAGCAGTTTGCCGGGCGTGTTGAGCTGGGCATCCTGCACTGCGTGCGCGCGGCCTTGCAGGCAGAATTCGAAGCCTAAAGTGCGCGCATAATCGCGAGCGCTCTGCGCAGATGACCGATTTTGCCGCTGTATTTGGCGCGCGGGGTGACTGTGTGTGCACCGGATCCGGTGCTAGCATCGCCGGGTCTCCCTTGCATGAATTGCCCCATGGACCGACTGATTCAGGCCAACGGCCAGCCGCACTACGGCATCTTTCCCGCTGCGCCGGGGCTGATCAATTACCGCGACTTCGACTTTCGCTCGCCCATGGGTCGCAAGCTAGGTGCTTTAGCCAAGTGGCGGCGCTTCCATCAATTCCAGTATTTCGGCCTGATCAGTGATGAGCTGATTGGCGGCTGCGCCCTGGCCAATCTCAGTCTGCTGGGAGTGGGTTTTGTTTACCTGTTTCACCCGGCCAGCGGGCGGATGATCGAACGTCAGTTCAAGCTGCCGCTGGGGTTTGGAACGCACTTCTCTCAGCAACCGAATGACGGCGTGTGTGAGTTGCGCAGCGGACGCAACCGATTGCGCCTAGAAAACTGCGCCACGTCGCAAGAAAAACGCCTGCTGGTGGAGCTGGATGACGGCACGCATATCGACGCCTGCTTTTCCGATGCGCCGCCAACGTTTCAGCCGTTGTGCATCAATACGCCAGCGGGTGTGAATGGCTGGGTCTATGCGCAGAAGGTCGCCGGGGTCCGCTGCACGGGGCAGGTACGCAGCACGCTGGGTGATTTTGACCTGGCGCAGATTGGCGCATTTGCTCATCACGATTGGTCAGCCGGTTATATGCGCCCTGAAACCCACTGGAACTGGGCCTGTTTATCCGCTCAGGCGGGCGAGCAGCGGGTGGGGCTGAATCTGTCCTGCGGGGTTAATGAAACCAGCTTTACCGAAAATTGTTTTTGGCTCGACGGTGAA
>Ga0180008_1001193_pt1 | contig 17245 bp, 26 predicted proteins | sample MM_PW_MetaG_FD_121121 | JGI IMG/M metagenome (GOLD analysis project Ga0180008, IMG submission 121121) | Groundwater microbial communities from the Aspo Hard Rock Laboratory (HRL) deep subsurface site, Sweden - MM_PW_MetaG | ecosystem: Environmental > Aquatic > Deep subsurface > Groundwater...
GAGGGCGTGGCGAGCAGCGTGGAAAGGGGGGTCGCCGAACATCGGGCCGTCGCGGCACGACGGGGGCATGATGCGCGCCGTCGATGCCCTCGACGCGAGCGAACCGGGCAAGGGCGAACCCGCCCCCAAGCAGGCACCGGAGCGGGACTACGGCCCCACAGACCTATGTCCACAATGCGGATATGGGTGCCGGTCAGACGAGGAAGGGTGCTGCGTAACGTGTGGCGCCATGCTGGTTACGCGCGAGGTCGCGCATGGAATTGCCGACATCGCCGGCCAGCGCGTTGCCGATGCGCTCGATGCGGCGGCTGAGAGGGTGTGCGAATGGTGCGACGGGTGGAACTTCCGGTGTCACTCAGAGGCTGAGACAAACGACGCCATCCGCGTAGCCGTGCGGGGGGCGAAGTGATGGCGTCAGAGTACTGGCTAATTCGCAATGGTGACGACTACCTAACCACGTCAAGACTGTGGTCCAAAGAGCGACTATGCGCGCAACGATACCTGCGCAGGGTTGACGCGTTGTACGACCGCACAAGCGCAGCGGATAGCATCGTTCACGTCCGCATCCGACCACGGTCGGAACGTCTCTACCTGTGCGAGCGACTCAAGGCATGGGAGCCAATCGTCCGCGCCACTATCGCGTTCGACAATGTGATGGCGTTGAATTCGCGCGAGGGGAAGGAACTACACCGAACGGTGGAAGCGTTGCCGTCACACCACAACCCTACCCGATAGGTGCGTCCAGTTCTGGCACACCAAAGTTGTCCAGATACGGATTGTCGTCCTCGACGCCACCAACAAAACTGTCAGGAACGATGGCAGACTCCGTGCGGTTCACAGCGCACACGTCAAGCCAACCGATGAGCCGACGCTGTCCGATAACGAACAGCCCGCCAGTCTGATGCGCTGACTGCACCTTGCGCAACCCGTACGGTTGCCCATAGTCGTGCGTGATAATCGACACCATCCCAAACGACTCTAGCACAGCCACATGGTCGTTGGTCTGCTGTCCGCTGTAGACGCTGGCAACGTGCAAGATGTCGCCATCGTTGGGCACTAACCCAGACCTAGCCTTGACGTACCCTGGCGCAGCGTCAATGCGTGAGAGGTTTGCGCCAATGCGCCACGGTGTCACGCCACCGTCACCAGTGCGGTTCACGAGCCGCTCATCGCGACAGCCAAGCAGGAACAACAAGGCATGCGCAAGGTCGCCACAAGAGCTATATGAACCCTTCTGAGCCCACGCATCACCACGTTTTCGCGCGTCCTCCCATTGCTTGCGGCGCCCCTCTGTCACCCATTCGTGGATGGGGTCACCCAGTTTGCACTCATCGTCATTGGTGGCCCATCGCGCGATGGCAACGGCGGCGCGTCTAACGTCTGCGTCGGTGTGTAGTTGTACGCGTTTCATGAACCATTCCTCCACCACGACCCGCGAGGTTGCTCCTCGAATTCGCCCTTGCGCTGTTGCTCGCGACGGTCATCCGCCTCGCGTTGTGCGCAGTCAGGACAACGCATAACGGCGTCCGTTACGTGGCACACCTTCGACGTCCACCGTCGCTTGTCGTCTGGCTCTCGCGTTGTACCGCACACGTCGCAGCGTATCATGCTTGTACCTCGTCGTCTAGGTCACGGAACCCCTCTTGATCGTAGTACGCGCTTCGCTCTGCCGAGAACCTGCGGAGCGTCCCGTGGTGCGTAGTCTCCCAAGACAACAACCAGCCACCGATGGAAGGTGCTCCACCTAGCGACTTGCCGAATGAGGATAGCCCAGACTGCCAGCACGGAGCAGATACCGCATGAACGCCGCGTTGTTCGAAGTAGATGGCGCGGTGCCAGTGCCCTGCAATCAGAATGTCTGGCTTGACCCCAACGGGATAGTCGCGGATGTGGTTCTGCAACTGGTATGATAACGCATACGCATTGCCCTTGCGCGGATGCCACAGTTCCACTCGCACGTTGCCTAGCCGCAACCTGGCACCACGGCAGCCGTAGTAGTGCAGATCGGTGCGGCCAATCGAACGCGCGCGGTCGGCAATCAGCCGCCCAGTATCGAGGCCGGTTGAGTCGGTGAATGTCTCATCATGGTTGCCAGTGATGTAGTGATAGGACAACCCATCAAGGCGAGGCAACGTGGCAAGCGCGTCATCAATCTGGTCGTCGACTCCGTGGTGCGACAGTTCCCATTGGCCGTGTTTGTAGCAACCGTCAAGCATATCGCCAGAGTGCAAGACGTGCCGCGCGCCTTGCTCGTATGCGTGGCGGACGAACTCACACATTGCATCGCGCATGCAGTACTTCGACCCAAAGTGTGTATCGCTCACAACCGCCACGATTGACCTTCCTCCAACGGTCGGGGCCACACCAACGTCGGTATCGTAACCATGGTCTGGCCCTAGTTCTGGTTCGCGCCAAGCGACATTGTCACCAGCAACGTCGACGCGATAACCTTGCTCTTTGGCAATGTCCACCAATCTACGCACGCGCTTTGGTGACATGTCCAACTTGTCACACAGATCGTCGAACCCAATCCCACGCTTTGCCAATCGAACAAGCGCGTCAATACTGTTGTCTTCAGGCGTCAGTTGCTCGGCGTGTGCAACTGCACCCACAGAAGCAACATCGACATCGCCACGCACCCCCCGAACGGTTGCGCCAACATTGGCACCCTCAGACACGGATACCGCAGTGCCAAGAATGGCCCGCGCGCTGACTCCCTCGTGCAATTTGGCGGCATGCTTGAGCATGTCTGCGTTGACGTTGCTGCCGATAGCCCCGCTGATGTCGGGAAGGCAATCGACGATCTGGGAATGTCGTGGTGCACTTGCTAGAATCGCCTTGGCTGTAGGCCAGTGTTTCGTCCAGTCAATCACCGTCGCTCCTCTCGCTTTGCCCAGGCCCTCAGCGGTTGCCACCCATGCGGCAATGGTGCCTTGAGCCCAAAACCTGTAAGCACCTTACACAGTTTCTCATCCATACCGCCCACGTATCCCTCTTCGCTCTCTGCTGTTAGCCCGCGCAGGTATAGGTCCGAGTGGCAAGGTTCTAGTGCTGCGTGCATGACCTCGTGCAACCACACAACTGGCAGACCCTCAACCGGTTGTGCTATGTCGATCCATATCTCGCGCTTGGAGTACAGGCACACGCCTAGCAGCGCTTCCCCGTCGCGCTCAAACATGCCGGGCGACAGGTCTGGACAAGACAACCAAACCCGCCAGTGCTTGCGGCCAATCTTGAATTCAGACCACAGCAGCGGAGCGGGTGTCCAAGTCATGGTGTTACCACTGTACCCTTCGAGGTTGAGCGATTGATATTGGCATCTCAGTTGGGACTAGCAGCGACTCTACGGCCTCGCGATATAGGACGCGACCGCGCTCAACCCCACGCCTGTAAAGTTCGTCTTCGGGGTATCCGTTCTCTGGCTCAAGGATGCCAGCATGTGCGTCGGCAACCCCAGCGGCAATGCCTGCGCGGTAAGCGTATCGGTTGCAGTCTGACTCTGTTGTCATAGTGCGATCCATTGGCCTAGTCCCTTCGGCCCACCACTGCGCTCCCACAGAATCAACCCAGCGTCTTGAAGTGTGCCAAGCGCGTTCTGAATGTCGTGTTGTTCACGTCCCGTGAACACGCGTAGGTCGGTGAACGATACCGCACCAGAGCGGATGGCTTGCAGCACAGAGTCTCGAACGCTCATCAACACACCTCACTGATACAGATTGCCTACACTTGTGCAAGACTGCATGCATTGTGTCTCACTCGCACGTAAGACCGCATGCATGAACATCGTCCACACTCGTCGCTTGCGACACGCACGGCGCCCATTCTGGCATGTACTCTTGTGCGTGGTATTGCGAACACCACGACTCGCACGGAATGCCGCGCAACGGCGACGGGTCACCCTCGCCGCATCCAAGCACGTTCAGTTGGTGGCACGCTCCCACGCAGTCATGCGACGGGAACGGCTGGATAGGGTCTTGGCAACCAGCGATTGCCATGCTCAGAATCATGGCCGTGAAAAGTCTCTTGTGCATAAAAGTCACCTTGGCACACTGGCCGGGTTGATGTCTGGCGTTACGATGTAGCGGCACTCGCCGCCAGCCAATTGCGACTCACTCATCAGGAAGAACCCATGGTCATGAACATCACCCCACGAATTGGCAACGATGAACACACGCGACCCGCTGGACAGCGTATCGTATCCGACCATGGTCATCGCGTGGCCGCCAAGCGACTTGCTCACGCGTTGCCATGGCGCATGACCTGGCACCCAGTCTTCAAGGGCTTGGTCTACGTCACACGCAAACCCCACGGGTCGGCGCGACGCGAGCAAGGCAACAACCTCGTTGACACGTGCCTGACCAGACGACAATACCCAGCGGTATCGTAGCCAGTCGTGGTCTGCCGCAACGCGATAGTCGCCAGGGTCTGGCGCATCAAGCGACATCGTGTGTGGGTGTCGGTCGTACGTGACGATACCGGTCTCTCGCTGCGACTCCCACGCGTCGTGCGGGTTGCATCCACCGTCCCAGATGCCATCCGGGCCACCGTTGGCGCGGCACAATGCTTGATAGTACACACCGCTTGGTGATGGCGTAATGGGGGCTAGTCCCATGGCTCGCATACGGATGTGAACACACTGCGTCAGATACCACCCCACGCACTCTTGCTTGCTCTGCTGGTCAGCAAACGAGTACCCTGGTGGGACGAATACCAGGTCGGCCATGCTCGCACGAGGGCCAGGCGACCCCGCACCGATTAGCACGCCTGCCGGATAGCGTATGTGCCTGTCGTCATCGCGGTCGCCAGTCACGCAACCAAGTCCTCTGCCCCTACGGGTTAGTGAGAGTGTCACTGTGCCTCCAGGTACAGAGCGGGCGGCAGCACGTTGGGTGTGCCTTCCCCACCGATGAGAGACAGTAGTGGAGCGATGTTCTTCCACCCACACACGATGGCTTGCAGTGCGCCGCGTACGTCGGTCACAGTGCAGGCGTCGTGCACGACCGCCATGGTCGCGACCGCGTCCGCGTAACCCTTGTCAATCAACGCTAGCGCTTGGTCGTATTGTAGTTGCTGTGCTGGTGGCAATGCCTCACGGATACCGCTCTTGTCTAGCTCTTGTCGTGCACGCTGTGCGTCTGCCAACTTGCCTTGCAATGCAACCTCGTATTCGAGCACGGTGCCGCATGCCTGCGAATACTGAGCGCACCCACAACTGGACACTCCAACCAACAAGAGCGCCCCAATGATAGCCGCCCATGCCGCGATGCACATGACACGATTGTGACGCTTCACACTCTCAACACAAGACGCGACGCTGTTCATGCTTATATCCTTGATTGATAGTTGTTGATTATCAGCCGAATGACTGATAACGGTTCCGCTCTTAGGGATAGCGGGTTTAGCGCGGGACGCGCTCAGGTGGGGTTAGCCGGGCCACGCTTGCAGGACGGCAACGACTGCGCCGCCAATGGCGACGATGACGGCGACTGCACCGGCAGCGTATGCAGCAATGCGAATCTTGGCCGCGTGTGCTTCGGCAATGCGCGCTCTAGCAACTAACGCGTCGCGATCCATGATGCCAGTAACCTCGCTCTCTTCGGCATCGATAAGCGACGGCATCTCACGCCTAGCGGCGCCCTTGATTGACGCGTTGACGGCGGCGGCAATCTGTCCGCACATGCCAGAACCAGTCTCGCCAGTAGACAGGTCTGGTGCGGCACCAATCTTTTTGACGAGTGCTCCAACGTCTGCGGTCAACAGAACGATAGCCTCCTCAATCTCATGGTCGCGCTTTGCTCGCATTGCAATCTCGTTGCTTTGCGTGCTAGCGATAGCCCTAACTGCGTCTCTGACCTCGCGGATGATCTCGCGGTTCTCAACAAGTTGCGCAGCGTGAACGGTACAAGGATACTTTGTGTCGTGGCCGTTCCCGCCAGCGGAGTGCGGGGCTGGCGATGGGTCGGTGTCGTGTCGTTGGTCAGTCGCTACCATCTGACTATACCTCTTTGCGCGTCACAGCCTCTTGCGGCGGGAACGTCGCATCAGCCAACACGGTAACAGTCTTTGACTTGACGGCCAGTTTCGATACCCACGCATCCCCGCCCACCGCGAGCAGCCATGCAACAAGCGCCAATCGGAGAGCTCCGATCAGATCGGGCATCGAGTAGGCCGGAAGGAACAGCGCGGCGACCGCGAGAGACACGCCCGCCGCGACAGCGAGAACGCGCCACCCGTCGAACGCGATCTGTTTGCGCACGGCTTCGACCGCGACCACCACGAGCACGGCGTATGCGCCCGCGCTTTGCACTGTTGCGAGTAGGCTATCCACGTGTCACGTCCTTCGTTTTCGGGTCTGGTGCGGGCTCGATGTGCCTGTCGTCGGGCTTCACGCTCACTGCCGCAAGGACTTTTTCGTCCTTCGATTGCGACGCGGCGGGCTTAGCCTTCGCCGTGGCGATGTCGGTCGCGAGCACTTCGTCGACTGTCGTTTCCGCCACGCCCTTGTCGTCGACGCGCACCGAGTCGCTGTGCGCCGCCATCGTGTACCGCGCGTCACGTGCCGCCTGCTGTGGAGTCTCGCCGCACGTCGGGCAGATCCACGAAGCGGGTAGCGGCGCGTGATCCCGGGGGCAGACGTTGATCCACGTGCCGCCGTGTTCGAGGCTGTAGGGCATCGGGTATCCAGCTCGCTTGTCGCGGAGTGTCGCGACGGCCTCGACGGCTGCGAGCGTTCCGGTGATTGTGCTCATGGTTGCGCCTTTAGCCAATTCAGCAGCGCGATTTGCGCCGAGTCTGACGCGTGGCCGGTTGCGGCAACGAAATCTCGAATCGTCCCTGCAAAATCGGAACTTGTTGTGCCCCCGTTGCGCATGGCCATACGGAGCGTAAAGGATGCATTAGCAGCAGAGAAGCCAGACCCGCCAGGGGCAGCGGTAACCACTGCGGCGGAATCAACTCGAAGCTGTAAACCCGCAGACGACCACGCCACTACTACGGAGTGTTCCGCTCCGTCTGCCACTGCGGTAACGACGTCGGTCGTTCGGAATACCTGATCCGTTCCGTTCGTTACCTGAACATCGATATACCCTCCAAGCAACGCGATCGTGAATCCAACGCTGGCGGATGCGTAATTGTTCGTTCCCACTAGCACGCCGCCCGCGTCCGACGTGCGAAACTTGAACCCGAACGTACCCCCGGCGGCCTTGTGCATAGGCCACGCGGACGCTGCCAGACTGCTTTCTAGGTAATCCCCCGAGCCATCGAACTTCACGCCCGTCCCATCGTCCCACGGCATCGCCGCAGCCGTCGCTTGCGCAAGCGTGGTCCCCGCGAGCGCGCCCGTGGCCGCCTGCGGGATCAGCGTGGTTAGGGAGAGGTTCTCACACGTGAAGTTGTCAATCACCGCTGTAGTAGTGCTATGCGCGGCAACACCCTGGACGCCCCCCGCAGTTTGATCCGCCTCCGCTATCCTTGCTCCCGTGGTGGTAGCGTAGGCGGTGAGTGCTCCCCCGAATTGCCCGCATGTGCCGGTGCCATCCGCTGAAAGGCAATCGTAGCCCATACGATAGTGATTGCCTGTAATACCTACCGCTTGATAAACGCTGCTAGTAACCCCGCTCGCATGATTCGCGGTCGTTCCGGGCAGAGTCCAGCCCGTGCCCTTGGCCCATCCAGTGTCGGTGGTAAACGACGGGTTAGCGAACACCGGCTGCGTGTTCTTCACGAACAGCCCCGACGCGCGCCGCCACCATGCGCCGTTCGCGCCGAGCACGGACGCGGGGGTGAACGGCACGGAGCCGCTACCAATTGACCCAGCACTACCACACTCACCACAGGACGCCACGAGGTTGTTGGCATTGCGCAAACCACGCAAGCCATGCGGTAACACTAACCGCCTACGCGGAATGTATATCAGCGGGTGCATCGGATAACCTCGTTGCGTTAGACGTGTGTGCTGGTGGTCAATGCGACAGCGCGACTCAGTAGAATGCCCAGATATTCGTGACCGTCGTTGACGTCGCAAATATCTTGGTCAACGCCCACGGATAGCGCCACCCGGCCTTGACCGGGATGGTCACGGAGGTGGTTGTCTGACCCACGAACTTGACGCGGATGTTGCCGTCTGCCGTGCCACCGATGAGAATCTCCCGCGTGCAGTCCGTGTACGCACCAGCACCGAAGGTGATTGTGCCAGTGGCGATGCCTGAACCGATGCTGATTGGGACGGTAGCAGGACCGACAAGCGCTTGAATGCGGTCCCACGAGAATGACTTGCTGTTCATTGTGACTCCTATGCGGTGCGGGAGGCTATGCCGGTGGAGATATTGTTACGTACAGGTATTGCTCCGCTGTGCGCCCGTCATCGTAGTAAGCGTATAGGTACAATTCGTGGTAGCCGTAGTACGCGGTAAGCGGAGCACCCTGCGACCAACTCGCCTGCACCGTTGGGTTGTATGTGGTGAGTCCGTAAAAATAGATGTCGATAGACGTGCAATGCTCCGGGCTTGTGAGCACGCCAGACGCGTTGACGGTTTGCCCGTTGGAATACCCGCCCCAGTCCAGAACTAGCGTGATTCCGATTGGATACTGCGACGGTGTAGGGTGATGACGAAAGATGTTCAATGAATCACCATCTGCCCAGCGATGGTTAGATTGGTGTCGTCAGCGCTTGTGGCTGGGGCAGTGACCTTTGCCTCAATGAATTCGCCTTGCTCTATCTCGCAGTTCGCAGGCACGAGCACAGCGGCGGCAACCTCAGTCCCAGCGGCAGTGCACTGTGGTCCTGCATTACCGTTGTCCGACGACGCTAGAGCACCATTGACGTAGACGTTTACAGATGGCTTTGAACCAGCGTTGACCGCGTATGGTGTTATCGAGAACCACGCAAGACTGGCAATCTTAGCTAACCAAGGATACTTGACCTTGGCGTACGCCCACAGCGCGGTAGACGATGCGGACACCGCGTAGGTTCCAGGTAGGTTCATTAGCACTGGCACCACGTGGAGAGCGCTGGCCCCGAACCACAATCCGGCGACAGTGGCAGCGGTGCCATCGTTGAGAGGCATGCCTGGGCGTATAGTTAGCAGTGCAGACGCAATCGACGCGACTACCCCGTATCGGTAACCTCCGGCACTAGATTCCCAGCGAACTGCGTCGCCCTTGCTCACGTATCCAGTCGTGTCAACTGTCATGGTTAGCGACGATGCGCTTGCCGCCGTGGCCGTGTATCCGTAGACTGGCACCCAGTCCTCGATGATGCGCGACTGCGTTGACCCACCGTCGCGCGACGTGGTCATAGACCACAGTGCTTCGTCCCAACCATAGGTTACGTCGCTACCGGTGGCCTGCGAGATTGTGATAGTGCCGTTACCGCGCCCCGCTGCACCCTCGCGCAGATATATGGTCCCAGCGCTGGCCTTGTACGTTGACGCGTACATGGTGTTTAGCGCACCGCTGGCGTTTTCTACGCGCAGCGCTCCGCTGGACTCAACCAGGTTCACTGCGGTGGCACCAGTCCCGATTGCGAACGTGCCACTAACAGCGGCAACGGATCCGGTAGCACATGACGTCACAATGCCACGATAGTCAACGGTCATCGTGGGGTTCACATACGTGCCAGATACAACGCCACTGCTAGCCAGTGCGGTACTCCCGGTAGCGCACGATGTGACAATACCACGATAGTCTACTGTCACAGTGGCGTGAGTATACGTGCCAGACACAACGCCGCTAGAACCAACCACAGCGCTGGTGTTCTGTATTGCTGTATTCAGTTTGGGTGTGTACCCATACGCGCGACTGTATTCGTCCTTCTCTCCAACAGCGATAAGGCGATTGCCACTTCCAGTCAAGATGTGGACTGCTACGCTCTTATCGTACGCCGCAACGGTGTCGCCGTTCTGGTCTATGCCACCATTGATGAGTGCCCTAACAAGGTAGGTGCGCGAGAGCGTCGCAGGCAGTACGAACGTCGCCGTCTTGGTGGCTTGAACGGTTGTGACCGTTGGCAACGCGCTCGCCAAGGTGACATCGTCTGCACTCTTGATTGACACCGCAAGAGACTGGACGCCAGTGGTCCCCTGCAATTCCAACTTGACGTACGAATTATGGGACGCGTCAATGGCGGTATCGTATGCGCGCCATGACCACACGGTCCCTGCGCTGTTGGTCGCCGCAGTTGCTAGTCGGAATGTTGCTGTTGCCATGTTATTCTGCCGGGGGTTTTTCAGCCGCAATAGCCACAATCATGGCGTTCAGTTTGGGTGTGTATCCGTAGACCCGATCCGCCTCGTCACGTTCTCCCACGGCCACCAGCCTAAGTCCAGCCGCCGTCAACCTGTGAACCGCTAGGCTCTTATCGTATTCTGCTACAGCGTCGCCGTTCTGGTCTAGCCCGGAATTGACAACGGCTCTGATTAGGTATGTGCGAGCGGCAGAACTGGACACCCTAAACGTTGCAGTCTTGCTTGACTGCACTGTGGCGACGGATGGCGTTGTACCAGCGGACAAGGTGTAGTTGTCTGCGCTGGATATACTGAACACCACGGACTGAACGCCAGTCGTGCTTTCGAGGGCGACCTTGACATAACTGAGGGCGTCCGCGTCAATCGCAGTATCGTAGTCACGCCAGGACCAAACTGTACCAGCACTATTGGTAGCAGCGGTGCCGAGTCTGAATGTTGCGGATGCCATGCTATTGCCCTATCAGGAGGTGACTCGTGCGGTTTTTGATATTGGTCTCAGCGCTTGCGCTGGGTTGCGGTGGTAACGGATTCTCAATGGGAGTCATGGGTTCCGACGCCTGCGTATTGGCGTGTGAGACGGAAGGCCCAGATGCTGGGCCTGATAGCTTGCAGGACGCGCCAGCAGACGTCTGGGCGGATGCTAACGTGGACGCCTCACCAGACGCCACCATAGGGCCACCAGACGCCACGGTTGACGCTTTGCCAGACGCGGGCCATGATGCCACCGAAGATGCGCCGTGGACGGGGTGCCAACCGCCAGGTCTTGCGCCACTCGTTGCGTGCGAAGACGAGGACTGTGCAGACTGCGTCAATGCCAACTGTGGTGAGCAGTGCACGTCAACGCTTTCGTATGTGAGCGTGTTCATGTGCTACTGTGATTGCCGCAACACTGGCAACCCACAGGCATGTTATGACACTTGCGACACCGGGTCAAGCGCGGCACCGCAATTCATTGAATGCGTGCGAGCAAACTGCCCAGCAAAGTGCGACCCTAAGCGGTAGCGAATCCGCCGAGTGATACGAGGTCGTCAACCGCCGTCATGGTATTGGCTGGCGTCGCCGTGTCTGTTCCTTGCAACTTGTTGAGAATCGACAGTTGCATGTGAGACGTGGCGCACGCCGCTGCCACATGTGCGGCACCTGGGTTGTTGGTTGACCCGCCGTGCCACGCACCGCCGCCTGTCAATGTGTGATGCTGATAAGCCCACAGTGTTGACTCCAACGTTTCGATGACAGACAGTGCGTCATTGGCTCTCAACGGAACCTTGCATCCGTAGTCCTTTTGCGAGTGGAACCCCGCCGCGCTACCGGTCTCGATGTTGCGGTTCTGCGCGTGTGCTTCAATCCTGTTCGCTAGGTCGTTAGCCTTTTCGATGAGGTCGGGCAAATCTTGCGGAGTAGATACCGACGCAATGTTCACAGACCCAGTGGCCGCGTGATAGGTTGTGCTTATGGTTGTGATGCCTAGGTGATTGTCAAACGCGCTCGCGACGGTGACGGCATAGGTGCACGCGGCAGCCGTTGACTCGTTGGCTTGCAACACCTGGTACGGCATTATCGAACCGCTCGACCTGTCGCCTGGCGTGTGATGCGCCTCAGACGTGTGCAAAATTTCGTGTGCGCTAACATTGGTGCGGATATCCACAATGCGCGTTATGGCAGTGGACAGACTCCCACACGTGGCGCCAATGACGTTGGTTGTGTCTGCCCCGTTGGGGTGAGCAGCCCCAGTGCCAAGCGCGAAGTGAGCAATCGCCTTGGCGCGGAACGTGTTTACATACGCTATCAGTGTTGGTTCTGTTGTCGGCGCGGCCACAGCGGACATGCTGTTAGCGGCGTCAACTGCGTCGTGTACCTTGTTTGTGGTGTAGAACACATGCTGATTGAACCCCAACAACAACCTGGCAAACAACGTCTTGCCATACTCGAAGAAGTTGGGTTCTCCCGAACCAACGTATACCAGATTGCTCGCCCCTGGATACCCGTATCCACCGTAGTACGCAAGCGCGGACGTTACGCCAGATGCCTGCACAGCAAGCGCGGACTTGTCTGTCGTTGCGCCCGTCAATGTCGGAGCGTACCCCGCTCCAGCGTAGTAGGTCATAACGCCAGTTGTCGCGCCGCTAGCGTGGACGTGGACCGTCAACGTGACATTGTCAGGCGACAGGCCAAGACGCCTCTGCATGACACGACCAACCCACAACGTGTGAGACGCGCTTGCTACCGTGGTGGCACTGGCAATGCCCTTGCTAAGACCAACGCCACCATCGTTAGAGAAGTGTTGAACGTTGACAGTCACAGTCTCGTCAAGACATGTGATTGTGTAATAGCCGTCCTCGTCTGGTACGATGGTAGCCGAGTCTTCACCGCGCGCTTGCAGGTAGTTCTGTTGGTCGGCGTCGTATAGTTCCAACGCCGAACCGGTGGGCCGTGCTGTTAGTTTGAACCGCGCACGGTCGCCAGCGAGAGACGACGCGCGAAGCGTTACCTTGTCGCCAACGAATGCCCACCTAACGTCTTGTGCTACGGTTACCATTGGCTATCACTTCCAAAACGACAGGTCTGCACCACCGCTTGACGTGTCGAATGTTACCGATGCCGCCATGTAATTGACCTTGACTGTTCCGGTAGAGTCCGCTCCACCCTCATTGCCGAATTGTAGCACATACCTCGCCTCGCCAGATAGCGTTCTTGCAGCGGTGGCGATAGCCATTGTTAGCGTTGTGCCAGCGTGGTACGTTGCTGTGTTTGTCCATGTTGTGGAGGCGGTCCCAAGCACCGTTGCGCTTGTGGTGCGAACACTGTATAGCGTGGCACGTGGCAGTAGCCCAGGATTGGTGGTGTGCCCAGCCGCTGGCGTATATCTTACAGAGAAAGCGGTAAGACTCTGCCCGTGTGGAAGACACGGAATCTCGAAACTGTAGTTCACCCTGGTGCCAGACAGCGACGTCGGGATTCGATAGGAACCCGACACAACGAACGGACCCAAACCTGCTGTGGCACCCTTCCCAATGAAGCACGCGTTTACCTGCTTGGCTCCGCTGTTCGTGGACGCGCGAGCAATGGCCTTGGCCGCATTGCTTTCCACAACCTCGAACTGCGTAGCATCTACTTGCTCGCCATCGGCCCACGTTGTCGCCTTGCTTCTACTATTCGCAGCCATGATTACCTCAGAACGAACTGACGCCGATGTTCGGCTGGTTCAGGAAGAAGCCTTGCTTGAGTGCGTTGGGACCAACAGACTGAGATTCGCTAACAGTGAACGTCGCCCACGCTGGCGCATACTCGTCTAGTGCAGATAGGCACGCAGTCCTGCGCATTGCCACGGCATCGTCATTGGCAAACGCTGGGCGCACGTACTCAACCACAATCATGCACACCGTAGAGTACCAAGGATAACCAGCAAGCGTATTGCCACCGGGCCAATACATCACAGCACCGGACAACGTATTGAACCGCAGGTTAGTGGTCCAAGGGTAGAACGACTCTGCCGCAATGCGCGAGATGCCGTCAACATCGCCGCTGAAGTTAGCGAGCAATCTAGCCGACACTCGATTGCGACGCTCCGTGTCTGTGTCGTTGATGCTAGCGCGCAGTCCAAGGATGGCTTCCCAACGTGGTAGCATGGTCGACAATGCGCGCGGGTCGACCTGCGCAACGAACGCTTCAAGAGCAGCGGCGGCGCCACCCAACGCGCGAGCACCGGCCTTGGTGTCGGCGTCCTCTGCCGTGTTCTCGTCCTCGGCAAAAGCATCTCCCAGGTTGGCCCTGATAGCCTCGTAGGATGCATCAACATTGACGTGCGCATTGCCGCCAAGTCTACACGGAAACGGGGCTTTCCAACCGAACAGACCCATGGTTAGTACACCGCTAGGTTGAAGTCTAGGCTGGCAGCCGTGCCACCCGTGAGCGTGGTTGTGACAGTCGCCACGTTGGCCGCACACGTGGCGAATATCTGACCCACAGCTCGCAACGATGGCATCGTCATGCGCAGGTTGGTTGCCGTCGTTGACTGCGAAGACGCAACCGGATGCAAGTCCTGCACGCTCGCGGGCCACGTGATAGCAAACACACCAGTAGACGTGGCCGTGACTGTCGGTTTGACTGCGGTGGTATCGCCCCACATGGCGCTATGCGTGCGCACCATGGTTCCAGCGCTGGCCGCTGCCGACACTACCACCCACGCGCGGGGCGCAGTGTATGTGACCATCGAAAGACTGATAGCCATGCGGTTGTATTCCGCCGCGCTAATCTCTTTCGTCGGGTCAGCCGTTGGCGCGTAGTCTGCCTTGGGTACTCCGAGGTCGCCTTCGGCATCGATGTTAGTCGGTAGTGTCATGATTTACCTATGCCGGATAGAGGGCGAGCAGTCCAATGCGCAGCACGTTGGGAGGGTCAGTCACTGACGTTGTGACCGTTGGCGTGGACGGCAGTGTCGCTGGGACAGAGACCCCAACGTGTGACACCTCGTCATGCAGAATGCTAATCTGTCCAATGTGCTTAGACGTGAATGCGCTATTCCAAGAGTCAGTGTTGAGAGGGTGTCTGTACGCGCGAGGCAACAGTGCTGCCGTTGACGTCTTCTCGCCTGGGCCAAGCGTGGCAAACGTCTGTGCTAGAGTCTTGCCATAGTCGTCCAGGTTCTCAGCGTCTGGCGAGACATAGTCCCCACTCGCAATGATGCTTGTGTCGATTGCGGTGTAGAGCGTTAGTTCATAGACGGCACCGCCCACAAGCGTAGCGGACTTGATGCGTGAATGTTCGAACCGCTTGTTAGACGTTGACCAGATTGCAATGTACGCACCGGCAACCGGAGCGGCGTACGTTGTTACGCGGATGACAGTGCCAGACACAGGAGCGGCAGACAGTCGCGTAGCGTAGGTCGGAGTGGTTCCGTTGGCGGGCCACCTGGTAGCTTCCTCGTTCAACCACCCACCACCAGGCCCACCGTCAACGCGATGCGCTGGCAGTGACAACGTCAATACAACGTTGACATCTTCGTCCGCACCAGCGGTGGTAAGAACGTCGGCATGCTCAGGGTTCTTGGCAACGATGGCAAGCGCGGCAGTGTTGACCAGCGAGGCAGACGCCTCACGCGTGTAATAGGTATCCTCGATGGCCGGGATAAGCACCGCAACGTGAACCGTCCCAGGCCCTTGGACAGCCGGATAGACGAACGCCTTTTCGATGCTAGCACTGGCGCCCTCGGCCCATCCTGCGAAGTCGGCCCACGAACCAGACGCGGCAGGATGGCGCATGGCAGACTGCAACCTGGCGCGCAACCTCGCGTCGTTGTCTGCATCTTTGCCGCCCGTCAGTTTGCCACTGTCAACGATGGCCGTTACGTCGCTTCCGCTAGGTGGTGACGACCACGTGACGATGGTGGCCGCGTCCTTGTCCGTGCGCTTCCCGACATCAATGCCACGGATGGGGACCGGGTCGCCATTGCTCGCCAGTGTCGTGATGACAACCTCGTAGCGCAACCCGTCCGGGGTGGTGCATTGCTGCCCCACAGCGTACGTTACAGAGCCGGAACAGGCGGCGATGACGTTACCACTCGCGCCCGCACCAACGCTCGCCTTGAGGCCCTTGAGCACGTCTGCTAGACGGGCAAGGTCATCGCCCTCCGCAGCGTCTGGCATCGTCGCGTCTTGTAGTGCCGCAACCTTGGCGTACAGTTCGAGCACAGCGGACGCATACGCCTCAGCCTTGACGGCAGACTCTGACCCAAGCGCAACGTTTGGGCGAGTGATACCAGCGCGAATCTTGAGACGTCGAATGTCATTGACAATCTTGTCGCGCAGTGATTCGAGCGACGGGATCTCTGTGCGTGTGATTGCCATTGCTATTGTCCCAGCGGTAGCGGCGTGGAGCGACTCTCACGCGTGCGGTTGTCAGTCCAGCGAATGATTGCCAAGACCTTAGTCCCCTCGCTTGACACCTCGATACCAGTCAGCGTCACAGACCCGTCGTCAATCGCAGGCTTCAACGCGGTACGCACGAACGCGTCAACGTTGCGCGGCGTCTGCGCTGTAATGTGCGTTGGCCTTTGCAACCCGAACGAGCGGTAGTTGGCGCGCGACTCTTGCGCTGTTGCGAGTAGCAGGTAGACGCGTTGCGCGCTGTCAGCCATGCCCTTCTCGTTGCCATAGTCGTCATACTCGTAGTCACCATCGCCATTGACTAGCACGCTAGACACTGCACCAGTGTCGCTGGTCTGGTATCCTGGCGACTTGAGCGCAGCGTTAGCCGTAGGTGTGCCAAGCCCTGCGGGGGCCGAACCAACCGCGTCGAATCCTGCGCCTGTAGTCATGTTAGAGCGCGTCCAATGGGCAAGGCAATGTGGGCAGAGATGGCAACTTCAAGATGGGAAGCGATAGCGTGATAGACGGGAACGGGATAGAGATTGAGAACGATAGGTCGAATTCAGGGAGCGACAGAGAGAAGAAAGGCAACTTGAGAATAGGCAACGACAAGGACGGCAAAGGCGGAAGACAAGGAAGCGTGAACGATAGACCAAACTCCGGTAGTTCAAGCGAGAACACCGGCAACTTGATGACAGGCAGCGCGATGCTAAGCGACGGCAATCCGATAGACGGGAAGCCGAACTTGCACAGACTCACACGAAGACTCCGGGCGCGACGGACGTTGCAACAAGTGGCTGCGAAGCCGCTATCGTGGTCTTCAAAACTGCGCTATTGTTGTTGAGCGCCATCGCATTGACATTGACGTTGAGACCGCTAAGTGTGATGTCCTTGCCAGGCGTCGACACCACGAAGCCCTGCTCCTCGCTAAGTTCAATGTAGAAGCCATTGGCTAGCATGAACTGGATAGCACCCTTGGGTTGGATACTGACAACAATTTGCTTGCCCTTGCTTGGCACTAGCATCGAGATAGACCCGGTAGCGTTCAGCCGTATTGCGTTCTTGCCTACGCTGTAAAGCGCAACGTCGCCAGCGGTCATCTTGCCCCACACGCCAGCGGCAGCCAGCGCGCGGGAA
>Ga0180008_1001194_pt1 | contig 17242 bp, 26 predicted proteins | sample MM_PW_MetaG_FD_121121 | JGI IMG/M metagenome (GOLD analysis project Ga0180008, IMG submission 121121) | Groundwater microbial communities from the Aspo Hard Rock Laboratory (HRL) deep subsurface site, Sweden - MM_PW_MetaG | ecosystem: Environmental > Aquatic > Deep subsurface > Groundwater...
AGTGTCCAGCGAGTGCATCGGCCTTTGATAACCAAGCTCCAGGAAATAGTGGTTGCTGGATACCCTGGGTGAGCAGGGTATTAAAATCAAAATTCCAAACAAGGTCATCAATACGGAAGGATAGTTTAGTATCAGGGTCACTAACATCAAATATTCCCCAGATTAGTGCCCCTTTACCTGGCGTACTTTCATAAACGGCAAATGGAACGCCCTTTTGTAATACCTGGGTTTTATACTGGAACGGCTTAAGGATTCGCTCCTCAACTGGCACAGCCCCAAGTGCATCTGATATAGCGGTAAGAGTCAGGTTAGCAGTGTCAAATTTAGTAAGCATATCTGACTGCTGGCTAATTATCATTGCCAGTGCCTGTTTTACTTCATCTTCCAAGATAACATACATTGGCTCAGTTGGTGGGGCTGCCTTTGCCTTCCTGGTTAAAGCAATTACCAAAGCGGCTGCCGATACAGGTAATGATATGGCGAGGGCCGCCGCACCTTTATCTTTATCGTTCCCCATAGTCCCTCCTTAGTAAATAAGCCCGCCTCTAGCTAAGACGGGCTTATCCATACCCCTCGCTTAAGGCTTAGGGTTATCCCTTTTTATTGTGCCGGGTTATTCTTCAGGTGCTGGTTCTGGCTCAGGTTCAGATACCCTTCGGTGCCCACCTCTTGCCACTGGTGGCTCTGGTTCAACCACTGGTTCAGGTGATGGCTGAGGTGTAACTTCTGACATAAAGTATAACTTTCCACATCCTGGGCACGACCCAAGAACCATGTCGTTCCCCGGATATGTGACTTCGGCTGGCTCTGCGGTTGTTAAATCTAATCCGCAATCCCAACACTTATCTACCGGAAATTTCATTGCCTATACCTCCTTCGGTTTCTTTTCCTCCACTTCAACCTCTGGTGCCTCAAGGATGCGCTTCAGGAACTCAATATCGGTTCTACACCAGCCCTTTATAGTATCTATGGCCACTACGAGTTTTTTATACTCCTCTTCCTCAATCAAGATAGCCCCGTCAGAACAACCCTTAATCCTACGAGCCAAGTCCTCTCTACCTAAGGCTTCTCTTGCTGATAATCCGAGTTCTCTGGACAATAGAGCATCAACCATAGAGTTCTTGACAGGGTAAGCGAGTTCTACATCTTTCCCTGATTCCTCATCCCTGACCACTTCCGTATAGTTTTCTAGGTTTATTCGCCTCATTCTTTATTCTCCTTATAAATAATGATTAAGGCTTTTCAGCGATTAACCTGCTGACCTAGTTACCACACCTGCATTGACCCATAACTGCCCAGCTACGGCTGGGTCGGCCGCTGGTAATTGAAGGGCATTTACAACCTGGTGCATGGTCAACGGGCCGCCTATGGCTAGTGAACCAACACAAACGACAGCGCCGTTTAATGTCGTAGGCCCAGCAACACCAAGAGATGAGTTGCAAGCAATTTGGTTCGTGGTCAAAGTGCCAGCCACTCCAAGAGAGGAGCTGCAAATAACAGGGCCACCAAAAGTTGAAGTCCCAGCGGTAATAAGCCCAGCGTAGTGGAAAGACATTCCACGAAGGTGACTTAAACCAGTCACGTCAATCGTGAGCGGAACTATCAGGCTACCGAGTGGCCCCAGGTTTACTGGCCCCCTAATCCTTAGTCCCTGAATATAACCAATCCTTTTCATTTTGTCTCCTTTTGAGCTATTTCCCCAATCCTTTCAGGGGACATATTAGTTTCACCCAGCTCTTTCGGTTACTATAGGTTTTGCATAAAGATTTACAAAACCCGAACTCACTCAGCCCTTAGGCTGGTGCATCAATATACCAGATTGTCAGGTAAAAACTAGCAACACCAGCTACCGCTCTCAGGTGACTAGCCCCCACTGCTCCTGCACCCTCAATAACATAGAGTGGTGCCGAGTCCTCTTTAAGCTCATCGGGGTCTTTCCACATATCATATTGGACGGCAGCCTGGACATAATCAATAGTTTCAGCGGCACCGCCATCCTCAACTTTCCTCAATGTGAGCAGGTTGGCTACAGCAGCAATGTTTATCGCCTTGATAGCGTAGATAAAGCGGCGCATGTTAGTGGGGATAGCACTGCCAACATCGGCCTCGGCTATACCAACGGTAGCTACTTCCGTTTTCAGGTCATCTCGGTTTAGCATTTACCTATCCCCCCTCTTCCATTATTCCCAATGTTTTCTTGAGAAGCTCTGAGCCTACCGCACTCTTGAGCCAATCAGGTATGGTCATCACATTCGGCCAGGCTGTCCCCATCGTGTATCTCTTTGCCCGTGCTGCACCGATGAGTATAGACCTAATAAGGTCTAGGTTCTTGACAATGGTATATGTATAATGCCTCTGGTCAATGTTGAGCATCACATTATACATATCATCATTCAGGGGATTATAGACCTGAACCTGGGGATATTTCTCCTTGACAGTGAATAGCTCGGTGGCATTTGAGAATGGGCCGGTATATGGGCTTTTGTCACCGTCAATATAACCAACATCACCAGTTTCGCTTCGTGGCACGGATAACACACTACCAATGTCGGCTCGTGGTGGGTATTGGACAAAGATGCGTGCCCTGGGAGGGGTTACTCCCCAAAAACTGTGGTAGATTAAGTCCTCGGAGTGTGGCTCAAGAAAATGCCGACTCTGGGTATCCTGGATTTCATCGTAAGCTGCCAGGTTACTCACGGCAAGAACTTCACCAAGTGAGAAAGGCTCAAGATTTGCCCACTCTCTATGCTTGATGCGGAAACAGGCCCAACCTTCATAGAAACCAAGAGCCAATAAATGACCTTGGTCTAGGAATAACTCCTCATGCGAGGTCTTTAATAGACTTACTTGCATACCCCTCGCCTCCTTTCTTTTTGGGATTCCTGGGTATTATTTTATTTTAGGTCTTACGGTAACCAGCTAGGCGTTTCCTCTTTCAGAACTCTACCCAACCCGAAAACCAGGCCACCGAGCGCAACCTCATCCGTATCCACAATATCCGACTCTGTTCTGGCATAGAGTGATGCCTTGGGTTTCAGAATCATTGTCGGAATGGGGACAATAGAGGTGCCATTCTCGGTATCGCCAACCCTCAACATCCTGACATCAAAGGGGATAAGGACACCAGTTCGTCCTATCTCAAATCTGCACTCCGCCATACATGGGATGGGTGTCAACAGGCTCTTGATATGGGTGATTACCATACCGAAGTCCTTGCCCATAATGTAGGCAACAGGCCCGTTAAAATAGAGCCAGTCATACCAGGTTCCTATGGCAGCATAGGCTATTTGCCAGTTTCTCTTATAGGTAGGTGCAGCGGCGGTTCCACCTGCTGCGGTAAACTGGGGGCGGATGAAGCCGAAGCCAAGCTCTGTATCTTCTGGATTGAGTCCCCTGAACTTGATGCCATTAAGCTCATGCTTGATGGTTCTCAAGGCGATTACGTAGGCGCTGAGGCGGTCAAGTTGTAGCTTGCGCTCATCGCTACTAGGAGCCGCCAGCAAAGCACCAAACTGAGCCTTAAAGATTTCAAGTTCCTCCAGGTCAAGTGGCGCAAGTGTTAGAGTTTCACGATAGAGAGTAGCCTCCGGCATTGTGCAGGGGTTTATATCATTCCCTGCTGCGTTAATTCGTGGTGTGAGATTTAATCCTGCTAGTCTTTGCATCAGTTTTCCTCCCTTAGGCTGGTCGGTTTATGCCCATCCAACCAACCCGAATTTAATCCATTAAACAAGCATTTCCTGTTCGGAAACGACGGCGATGGTTCGCTCATTGCCCGCATCTATTTGTGCTCTCGCCCTGTCCCTTGCCTTTTTCTCGGCAAGTAACCTCTGGCGGTTACCATCTGGGTTACCTCGCATCCAAGGAGAAGCAGCTTCCCCTCTCTTGGTTATCTGCCATGTCACCTTTCTACCGGCCAGCGTTGAACCCATTGTGATAAGCCTGGTTGCCATATCCCCTCTCAGGAATCCGAATGTGGCACCGAGGATAGCAAGAATTGGGACACCGTAGTTATAGTAGGTGCCATACTGAGACATTATTCCCAGTTTCTCACCCTTTTCCTCTTCCCTTTTTACATCGGCGTTCTGCACTACCTGGTCAATAGCACCACCACCACCACCAACTGCCACACTTACTCCGACCTTTGTCCAATCAGCCAATTTAACACCTCCTTCTAACGTAACTTACACAATAATAGGATATAATGGTTAAGCTATCTTTGTCAAGGGATTTATAGGTATTCACCTCCTTTTCCTAGTAGCAGCTACAATAACACCTAATGCTGCTAAAATTCCAACGGGTGCCAGTATCACCCAGGGGCTTACTTCTTTTTTAACCTTCCAGTTATAGATAAACTCCTCGCCATCTGCTACCACAATATTTTTTATGTCTCTGGTGCCGATAATGTTATAGACATCATCAAATACCCTACACCTGTAATTTACTATAATACCCGCACCTGTTGACAATGGGCATAACCAAGATTCCCCAACATTGAGATGCTCCTCAGGGGAATAAGGAATATAGAAACCAGTTTCTGGGTCACGGTAATAGAATACTGGCACCCAATATCTTGTATCTTCGGGTGCGTTTATAAGTGATGTCCGAAAGCTCATGCTATACCTCCATCACCGCTTTTCTTTGCCATTACCGCTGCCAATATTCCTATTAAAGCTAAACCACCACCGATTGCTATGGCGGCAACTGGCAATGCGGGTGCTACAGCTATTTTAACCAGCACTATAATTGATGCTATAATGGCTGTTAAGACAAAACCAGCAATGGTAATTGCTAACCAGTGAGATTTTATGAAAACTAAAACCGCCAGTAGCCATGCAGGGTCAGCCTCCATATCAACTATCCCCTGCCCAGCCTCACCATAAACATCTATCAGTGCCAGCCCGTCAGGAATAAATGGCCGAAAGATAAGCTCCGCTCCAGCGACATCAAATGCCCAAGGTGCCCAAGTATCCATTACTATTCTAACCTTGCTACCCTTAGGTAGCTCTAGTTCGCCAACAGTTGACCTTAAATCCCAAAGGTTTGTCCCCTCGGCAACTACTTTCCAGGATGCCACTATCTTACTCCCTTCTTTTTCGCTGCGGTTGCAAGTCCTATGACTCCAATTGTAGCTCCTGCTCCAATAATCACCCATGTCCAAGGAAATTTTTTCTCCTCCTCAGGCTCCTCAGGAACACAAACACCATCCACACATACATAACCCTCAGGACAATCAGCATCAATTTCACATGTTGGTGGTGGCACCCCGGTTACAGCTATGGTAATAGTTCTTGTCCCAAGTAAAACCCACACCCCGGGAGGAGCGGCAATACCAAGTGATATGCTTTTTACCGCAGCTTGAACCCATATCTCTGGAGGGGCAGCGATACCTAACGATATACTCTTTGTCGCCGCCAAGACCCATACATCTGGTGGAGCGGCAATGTCTAGGGAGATATTCCGTGTTGCTACCAAAATCCATTCTACTACACTCAGGTTAACATCTTTGGTTGCCTCATCATCAAGAATCCAATCTGCACCTATAGGATAATAACTATAGGCATATATAGTTATACCCCAACCTGGCATACCAAAGCTACCAGAGAATGAGTGGGTAGCACCTGCTGGAATTGCTGCAAATTGGTCAATAAAGTGCCCTGAGCCATTATAAAGGGCAACACATGAAATAAGATGGTTAACGGAATCTACATTTTTTATCTTGATGGTTACATTTACATCACTGCCAGCAGGAGCACTATCTGGAGCCACTATATCTACTATTTCAGTGTATATACCTGTGGCAGCAAGCACTGATTTATTCGTGTTGGGTCTAGCAATAAGCACCTGTGTCATAACATTATCACCAATCTTCTTCTGGTGGAGCACCAGCATTTGCTTTCTGGTTAGCATGGATTTTTACCCTGAAGGTGGTAGGCCCATCGGGCATAGTAGCATTAATGGCATCAACTTGAGCATCAGGGCCACCACCAAGATGGGTGCCAGTAGCATCATAACCTTTCGGCTCTACTGGTCTATCATGTGTCACATCATAAGCCGTCATACAGCTAGTCCACCAGGTAATACCAGCAGCATAGTTACGAATTTCATATCTAGCCTGAATCTCAAAATTTGCCCCACCTGGAACCTCTGTAACCTCATCACCATCCACGACAGCATAAATTCTCAGGCCAGTTACCTCAAAATCATCAACCCTTGCGGCCACCACTCTCTCAAACTTAATAGGGTATGCTCTCGTAAAACCTACCAACCCACCTCCATCGTGTTTTTGTGTTGACATTGGGCTACAGTCTAGGCCTGGATACATAATTATCTCCTTTTTACTTACTTATGAGATTCTAACTTTGGCTTCTTTTACCATTGACCTTAATAAGAAAAATAACCCCGTTCCAAGTAACGATACGGGAATAACCCAAGGTAATTCATCCGATACCTTATAGATAGCGTAACTTAATGCCCCTATAGTGGCGACAACCGACGCTGCCATTGTTGCCCCGATGATTACCAGCCAGTCAACACCTTTGGTAAACTCAAACCTGATAAATGGATTGCCTCCATCTCTATAGTAAACCTTTGGTGGTCTCTCTTGATATAAGTAAAGGCTATCCTTTATATCGTGTAGCTCATCATAGGTTAGTGGATTAAATAGGGCTATCTCTACGGCACCGCTTTCCCCCTCCTCAAACAGTGTTCCAAATTTAGGTAGGTTTTCAAAGTGGTTACCTGCATAGAGTAATGTTCTGCCTTTTGCTTGGTATATCTTCCTGAAAGCCTCGGCATATCTTTCGGATAGGTCATCGTAGTAATAGTGCCCGTGTCTATGCCCAAGCTCGTGAAGGAGGGCACTTTTTAGTCCATTAGGGGGAAGAAGTATGGTTGCCGTATCTGGATAGTATAACCCAAGAGGACAACCATTAAAAGAAGGGATTGGTTCAATGGAAATAATGAGGTCATCAAAGGCAGGGTCATTAGCGAGGCTCTTTGATACTAGAACTTGGTCTATTTCCGGGTAATTCATCATATCACCTCCACACTAAATCATATACCAGAAAACAGACCTTTGTCAATAGATACTAAGGATTATATCTCTAGTTTCTTCTTTACTGCATCAAGTTGTGTGTCTAACCACTCTCTCCCTCTCGGATGATTGATAATAACGCCCAGAATGTCGGGTTTATGCTTTCTCAGGTCATTAATAATATCTTCACTGGTTATATCCTTAACATTCGCACCTTTAGCCATCCGACGGAACCTTTCCCATTGGTTATCAGATGCCCAGTGACCTAGTTCTATATCTTTATCAATATACTCACAACATCGGTCTGGGGTTACATTTCTTAAAATACCCACGATGAGGCCAGATAATACTTTGTCGCCAAAGCCAGCAGCCATTATCTTCCCGATTGCTTCTAGTTTCATTCTACATTAGACTCCATCTTTTTATCTCTTGTATAGACAGCCCCACATTTTGGGCACTCAATCTCATTGCCAGCGTTAGGTGGTATTTGAATTTTGAATCCGCAGCCTTCCTCAGTGCAGGTCTTATACTCTAGGCTACTACTTACACTACTACCCATACCTCCACCTGTCTCTTCCTCGGTAAACTGCCCAGCTATACCACGCCCTATTCTCTCAGGTAATTCGGTTGCAATATTGACGAGCTTTTCCTTATAATCTTTATCGCCGCTAATCTCCTCCATCTTCTCCTTGTGGCGGTTTTGCTCCTTCACAACATCTAATGATTCGCCCTGAGCAGTTCTAGCCTCTGGCTTCCTAATTATCCCCAACTCCTCTAATGCACTTATATACTCAACCTGCTGCTTGGCATAATCCATTGGGGTTAGTTGTCGTTGTGTCTCTATTTTGGCAGCCCCACCACCTTTTGCCAGCTCATCAATTCTTTTATCTAGGCTGTTCATCAGTCCTTTAATCTCATCAGTTTCCCTCTTACCGACTATTAAGGTAACTATCTTTAGAACCTCCTCAAAGCCCATTCCTTGAACAGCAGGTGGATAACCTCCCCCTGCTGGTGTAGGGGTCAACCCTAATAGCATCTGCCCAACCTGTTTAGGGTCTAGTCCACTGTTAATGAGTGCAGTGGCAGAGGCCATCAACCGCTCCCTTTGTTCTGCCTCATCCTGTTTCTTTTTTTCTTTTTCATCATCAGACACTTCTTCACCTCCGTGATATTTATATTTTGGTGGCTCCCCCCTTAATCGTGCTGCCTCATTTTCGGACTCCAGTGCCATCTTTTCCAATTCGGCAGCGCTAAATCTTTTGGCTGCTCTTTCCTCTCGCTCATCAAATATCTCATCTAGTCTGGTTTTGGCTTTCCTTACTTCATTACCTGGATTCATTTCAACTCTATGAACCAGTGGGTTTGGTGCATCCCGCACTGTCATTTTCCACCTCCTTTCTAATATTCTCTATGCGTAGGCGTTTAAGTAAATCGCCTACAGTTGATTTATGTGGTTCTTCTACCACCGACTCAGTTTTTTCACTGGTACCTACCTCATCTTTCTCAGTTTCATCAGTAGCTTCCTCGGTGCTTTCCTCTACGGCTTTCACTACTACTTCTTCCACAACATCTTCTGCCTCACCCTCTGGTGATTGTTTCTCAATAACATCCTTTTTTGTTGTCTTTATACCATACCTTTTGGCATATCCCTCAAGCTCAGTCTTTTTTATATATGCAAAAGGAATATAATCACAAGCCTCAAGCCATTGGTATAACACCGTATCTATAAAGTCATCTGGTCTCATCGGTTGGAAACCGAGTTCGGTAACCGCTATTACCATAGCTGGATACAGTAATTCTGGCATCGGCATACTCAGAACTTTGGGGCGAGCAGTTATTCCAAGGAGACCTCTTACTTTATTAACCGCATCCTCTGGGAAAGATTTAGGGCCTAAGTCAACCGTTTCCGCCCCAGCCTCTCTTTCCTTCACTCCCACTTGGGTATGGGATTCAGGTTGATATGAGGGTGGAGTAGGAGTAACAGGGGCAAATGGATACCCAGCTCCTTGCCCAGACTCACTATCAACAAGTATAGTCCCAAGCTCAGGTAACTGACCCGATGCCATTAGCTCATTGTATATTCGGTAGACACTTGCCCTGGGTAACTTCTTGGAAAGTTGATATGGTGAAGTTCCTCCCAGAAGCTCCCTAACTATATCATCTCTGGTCGCCATCTTAAACCAACCCATTTGAGAATACTTTGAGAATACACTTGGGAATAGTGTTCCCACAGATATTCTCACGACCGTTCTTATTATGAGACTATTCTCACTACTCTACCAAATATAAAAATGTTTGTCAAGAGGGGTGAGGGTAAATACCACCAAATCTATTGACATTTATAGTATATACGCATTATACTTAAAGGTGGAGGTAGATGATGAAAGCGGGAACTAAAGCCTATATATTCCAGGAAGGTGGTAAGTTATTATCCGATGGTATTAGGTTAATAATGTCAAGACCACACAGGTCGGTATCACTTGAAATCGCAGAGGATACCAAACCCACACAACTTGATAAAACATCATCTCCATATCTCCCTGAACCAATCACCACATCTCCACCATTACCTTCTAGTCGCACAGCAGTAGAGGAGCTTGACTACCGCTGGGAATGCTGTATGAAGCACCTTGGTGGTGCAAATGTTTTACTAAGAGAAGCCTACGAGAGAGCTATTGATGAGGGTATGGGTGAGGGGACGGCAGAAAAGATAATGGAAGCAATGAATGAGCACTCTGGTATGGAGTCCGACCTGGAGAAGATGCTTCCTATACCCGAGGCTAGAGAGCAGGCAGAAAAACTAATGTCTGGTGTCAGGGCTTTTAGAAAGGCGGTTTGGGAAGCAAAATTGGCTACCGGTGGTGGAACAAAAGATGATGTGGCTGATGCTAGGTTATGGAATAATATACTTTATACGGAAGTGTTTAATTCGGTCAAGCAACAGCCTGGCGAGGCTTGTATAATTGAGGGGATGTAAATGGCAGGTAATGATAACTGGGTGCAAGTAAAAAAGGCTATCCCATCTCTACTAATAAGCACTGCTATTATTGTAGGTTATGCCCTACTGGTAAGAATATTTGCTCTAAAAGGGAAGTGATGGAAAAAATACCAGCGGAATGTCCAGTAAGAGACATCTTAGCACAAATACGGGCGGTCTTAACCTTATTAGATAAGATTTTAGACCACTGCGAGAAATGTTTACAGGATAGAAAGGAGAATAGAAATGACTAACCAGAAGAGTCCTTGCCCACCTACTGGCCCAGCCCACGACGGAAGAGGCGGAGGTAGAGGTGTGCCTGGTGGCACAAGACGAGGCACCAGTTCACCAAGACCAGCATCTCGCCCAGGCACACGAAGTCCCAACCCGAGGAGATAAAAATGGCATCAATGGGTCAAGCTCTTAATAATTGGCTCCAGCATCAGAATACCTCTGTATTAAGACAGCTTTCTGTAGAGGAATATGAGAGGAAAATACAGGAGAGACCAGAGTTTGTCACACCACCTCCCACAATACCACCTCCCACACCAAAACCAACTATATGCAGCAGGTTTCCTCCTAATACACGGGAGCAGATGATTGCCATATCTATAGATAGTGCCCATGAACTAAAAGAGATGGGTGCATCAATCAATGACGACTATGTTCTTGGTAAAGTAATAACTGGAACAAGGGAAAGAGTCCCTATTCCTAGACCAGCAGGAACAATGGGCACATATCACACGCACCCCTTTGGGTGGGCCAGGCCAAGCATCTATGATGCCCTTGATGCCATATCTCGTAATGATAAGGTTATGTGCATTGGGGCAACTGGCAAAATCGGCACAAAGATAAAGTGCTTTGCCCCCAAAGAACCCAAGTGGTCGGAGCTAAGAGATGAACTTCAGGAACTGGACAAGAATATAGCCCTGTTTAACAAGAGGATTAGTGGTAAGTTCAAGGAGCGGGGTATAAGATTGCGACAGCTATTAAGAGTAGTTGAGCCAGACTCCCACGAAGAGGGTGTTATGCTTGAGCACAAGAGACAAGAGCTACTTGATAAGATAAATAGGCAGCTTCTTAATCTTGGATACAAAGAGGAGTGGAGGCCACAAGAAAAGGTTAATGGATGGGCAGATATGCCTCTTATGATGGATAGTTGTCATATCCTGTGGGAGACTATTAAAGGGGAGCCATCTTATGAGTGATAAATCGGTTCCAGAAAATGTCATAGAGGCACTAAAAATGGCTCACGGTAAAAGGCCAAGTTTACCAGGTGCATTATTGGACTGGGAGCACAAATTTGGTCAGATTATAGGGGTTATGTCATCTGATGAATACAAACTATACTTAGACCTTATACATACCCCAGAAGGTTATACCATAACCGGACAACAGGAGAACAATGTGAACCACCTAACTATGGTAACCGACGAGAATGAATATGAGCCAGGCTCAAGTAATCCTGGTGAGCCTCTCAATGAGTCTATAATTGACATTCGTGGTGATTATGATGAGATTGCACATGTCAAGGATGGTATTCTATATCGCAAGGGCAATATTGTCCAGGTCTGGTGGGATAAATGGGGAAAGGAAACATGGACAGGCCCTAGTGAGGAGGAAGCCAGGGAGAACTTTAATGCCATGAAGGAGCGGTGGTCACCTTCCGAAGCAGGAGTGGAGACTTAAAATGGTAGAGGAATTAGCCGAAGTATTAGATATAGGTGAAATAAAACTAACACCAGGTGAGACATTTTACTATACCATCTGGGGGGTTCGTTATCGGTTCAAAGGTGGTAACTGGAGAGTGTCCGAGATGGTGTTCAACAAGAAGTCCGATGCCAATGATTGGGCAAAGGAGCACCTAATTAGACACGAAGATGTAGAGGCTGAGGTAGTTCCAGTCAAGCGGAGTATATTACTGGACATAAAAGGTAATATTAAATTCTGGACAGAAGAATTAAGCTAATGCTATATATTCCTTGCCACACTTTGAGCATTTGACCTTCCAGATGATTACCCCTCTTCTTCTTAATGGATACTCATCGGTCTTACAATAGGGGCAATTTGCTCCATAAACATAGGGATTATATCTCACCGCCTTAACCATCACCATTGAGCGGAGCAAAGCATCTAATAATAACAAATACTGTTCCATAAATCGGTTCCAGGTCAACTTTCTCCCGCCAACTTTACCAAGTTCTGCTTTTGTTTGCCACAACCTATTATATAGTTTACTGTCCACTGATATTGATGTATGCATACCACTATTCTAACACAATCAAGCACAAAAATCACTTATTTAGCTATAATGGGACACGGGGGAATACGGGGGTATTGACACCATAGACGGTATATGCTATATTATAGGTAGGAGGTGCAGAAAATGACAAGGTTATCGGATTTCCTATCCTGGGTTGACTCCGTAGGTGGAGATAGTGCGAGATGGAAGGCGGCTCTAGCTGATACCAAGGCTTGTCAGGCCGAGGCGCTCAGCGAGACAACTCCCATTGGTCGCCTGAAGAGGTATTACTCTTGCCGTAAGGGCAAGAGGCTCCCGGTTAAAGGTGCGTAGTTACCCGGGCTACCCGGCCATAAGCTGAAGTGAGAGGCTTATAATACCGAGAACCCTGACCCGTGTGGTTGGGGTTCTCTCGTTTACCAGAGTGGTAATATAACCTCTAGTAATTCAATGACACAGTAACCTAGTAAAATCAATACCAATACAATGAATATTGTAATGAGAGCTATTATGATTTTCATTCCTTGCACTTCGGAGTAACAATGAGCTTTCTGTCTAAGCCTAAAATGTAGGCTTTTTCTGGATTATCTATACAATCAAAGTAATCGCTATTTACTTCAGCCCATTTGGTTCCTGCCATTTCTCTCTCCAATCCTTTGATACAAATACCCTACAGCCACAACACCAGCCATCCCTACATTCCTGAATACACTGCGGGCAAGGACAATGTGGTCGGTCAGAAAAACAGGGGCAAACTCCACCATTATTAGCAATGGTTCTGACCCTATCAAATAAAGAGCCTTTTATATTAAATAGCTCAAGGTTATTTCTCTGGGCAAACTTCTCAAGGCGATGAAGGACTAACTGCTCTTTTGTGGCAAGGGGATTAATCTTTTTTTGGGTCATTATTCACTTCCTGGTGCTGGTGTTCCCGCACGCTCTACCGCTAAGTCGTATTGTAAATTAGCCACCTTATCGGCTAATAAAATAGCTTGTGGTGCATTACTTTGTTCTAATGCAATTCTCGTTTCCTTGGTAATAGTATATAATTCATTTGTCATCTGTGGCCCATAATCTTCAAGTATTCCTAGTGCCTTGGCTCGCTCAGGGCTATATGATTCTTCTTGGTCTTTTAATGTATTAAGTGCATCATTATATCTACCTCTCTCAATTAATCTAGCACTTCCCCATAAACTAAAGAAGCTGAACCATCTCTCAACTTCCCAAAAGTCAGGCTGTATTCCAATACATTCACAAAGTTCAAGTTGTGCCTCTCCTTGTGCATCACCAGATTCATCTGGTCTATCAATAAATATCTCTGCTGCTTTCTCAAACATTGGCCTAGCTTTACCGCCACAATATTTTCTTATACCTATTGATTCTACTTTCTTACCCTTCAATATCCCCACTACTTGAGGTTTTCTTCTGGCAAAGAACTCTAGTTTTATTCCTTTAGGTATTGTTTGCACATACTTTTCAATAATATCATCCACCAGAAATACATTAACATTTCTATCCGTCCCGGCATGAATTTGTAGGGCAAACTTATCAAACTTTAGGTCTCTCCATCCATACAAAGGATTTCTTATGCTTTCAATGTATTTTATTGCACCCTCTTCAAATGTGGCAGCAGTAACCGCACGGCTGGTCTGACCAAAGCTCTCGCCGCCTACAGTAACAACATTAGAAGGTATCCTCCATCCTAAGAGCAGGAAGTATTCGGTCGGCAGGAACACCAGAAAGTATTTATATGGAGATTCTTCCATAATACCAGTTGGCGAGGGAGTTTTCATACCCTTCAAATCAGGGTAATCCTCAAGAACTTCTTGTGGAACAGGTTTACCTTCCTTCAGTGCTAGTTCAACCAGCCTATGATGGTCAGTCCGAATGATTTTATACTCAGCGGATAGAGCTGGTCGTTCAGTTTCCAATTCGGCTAGTGAGTATGGAGTATCAGGGTCACATCTGGTTTCCGTAAGCCATTCTCGCACTTTCTCAAAGTGGGCATCTTCCCTAGCCTCTTTAATTGGACTATATTCTGCTCTGGTCATTTGCCAAGGCTCTTTATTTCCCATGCCCTTCAACACCCCCATCACTTCATCAGGTTCTTTACCAGTAAGAACACACAGTCCGCCAGTAAACTCACCATTGTCTATATCTCCCTTCTCTAGCTGATAGCATAGCCCCAGGCACTCATCTGCCTTTTCACCCTCCAGCCCAAAGCTATTACAAATAGAATTGGCGGTATCGGCACTAAAAGCTATCTGGTGGCGCTTCAACCATTTCTCCATTGATTGTCTCATCGGTTCCCTCCAATAGCTTACTTTGTTTCCCTTTATTTATGTTATCCATGTCAAACACTTGCTGACAACACCTAATCCTGCTGGTCTCACAGTATTCCTCGCCGGTATCAAACATTATACTCCTACGCCCCATCTTCTTAGCAATAAAAGGAACTGTTCCTGAGCCTCCAAACGGGTCAACCACCGTATCACCAGGGTCTGAATATACATCAAGTATCATCTTAACCAGATGTTCGGGGAAGGCGGCGGGATGGAGCTTGAGGGTTGATGTTGCCTGTCTTTTGCCCGAAGTATTCCAAATGGCACGGGGGTGGTATTGCTGTTCACGAACCTTCTCTCTACCTCCTCCTGGTTTTCTGAGCGTGGCTACAAACTCATATTCTAGTTTTGGCAGATTACCCGATATTGTATAGGGGTCAACAAGGGTAGCAAAGTCCTTCTGCCATATCCTGGTGCATTGGTGAACCCAACCCGCTCTCTCTGCAATAAGATGGTGTAAGTATGCCATTGGTTGCACCCTAGTTTTACTTCCTCCAAACATATAGTAGTCTGCAAATACAATTATAGCATATCCACCCTTTTTAACAATACGATAACTGGCTGTATAGAAATCGGACATTAGTTTTAACCAATCACCAAAACTCTCGTTTTCCTCATACTTCTTACCTATTCCGTAGGGCGGACTTGTACAAACTAAATCATAAAGTCCCTCGGCAAGTTCATTCATACCAGAGATACAGTCCTGGTGGTAAATAACCGTTTCCCTATCCTGATAATATACATTCATTTTATCCTCCTAAAACCATTCTGGGGCTTTGAGATAAGTTTCTTCTATGGGGAAAATCATCGGTAGTGGAATTACCTCAATTCTCCTCTTTGCCAATCTACAGTAATCCTCACTGGTATCTATTAAGATAGCCTTTCTACCCAACTCTTTAGCAACTTTACCTGTTCTTCCCGACCCAGCCATCGGGTCAAGGACTAAATCATTTGGTTTACTGGCTGCCTTAATACATATTTCAGGTAGCTTCTCTGGAAAGGCGGCAAAGTGGGATAGCCAGTCGGATGCTCCACAATGGCATACCTTTACTTTGCGCTCTTGTTCTCTACCCTCAATAACTTGCTCACCCCAATTCTCGCCACGAGGAGGATGAATAGGCGACTCTAATGGTCTGCCTCTAGCTTCCGTAATAGGCATAAAGTTTCTATTACCCAACTCTGGGTCATTACCACCCCTACCCATCCTACCAGATTGACCTTTACCTACAACCTTACTAGGTAACCTCTGATAAACCGCAGACTCATAAACAGTCTTACATTTTAGGCACATCTCAAGACCAGAGGCTTCGGTTGGGAACTCCCAGACGGAGCGGATATTGCGACCGCCTGGCACTTCGGCATAACAACCATAATATTCAAACCCAGAACGCCTATCTGTTTCAACATCAGGTGGAACAGTAGCCTGAACTGGCTTTGACCGACATTGCAATATATCAATCTGTGGCTCCCTCACTGCATCCGCATCCCAGTAATATTGGGCCGATTTAGTAAGCATCAGAATATACTCGTGGCTTTTGGTAGGTCTATCATTAGCACTCTCAGGCATAGGATTAGGCTTATCCCATATAATTACCGACCTTACCCACCAACCATCTTCTTGGGCGGCTATGGCTACACGGAATGGAATTAAACAAATATCTTTAGGCTTTAAGCCACCAGCTATTGTGCTTTTATATTCTGTGATGTCGTGGATATTTTCCGCTTTATCACCGTGTTGCCATCTCATAGCTCCACCCTTTGTTCCTGGCGGTGAAGTAGCATAACCATCCCCTATATTCCAGAACACAACACCATCCTTCCTCAATACCCGCCTTATCAATCTTAGTATCTCAATGGTGTGTTGGACATAGAGTTCAGGGGTTGGCTCTAAGCCATAAGCACCCTTCCATGCACCACAAATAGAGCAAAAACCTATCTGATATTGAAGGTTAGTTGAATACTGTTCACGCCAAGGACGCTCAAATTCAGGATTGCCTGGTATCTGGCTTGTTGCCTTTTTATCGCTTATAACCCACTGATGCTCGCAATTCTTATCTCCACTCCATATTAACCCCAGTTCACCAGCATACTTCCTTAATCCCCAATACGGTGGACTGGTGCAAACCATCTGGACACTCTCGGCAGGTAACCCAGCTAGTATCTCTCGGCAGTCTCCTTGAATTATTTGAACATAAGGGTCTTGATAGTAATTATTCATAAATTTCTAAACCACAACTCCTTATCCTGTTTATATGCTAATTTCACCGTGCATCCCAACCGTTTACCCAACGCAGATAGTTTACGCTCCTCTTCTTCTGTCAGATTACCCCTTGTTCTACATTGGATTATAGTATTATTACCAAGTTTTAAGCAAACCAGGTCAATAGGACTTTTACTACCAGCCGACTTGATTACAAAATAACCTAAGTCCTCAAAGTATTTCTTGACCCGGCGCTCAAATGCTGAACCTATCTCATAAGATTTAACGGCCAATTTATTCTCCTAATAAATATTCACACTCGCAGCATACTTTACCAGAGCATTTATTTGTTAAGGCAAAGTAACAGGCATTCCTGTCTATAAATTCAAGGTCAGCTTGCAGGTTTGCCAACATTAGCTCCAGTCTATTATGTTTGTATATCAAC
>Ga0180008_1001195_pt1 | contig 17208 bp, 17 predicted proteins | sample MM_PW_MetaG_FD_121121 | JGI IMG/M metagenome (GOLD analysis project Ga0180008, IMG submission 121121) | Groundwater microbial communities from the Aspo Hard Rock Laboratory (HRL) deep subsurface site, Sweden - MM_PW_MetaG | ecosystem: Environmental > Aquatic > Deep subsurface > Groundwater...
AAGAGTTAAAAAAATATCTTGAAAAAGAAAGAGAGGATTTGATAGAGTTAAGAGAAAAGAAGGATCTAACTGATGAAGGCAAGGGGCAACTAGAGATGATAAATGCTATATTTCAAAAAATGGGATGGGAGATAAAAGAGAATGAAAATGGAAAACATTAAAATTAATAAAGGACCCAATCTTCCTATTTTAGTAAAAGAGGTAACAAAAATGAGATCACTTAATTTTCTGGATGGTAGCATGTCTATGGCTCGCATAGAGGATGTTTTTGAGAGATTAACTCAGTTTTTTCCAAGAGAGGAAGTTTATGAAATAAAGATATCCAATTTAAATACAAAAAAAGATATCCTTAGTTCTATATTTGAGAAACTTTCAAAAAAGAGGAAGGAATATGCTCAATTTTACACTCATCAGGAGCTTGTTGATTTCATCTTTGATAATATTGAGATTGATAAAAATAGTAAAATTTTAGATCCTGCCTGTGGTGCTGGAGCTTTTCTTTTAGGAGCTCTAAAAAGAAATAATGAAAACATAAATAATGTTTATGGAATTGATATTGATCCATTGGCATTAAAATTGTGTAAGCTAAATATAGAATTAAATAATGATATTCAAATTAATAATCTCCTAAATAAAAACACTCTAAAAAAATTAAATCTTGAAAAAGATTTTGGTGATGTCGTTGATAGTGGCGGATTTGATGTAATAATCGGAAATCCCCCTTTCATGAATCTAAAAAGAGATAATGAAGATTTTTCTTTAGAAGACCCGCTCTTTAAGAAGGTGGTGAACGGTGTTGCTAACTCTGCAACTTTGATGATAGTAAAATCATTTGAATTACTAAAGGAAGGAGGATTTTTAGGATTTGTACTCCCTAAGAATTTAGCTAGAGTCAATTCTTTTATCAAACTGAGAAAGTTTATCCTTGAAAATTTCAAAATCAAAATTATCTTAGATTTAAATCATCATTTTAAGGATGTCAGGGGAGACCAAATGATCCTAATTTTACAGAAAGAAAAATCAGAAGAAAAAAGATTAAATAATAAGGTTTTAGTAATTCCTTATAAGAAAAATATGGGATTTGATAAAGCTGAATCTTATTCTCACTCATATAAATTAGATCAAGAAGATTTCTTAAAATATTCTTTTTTCCCGATTTTCTCTAATCCAGATGTTCTTAAACTAGCCAATAAAATGCTACAGATTGATAAAAAATTAAAAGATTATGGAGAAATCTTTAGAGGTATTTCAATTTCTTCAAGTCATCCATCATTAAGCCATGATCTTAAAGGAACTTCTAAAGTTTGTTTTCGTGGAGATTCAATTAAAAGATTCGGAATAAAATATCCTCTTTATATAGATGTTTCAATTCTTGGAAATGGTGAATTAACAAAAGCAGAAAGATTAAAGAAAGATAAGATTATTCTTCAGAATATTTGTTCTAAAGAAGGAGGCATCTTTGCTACAAATAGCTCTAAAGAGGAATTATCTTTAGATACTGTAACTAACATTATTCCTGAAGACCTGTCTCTTCTAAAATATTTTACGGGACTTTTTAATTCCAAGATATCTAATTTTTTCATGATATTTGTTATCTATCTAAATTCTAATTTCACCATGCACACTGATAAAACTTATATCGGAGAAATGCCTATTTTAATTCCAGACAAAAATGAACTAAATGTGATCAATAAACTTGTTGATAATTTATTATCTGAAAAAGACAAATATTCCGAAGAATTTTTTAATATTTATAATAAACTAAACCAACATTTATATAGGGTTTACGGTTTTGACAACAGTGAAATAAAAATAATTGAGGAATCTTTAACACAAGCTATGAGCAAAAAACAAAATGGCAGAACGCATGAACAATTTTACGGGTAAAGAATGGCTACAAAATTCATTTTCTATTTGGAGAGATATAAAAAAAGATAAGGAAGAAAGGAAATTAAAACATCCCGCGATGTTTCCAAGTACTCTTGCTGAGAAATTAATTAATATTTTTACTAAAGATGATGGAGAAGTTATCTTAGATCCTTTCTTAGGAATAGGTTCCACATTACTCGCTGCACAGAGATTAGGTAAGGAAGGCATAGGATTTGACCTTAATAAAGAATTTTGTGATATAGCAAAGGAGAGATTATCAAACCCTCAACAAAGTTTAGACTTAGAACCAAAGGAAAAATTTCCCCAAAAAGTTTATTGTAAAGATTCAAGAGAAATTAGCAAATTTGTAAAAGAAAATTCAGTAGATCTCTGCATCAATTCTCCGCCTTATTGGGATATTTTAAACCAAAAAAGAACAGTAGACAAAAAGGAAATTAAGAATTATTCTGAAAAAAAGGAAGATCTTGGAAATGTTCATGATTATGAAAACTTTTTATCCGAACTCAAAAAAGTTTATTCAGAAGTATATAAGGTCTTAAAACCAAATAAAAGATGTTGTGTTATTGTAATGGATGTTCGGAAAAAGAGCAAGTTCTATCCGCTCCATATAGACATAACAAAGATTATGGAAGAGATTGGTTTCGAATTGGAAGAATTTGTTATCTGGGATAGACAGCATGAGTATAATAATATGAAAACCTTAGGTTATCCATGGGTCTTTAGAGTTAATAAAGTTCATGAGTTTATTTGTATTTTTTGGAAAAAAGATAATCAAAAGTAATTTTTAAATCTTCTAGGGAAAATATTTTTGTTATCTATTTTTCCATTCTCTAATAATTTCAAGATGATAATTTCTTTCTCCTTATTGTAATTCAAAAGAGAATCTTCAATGCTTTCATTTAATAATAGAGTATTCACTTCTGTAGGAAGCCCTTTTGGAGAGACAATAAATGAATGTAGCGGTGTTAATATTAAGCTATAAACATTAATTTCTCCTATCTCCTTAACACTTATTGCACTTGTTGAACGATTTAACAAAACTAATTCCACTTTCTTAGTTTTTTTATTTGTTAATATCCCTAACACATCAGGTTTAAAGTCAAATAAAGTATAATTCTCAACAGATTTTATTTTCTGATCTGACAACTTAGAAATATTCGATTTAGGAAGAATCACTTCAATACTAAAATCTTTTGAATATTTTTCTTTTAGAAAATTCTCTAACCATTCCTTTGCAATGATTGTATATGCTTGTTTTTTGTTTGCCATTTTAAAATTCCATTATCTTTAATTTATTTCCATCCCAAACCCCAATCTGGATAATCCTTCCATCATTGAATGAAAGGATTTCTTTGTTTGTTTTTAATAATTTTTTTAATGTTATTGATGGCTCTTTTTTTGAGATAAGTATCGCAAGCTCCGGTTTAGATACTAAACAATAACCTCTCAATTGCCCCAAATCTTTCAAAGTCATTTCATTAACCTTCACCTCTGCAAGAATGATCTTTTTAGAACTCAATAAAAAGCCTACTAAATCCGGTTTTATCCTATACTCCTCATAAGACTCAAAAACATCATAAAGATTGTTATCTAACATAAATTTGTGAAGATAAAAAGAAGACGTGTCGCTGAATTTTATCTGTTCCCCATATTTCTCACTAAAATGTTTTTCTAACCATACAGATACCGGAGCATAAAGTTTTTGCTCTGGATTTGTTCTTGCTCTTTTTTCTGCAGCTTTCTTAATTTTCTCTTCAACCTTGGCTCTTAATTCTTCAACTTTTTGAGTCTTCTCTTTCCTTATACTTTCAAACTCTTTAAACACTTCTTTATAATCTATGTCTTCATCCTTTCCAGTTAAATAAAATACTTCTTTGTTTTTAACACTTTTAAAAAATTCAGCCATGTATTCCGATCCTAATTCATAAGCAATCTGCCATGAAGCATCAAAATGTTTTCCCTTCAATTCCGGAGGCAGTCTAGGATCTTTCTCAGCAGGATGATATGGTTTTATTTGACCTTTGTTAATTCTTGAAACGCTAAAGACATCTTTTCCAGTAAATTTAATTTTCTTGTTATGGTCTATCAATTCCTGAAACATTTCTTGCTTATGCTTTACTCTTAACTTAAAAATTCCATAATCTTCAGGGAAGAATTTAACTTGATGTTCTCTAGCCCAAGCCAAAATGTCTGCTTGATCTCTCATGTTTGGATGTCCCCAATCAATTGTCTGGATAGTTAATTTAAATTCTTTGTACAAAAAATCGCATATCTGAACTGGAATTTTCCAATTTCGAACTATTTGAAAATATCCCCTCATAACACCAAAACCACTTTCTCCTTCTCTAATTAGCCAGCTTCCAGCATTAAAGAAACCAGATGTATCTAATAGACCGTTCACAAACTCTATCTTTGACTCCCTACTTGCAGTGTTAAGCTCCTTAGGTATTTCAAAACTATCGAAACCTGATTTAGAATTAAATTTATTTGTGATTTCTTCAAACTCGTCTTCTTTGTTAGAAAAATCTAATATTAGAAGAGTCATATGATCATTTCCTACAGTATCATATTCCACCTTGAACTTATTTGATAAAAATGGAATTATAACTTCATTTAAAGAATTGATAGTAGATTCTCTTTGTTCATAAACTTTTTTTACTGACTTTGGAACACTTTTCCCACATAGCTTACAATTCAAATCTTCAGAATCATTACTTTTGCTATCTGTAGCAAGCCCGCCACATTTTTTACAATAAGCTATGCCATAAGCTATTTTATTTTTATGAGCAAATTCTATAATTATTTTTTTATCTCTTTGAAGTATGTGTCCTCGGCCACAAATTAATCCAATAAGATAAGCTTCTTCTTTTGATATCATTCTAGATTAAAGAAATGTTTATATATAAACTTTGATTAAAACTCTCTCTTGAATATTTTCCCTTCAGTTCTATTTGTGAACTTGGCAATAATATGGTCCTTAATATTAAAATCTAGTTGCCCAAATTTTTTATCCCCTATTGTCTCTTCATCTTCGTTAAGTGTAATAATATATTGAAAGTCTATTGTGGCAGATTTTTTATTTAATAAATTCATTGTTGACACGAATTGGTTTTTATACATTCCATTAAATACTCCATCATGAATCCAAAATCTAGGATATGGTAAATTGTTCTTTGCTATGTTAAATAGCAAGGTTAAATCATAAACTAAAATACACCCCCTATTCTTACCAAATCCATCCGCATCTTGAGAACTTGCTATAATGAATATTTTTGCTTGTTTCCCCTTATCGAAGATTATATCAAAAAAGCCTTCTTTTTCTTTTGATGTATATAAGCTATCATAAACCTCATTATAAATCTCTCTCAAGGAACTTATTTTCGCTTTGATATTTTTAAGAAATTCGTTAATTTCTTCTTGTAACTTAGAATATTGTGTTTTCTTATTTAGATAATCTTCATTTATATCTTCAATTAAAGATATCTTTCCCTTCAGATCATTATATTTGTCTTTTTTCTCAGAGATTAAATCAAATAACTCCTTAAGATCTTTAATAGCTTCTTTATTTTTTAAGAAACTAAATATCTTAGATCTCTCCATGTCTAACTCAGTTATTTTTTCTGAGTTTTTCGAGAGAGTTTCTTCTATCTCTCCTACTTTGGTTTTAATAAAATCCTTTCTGGATTCAATTAATTTAGCCTTAAATTCTATTGCTTGTTCTAATGTTTTTTTCAGAGCTATTCCAAGATCTTTATTTATCTCTTCATAAACAGAGGTTATTTTTTTAGGGTCAACATCAACTTCCAATTTGTAACTATCTTTATAATTTCCTAACAATTCCCTTAAGGTATTGTTTTGTAAAATTAATTGTTTTATTTGTTTAGTTAGTTCATCAGCACGCCCTTCCTCTTCTTTGTAACTTTCTTCCAATCTAAATTTATTCTGTGCTTCTCCAGCACTTTTTATCTCTTTTCCTAATTTGTCTAATTGATTATTAATTGATTCAATCTTCCCATATTGTTTTTCGATTGTGTTTTGAATACCATCAAGCTCTTTTTTTCTTTTATCTATTTCTTGGATAAAATCATAGTTCTTTACTGCAAGAGTGTTATCAATGTCCATCAGCATTAAATGATAGATTGTTGATTCTTTTCTTCTCACCTCTGGAATATATTCTATAGGATCGTCGAATCCTTTTTTTTCATTACGAATCATCAGGGAGACAATTGTTCTAAACCATTTATCTTCTGAAACTCCTGAATAATCTGAAGAATGGAACATCTTCTTAAAAAGTATTCTTTTTACGTCATCAAGAACCATCTCTTTTTCTTTTTCTCCTTCCTTGAAAAAAACAATTTTCTTATCTAATTCTGTCCCTCTTTTAATAATATAATTCTCTTTCATGATTTCTACTTTTAGAACTATTTTGTAGGCATCCATAAACTCTTTTGCCTTATACAATTTATGTTTTTTATCAAATTTAGAAAGTAAACAAAAATCTATTAGGCTAATTAAAGTAGACTTTCCAATACTATTTAGTGAAGGTTTTTCCCCTTCTTGTTTAACTTGCTGCCCAGAAATTATATTAATTCCTTTTTTAAATTTCACTTTATCAAAAAGCCCTTCTGGTTCAGAATAAATCTCTTTTAAAAACATCATTTTTTATATTTCAGTAAATACTCCTCCATGTTTATAGCATCAACCAACCATAAGAAGATTAACGCTAGGAAAAAATTGTCTAAATGTATTCTTTCATGCCTATCTTTAAAATTATCAAACAAATCCTCAACAAATTTATCTCCCTTTTTGATTTCCTTTAATAGTTCAGAACCGATTGAAATTAAATTTTCATTGAGTTTTTGATGTTTTGTAGGGATTAACATTTATTCTTTCCTCCCTATTGTACAATCGTCGAAGAAAAATAAAACAAATGCTCTTGCCAGAAGATTGTATTCTGGGTTTTTCGATTTAGTTTTAGGAGTGTAATGATTAAATAGGTCCTCTAAAGTTTGCATCATATCAGAATTATTCTTTTTAATAAATTTTTGATATTGTTCTCCAACATCAATGGTTATAGTTCTTTGTTGACTTGGGTCTAATTCTGAAAATGTCTTCTCTATAACATTTATTTTGTCATAAATATCTTCAAAAAGTTTTTTAATTCTTTTCCGTTCTTCAGGATCTGAAATATTGAACTCTATCTTTTTATTAATCGCTACAAAGTTATGATCTTTTTTCATGGTTAAACTTTGTTTAGGACTTTCTAAGACACTCTTGTAAATCTCTGCAATAATTCCTAGATCTTCTTGAAATGTTTCTATCTGTATATTGGTATTTCCATCTCCTATTTGGCGGTTGGATTTATTGGACATTTTGATTTCCTTTTCCTACTTGAGTATTTGTTCTATTTCCGGAGTTTATCATTGTTGTTATATTAGTAAGAATTTTCTCATTGTTCTTTTTTATGGCCCTATATCCCAAGTAAACCCCTACCCAGGTTCCAATAACACCAACAATTACAATAATCATCTCCAAACTTATTGATTCAGCCATCTTCTAAATTATTAACTGAATAACCTATTTAAAGGTTATCTGGATTTAACTTTGTGTATGAAGGATTACTTTTACACAGAATTTTTTTGTTTATTTCTTTGCTTTTCTAAGGCTGGAAGAGTAAATTTAATATAATTATATTCATTGATATATTTAGCTAATATACTTCTTTCTCTTTCTTAATTCCCTTAAATTTTTGTTGCATCTTCTTTAAAAAATTAAAATAATCTTCAGTATTTATTTTGTTTTTTTAATTAATTTTTGAAATCCTTTTTCATCCAAATATTCACTTACATCAAATAGTTTATCTCTCCAATCAAAAGCCTTCTTTTTTTTAGGATCAACCCAAAAATAAAAGCTATATCGATCGGGTCCATGGGGTGTTTTATGGGCTTTGCATAAAGTCTGTAATTTTTTTGTTGGAATTATTATTGTATGAGGTTCTATAAATCTTCGTCCTATTTTTTGATCTTCCCTAATAACATAAATTAAGAAAATAAAATAATCTGTATTTGATCTATGAATAATATCTTTTGAAAAGAAAAACCATCCACACGAACCATCTCCAAATTTTTTTATTTCATTTGGTTTAGGCTCGTAAGCCTTACTCCCTTTAACCTGTATTGTTAATACTTTCTTATTTTTCATATTCATAAGAAGTAAATCAACATCTTTCATCTGGGCATTAACAGGCATATAAACTTCAATCTCTTTTGGAGTTTTATCTCTTAGGATTCCTGTGACAACTGCTTCATCTGTATTCAATGACCAAAAATTTTTGTATGCAGTTCCCATTCCTATTTAGTGAGTTTTGTTTCTTATAAAATTATCTTTTATCACATGTTTTTTTCACAATGTTCATTTAGATAACATTGTTCACATTTTGGGTTGGTTGGTCTGCACCATTCTCTTCCTATTTCCCAACAAGATAAATCAAAAATCCCGGGATAGATTGGATTGAGTTCTCTTGCTTTATAGAGCAATTCATCATTACTCGAATCCTCTCCGATATACCCTATTCTCTTAAAAACTCTTTTAATATGAACATCAGGAGAGATATCAATACAAATATAATCTTCCATTGGAATTTTAAAATTTCTTGCCAATATATTAGCAGTCATTGTTGCAATTTTTACTCCCATTCCTCTAAATTCCAAAAACCTTCTGACTATTGTTGCACTTTTTTGATTACCCTTCCAAATATTAGAAGCATCATTATCATAATCTTTATGAATTTTTTGGATCGCTAAATAAAAATTTTCAGCCATTTCATCATTAAATCTATGTAATTTTTTCTTGTTGAAAATTTCTTTAATTTGTTCTTTTTTAAGATTAAGAAATTTTTCAAATTCATATCCGCCAATTTCTTGTGATATTAAATAAGGTATTCGCCATGCTCTTTCTGCAGGAATTTGTCTGTCCATTACACAAGCCAATACAAATATATGGGGATTATGTTCTATATCATTCATTAATTTATCTGCTTCTTTATCTTTAGTAAATTCTACAAATTCTCTTTCAGCTTTTAATAATTTATTTCCTTTTTCTATTAAAATTTCAGTTATTCTTTCTTGACTTTTCATTTTACAATTTCCATTAATCTATCAATAATCTTAATCTCTGCAAGAGTATCAAGCTCACAATACTTTTCTAAAGCATCTCTTATTTTCTTCTTCTCTTTTTCTGAGACATTTCCATAGGTTGCATTTTCATAAGCTATACTTGCATCACCCCCATTATTAATTTCCATATCATTATAACTTAAATCTGACATAACCGGAAGAACTTTTTTTATTGATGCACTTCCACATTGTTTAGGATCATAATAATGAAATTGTCTGAATGGGATTAAGAGGTCTTTGATTCTTGGCATAATGTTTTTACTCAACCAATCTTGGAATTCTAGGAAAGCATCAGTATGTTCTGTAAATACACCTTTTTCAAAACTTTCATTATAAACAATTATATCTCCCTTCTTTCCTAAATTATCTTTTAATGATTGAAGAAATTTAGGTCTTGGATCATTCATACCATCTGCTAAAAAAGAAATATGCTTTGGCTTTGCTCCGGGTTTTTCAACAACATGGAGAGAATATTGAAAGCCGATTCTTTGATAGGGTTTCATGCCATCATATTTTGGAACTGCAGGATTAAATGTTTCAAAGTCCAAATAATATAAAGGATAATTTAAACCATCCAAAAAACTTTTTATTTTTTCTTTGATTACATTTGGCTTCCCGCAAACAGCACACTCTCTTTGTATTCTCTGTCTTTCATTTAACTTGAATTCTCTTGGAATGTTTTTAATCTCAAGAATTCCTTTATCATATAATTCAAAAGATTTTTTCCCTCCAAGATATAACTCAAAAACATTCTCTTTAGGCAGAAATTCCCAGCAGGCATTTTTTAATCCACACTCATAAGGATCTTTGCAGTATTTTCCTATGCATATTTCTGGCTTCTTTTTAGAATTGATTATTTTAAAGAGATTGTTAATTCTCTCCTGTATCCCCCCAATTGCTTTTTCAACTTCTTCAGTAATATCTGATAAAACAAATAACTCTTTAGGTTCTATTTCTCCTTTTTTAACATACTGATTATTGATATGCATCAAAAAGCATTTTCTGATCTTTAATCCAAATTTCTCATAAATATACTTTTGGAATGAAACGTCTTCAATATTTACATCCTTCACTTTAGTAGAGCTCTTAACTTCAATTATATCCCATTGTTCTTTTTCAGCAGGGTTTAATATATCTGCTCTTGAAAAAAGATTATCTATTTCAAAGCTAGCCTCAAATAGGGGTTTTCTTTTCTTGAGTAATTCCTCTGTCTTCTTCAAATTATTTTTATAATCTTCATCAGCAAGATTGATTCCTTCTGGAAACCATTTTGTAGCCAGCACCCCCACCAAGGTTCCTTGCTCAAATTTATGTTGTGCTGAACTGTCTGGATTAGGTATTTTTTCTTTATCATTAACCGCAGTCCATAAAAGTTTTGGACATTGTAATCCTAAAAGATACTTTGATTTTGTTAATATTGCCATCTATTAAAAATGATTTATTTAGTTATAAATCTAATGTTAAAAAGTTTGAGATTATAATGATTTTAAATATCTTTTACACATAGCTCTTTGATCTTCATTCAAATTACTCCATAGAATAGTTTCCTCAAATAAATCCCATTGATTCTGTTTCCAGTTAGGGTTTTGCGTTGGATTTATATCTGGATTTTGTGAAGAATTAATATCGGGGTTTTGATCAGGGTTTATTTCTGGATTTTGTGAGGGATTAATTTCTGGATTTTGTGAAGGCAATAGCTTTGGATCTTGCATATTTTGCTTTTCCATTAATTTAACAGCAAAATTAATTAATTTATACATAGTAGTTTACAGAGATTTAGATGTTTTAAGTTTTTCTATGTTTTTTCCATACCAAAACGTCCGTTCTCAGGGAAGAGATGATTTTAACTTATCCTTTCAAAATATCTAAAACTTTCTGAGCTTTTTTTCTTGAATATTCACTTTTGTCCTTCTTTGCAATCTTCTCAAAAAGTTTTTTATGTGATTCAATTAAAGTCTTATCTCCTTTGGCAATCATTCCCAAAGTATCAATATAAGCATCTTTTAACCATTGTAATGCATCAACATCTAAATAAGCTGTTGTATCTAACTTAGTCTGCTTAGCAACTTTTTTTGGAGATTCAATATAAGAGATTAAATCCCCAATAATATCCTTAACTCTCTCAGGATATTTGCTTCCAATTGCACCAAGATTAAATGCTATAAATCTTCGGGTATTCCAATAAGAAGAAGTGTGTAGTTTATCTTTCAATAAAGGAATAAATTTTTCAACAAGAGAAATATCTATTTTTGCTAATGTTCCCAAATTGTGAGATTCGATAAGGCTATCAAAATTATTCTCTAAAAAAGTTATATAATATTTAGCAAGTTCATTAAATTGAATTTTATCTTTTTTAATTAAATTCATAATTAAAGAATCAGAAGCATTTTCTATTTGGGTTTTTTGTAAAGTATGCAATTTCTTAGCAAAGTCAATAAAATCCTTTGGATTTTTTATTTCTTTTTTCTTAGGTTGATAGTAATCTCTTAAACCATAGATTAAACTAGTTGCCCCATTATAATCTTTTGATTCAATTAAACTAAATATCCTCTTAAAAATACTTGCATAATTAGAATAATCTACCTCTTTAAATTCATTATTTAAATCTAATTTTATTTTTAATTTCTTCCATGCTTTCTCAAGCGAAATAGGGGCTTTTGTTGGAGTGTATTTTTTTGCAACTTTAAAAAATAATTCCTTAGTTTTTTTTTCATTATAAGAAATCTGATCAGATTCTTTATTAATCATATGGATAATTCCAGGAGCTAAGAAAGCTGTTGAAGGATTAAAATCTTTATCATCTTTAAATCCCAAACAAACATTATTGGGCCCATTTATATCTAAATAACAAATAAACAACAAAAATTCTAATGCTTGGAGATGCTTTCCTTCCTTAGATAAAATATTTACCTTCTCAAGTTGATTATTTCTGTAAAGTCCCCACTTTCTTCCTTTAATATTCTCTATTTCTTCTTTAGCGATCTTTCTCCACTTAACATCATTTACTGAAGGCTCTTTTTCAAATTGTTTTTCTAATTCCTTTTTGGCTTTCATATATTTAGGATCTTCTATTAAACTCTCTTCCTCTTTTTGAGTATAATACTTTTCCCATTCTTTTTCAAGATCCTCTTTTTGATCTTCACGAATAAGGATCTTTTTCCTATCTAATGGTCGTGTTCTGGAAAAAATATATTTTTCACAATGAGGACATTTTTTCTTTGCTTTTGGAATCACTTCTAACTTTTTATTACAATAAGGGCAAGAATCAATTTCTCCGATTTCTACAAATATTTTTTCTTTTTGAGAACCTAATAATTTATTTAAAAATCCCATCTTAAACCCTCTTAGTTAAATTTTTATTAGAAATTAACCCTAAATATTTTGTAAGTTCGTCTTCGAATTCGCCAGAAATATCATTTGCTCCACTTGTAGCATGAGCAACTTCATGCAAAAGAGTTCCAGCAAAAGACTTTACATTTTTTAATTGAGTCCTCTTGATAATTACCCTTCCGCTATGTTCTTCCCAAATACCAACTGATTCTTTATAGCCAAATGTATCAAGCCTCATTGTTTCAGATATCAAGATTTTTTTTACTTTCTTTGGTCTTCCACCTATCAATTTTAAGATGTATTCTCTTCGATTGAATATTTCTTTCTCACTCTTGCTTAAATCCTTATCTTTAACAAATTTAAATTCAAAGCTTTCGTTCCATTCTGTCGTGTATTCATCTAAGTCCCTTATTGGATTTCCATCTATATCCTTTAAACCTTTGATTTTTACCTTAATTGATTCTGGTATTGTTATTACCTTAAATCCATCATCTTTTGCTCTGTCCACCATAGTTTTAGCATTAATCAATTCAAAAGGAGTAAGAAATATTACTTTGTCTTGGGAATTTAACAATTTACAGGCGTGTACTGAAACATCAATCCAATTTAATTCATCATGAATATCCCCCATTTCAAACCGCTTTAAATCATTAACAAGAAGCTCAGCTACTTCTTTTTTCTTGCATTCTAAGAGTATAGATTTCACCCTGTCAGTATATGCAGTTCTTCCAACATTAGTCCTCTCACGATTTAATGCTTTCCTCATTTTTGTTGTGAGAGAGGTTATATTATAAGAAAAAAGGAAATTATCTTCTTCAGCTACCCTAACTCCATGAATATAGACTCTAGATTTTTGTTTCCCACGTTTTAAAACCTGTCCATATTGAGTTTCTTCGAGCAATTTCTCATCAGAGAATTTAAGGAAAAAGTCCTTGGCTAATTCCATATCTTTATCCTTTATCCCATCAAAGATAAAATCAGTCCCTTCAAATTTCTCATCAGAAGATTCAGAAAAGAAAGCATGTAATGTTTTAATGTCAGGAAAATCTTCTTTAGGAGCATAACCTAAACTTATATCTCTATGCTTGGAGATTATTTTGACAGATATTTTGTGCCTATCAAGGACAGCTAGAGCATCCTTTAATCCCACACCAAATTTACCTATTACTTTATCAGCATTGCTTAACTTTTCTTTATTCTCATTTTGAGTAAAGTGTTCATATTTTAATCCTCTCCCAAAATCCCTTATATGCCACCTTATTCCATCTTTCAAAATCTTAATGTCTTTAGTTTTTGATAATATCTGTTCATCAATAGCATTAGCTATTACCTCTCGTAAGGCATCGTAAACTCCCCATGCCTCCAAAACTTTTTCAATATTGAGATCGAATTTCTTTATATTATTGCTTTTCATGTTTATGCATCTCACAAGCTTATTTTACCTCAACAACATTATCTGCAAAATTCTTAAATTCCTTGTGGTAAGGCTTGTGGGAGATTAAAATAATCTGTTTGTCTTTAGATAACTTCTTCATTGCGGTCATAGTTTTTTTTAGCCTAATATCATCAAAATTATGGAAAGGATCATCGAAAATTAAAGGGATATTTATGTTTCCACTTAATAGATCAGACATGGTGGTTCTAACTGTAAAATAAACTTGGTCTTTTGCCCCCTGACTTAAAAGCTCTACATCAACATAATCTTTAATTTCTGGAGCTTTAATTTGTATGTCTAAAGTTTCTTCATCTATTTTTAGATTAGAATATTTTCCATCTGTAATCTCAGTAAGTAATTCTTTAGATCTTGACTCTATTGCTGGAGTAAATTTATGTTGCACTGAAGTTTCTGCCATCTCCAAAAACCTCGATGATAATTCAAACTCCTCTGCTTTCTCTTTTAGTTCTTGAATTTTCTGCTCAATACTATCCACTTCTTCTTGAATTTCCTCAGGACTTTTAACAAGTTCTTTTGTTTTATTTATACTTGTTTTCAATTCAACATTTTTTTCTTTTAATTTATCAACTTCCTTCTCCAAATTATTTAAATCCCTAAAATCATCTATTGTAAATTTAACAAGTTTGTATTCTTCAAGTTTTGATTCTATTACAGCTTTTTTATTTATTAAATCCTTTTTCTGTTTTTGATATTTAGGCAATTTTTCAGCAACCGCCTTGGTTTTCTTGGAAGAGTCTTTTTCTTTTCTTAATTTGTTTCCATAAATTATAAGGGGAATACCAATAATCGCCCCGATTATAGTAAGAGATAATATTACTCCAACTACTATAAGAACTATAGGCATGATTTTACTCTTTTCAACAGATGGTTCATCCTCTTCTTCAAAAGTTTCAATCATATCATCAACTTGATTTATTTCCTTGTTAATATCTTTTTCATCTTTCAGTAAAGTTTCTTTTTTATCAAATAATTTTTTATTTTCTTTTGATTTGTTTAATTTCTCTAATTTTTGAGATAATTTTTTCTTAACTTCTTCATGCTCTTCTGAATCTTCTATAACTCTTCCCTTGCTTTCTTCAGCCCCCTGCAAATCTTCTTTTAATCCATACAAATCCTCTGCCATAGACTCTGCATCTTTTCTGCTATCTTTTTCTATTTTCTTTATCTTTTGCAGGGCTTTTGTTGCTGATGCTCCCCCAGTCCCAACCAGAACCTCTTCAACCATATCTCTCAATTTATTTTTAGTAATTCTATCCCCAAGAATAGCCATTTGTGATTGCCTAATAAACGTTGTATTCTCAAAAACTTTCTGCTCATCAAATCCAAAATGTTCTTTGATATACTTATCAACCATACTTCCAATTGAAGAAATCTCTTTAGTTTTCCCCTTGTCTATTTTTTCTAATTTTCTTCTTGAATTTTTATAATCAGAAATAACTCTAAATATTTCCCCCTTATCAGTTTTGTATGTTAATGATGCCTTGCATATGTCTGGGTTTGTCCAGCAAATATAAGGGTCAATTCTAAGAGAAGTGTATTTGAATAGCGATGCTAAAATGCCCTCTAAAATTGTGCTTTTTCCAGCCTCATTTAATCCGGTTATAAAATTAATCCCTTCTTTAAATTCTACAACTTTATTTTTCTTAAATTTTCCAAACCCTTCAATTTCAAGTTTTATTAGTTTTGTCATCTTATAACTTTTTATCTAAATATCCTATGCCAATTCTCAAAGCATTCTCAAGCCTTTTCTTTTTCTGAGCATCTTTTTCTTTTTTGATATCCTCCCTGATTAATTTAATGAATTGACCTCGAATAGTTTCATCCTCTTTAAGATTCTCTGGAATGTGAATTGCATCAACTATTTTTAAAAAGAAATATTTCGGTTCAAATTCTCTCATTAAAAAATCAATATCTAACTGGAAATCAAGAGAAGGGTTTCCTTTTAAAATTAATCTTAATATTTTATTCTCTCCTTTATTTTTCTCTAAGACTTTTCTTAATTCTGAATCATTATCAAGTTTTGTGCAATCAACTTCAAGCGTATGAAATTCCCTTATGGCTGTTTTAATTGGTTTAACATTAACTTTTCCATCTGAATATTTAACAAGGAGAACAGAAGAATTTGCACTGTTTTTAAAACTTAAGCCTTCTGGAGAACCTGAATAAAAACATTTAACTTTTCCTTTTATCTCCAACAAATCATGAAAATGCCCTAAAGCAATATAATCTAAATTAGAATTGTCTATTTGTAGTTTTTTAATTGGCCTGTAACTATATTCTGGGTCTTCCTCTGCATTGAGATTTACGGTAGAACCATGAACCAACCCAACATTAAAATTATCATTTTTTTCTGCCTTAAAATTATTTAGAGGTTCTTTTGTGTTATTTGTATATGCAATTCCATAAACAGTAAGATTTCCAGTAGTTCTAGGTTCTAAATTATTGCTGTCAAAAATAATAACATTTGAAGGAAATTTATATTCAAACCAAACACTCTCTTTTTTATAAGGGTCGTGATTGCCAGAGATTATAAAAACTGAAATTTCCTTCTCTTTTAATCTATTCAATTCGTCGATTACAAAAGTTACAAGAGATTTTGAGGGGTTTGGGTCATCAAATAAATCTCCTGCAATTAACAAAGAATTAACTTTTTCTTTTATACACAAATCAATAATATTAGAAAATACATCTTGGCAATCTCTTCTATGCAATTTTGATTTATCTCCTAAAAATTTAAAGGTCATGCCTAAATGCAAGTCCCCTGTGTGGATGATTTTAATTTCTTGTGCCATCTTATAATGAAATATTAAAATTCACTAATAAACCTTTCTACACTCTCCACAACTAATTAAGAAAGGTGTATTATTTCCGTAAAAATATTAATTCAGATCCTTCATCTCCCCAAATAACTTCTCTCCTTTGCTGTTTCTCCTATACAGCCTATGCCTCTTTTCATCTGGGTTAAGGCATTCAATCAATTTTCTATCTAAAAGAGAAATTATAATATTACTGATATAACCTAAATTAATATCAAGCTCCTTCGCTAACTGAGTCGGAGTTTTAGGTTTATTTAGAACATCAAAAACTCTTTTTCGATGTTCTGATCTTATAACAAAGCTGTAGTCTTTCCAGTTTTTCATATATAGAAGTATTTAAGTAGTATTTAATATTTACACGAGTTATACACGAGTAATATCAGAATATAATATATTTTGTAATAATAACAATTGGCAAATAATAATTAATAAAAAGAGATTTGTAGGTTAATGATGGTGGTAGAAGAAAAAACTTATGAAGGAGTAATAGCAGAAGTCTGGAGACCGGCTAAGATTCTAAAGATTATTCTAAATATTAGTG
>Ga0180008_1001197_pt1 | contig 17156 bp, 14 predicted proteins | sample MM_PW_MetaG_FD_121121 | JGI IMG/M metagenome (GOLD analysis project Ga0180008, IMG submission 121121) | Groundwater microbial communities from the Aspo Hard Rock Laboratory (HRL) deep subsurface site, Sweden - MM_PW_MetaG | ecosystem: Environmental > Aquatic > Deep subsurface > Groundwater...
AAATTTTTCTTTTATTTTATTTAAAATTATTTTATTCTTTTTTGTTTTAAATAGAAAATTTGATTTAACTCTAAGAGCTGAAGAAGAGAAAAAATCGATTCTTGCTCTTACAAAATCAACTAAATCTATCTCATGTGTAGCTCGGTTTACTTGATCTTTTTTTACAAGATAAGATAAATCATCATATATACTAAATATATTTTTCATGGCAACTTCAATATTTGATAGGTATTTATTTTTCCCATGTTCCATTTCAAACATTTCAATATTTCCCATAATAACAGATAAAGGAGTATTTGTTTCATGAACTGCATGTTTTAAAAACTGTTTTTGCGAAGCTATTAAATTTTGTGCATAGACATTTCCATTTTCGAGCTCTTGAGATTGAATGCTATAATCACTTGATGATTGTTGAATTAAATGGGTTAATGCTTGTAAACTTTTTGCATGATCACTTAAATTAGTATTTTCAATATCATCAACCGAATCAACTTCATAATGAGCTTCTTCTTTTTCACTTAAAGCTATGATAGTTAGTGTTTGATTTAAAAGTTCATTATTCCCACAATTATGGTAAAACTCTCCATATGTAAAAAAGCCGGCAGTTGGAGCAATCTTTGAAAAAGGTTTTATTTCAATATTTATTAAATCAGGCATATATCTTCTTCTGGCCATACAAGCATAGATGAAAAAGGTTTCTGTATCTTTTATGGAATATTTACTAAATAAAGATTTAAGTGGATTATTCATAATCAATTCAATATTTCCAAAACCAAGTTTTACAATATCTCCTTTATGAAGATTTCCTGCAAAACTTAAGCTTCCATCATTATGTTTTGCAATAACAGCTCTTGCAATTGGAATATTATTTTTTTGTATAATTAATGGAAACTCAATCCCTGTTGCAGGAAGTGATTTCGCTACATATTCACCTAAATATTTTTCATAAAAATCTAAAGGTGTAAGTCCAGAAATTTTATAAACTCTATTTCCTACAACTTCTTCTATTTCATGCTCAATTCCAATAGGAGACCAGTTGAAATTATAAGCATTACAAACTTTTAATTTATTAGAGTTAAGAGAAACTCCAACTGCCCCTTGGGTTAATATTTTATTTTGGCATGAGATGAAAGTTTGTGTAAAGTGGGCATTGTCTCCAGCCATTCCACCACTTATTATTACGTTATTATTTATAAAACTAATTCCATTTAAAAATTCTTCGCCATTTGTTTTTGCTCCATCTGTAAAAGTAATTAATAGTTTGGTATCTTCTTCACAAAGCAAGCTTGCTAATTTCTTACCATTTGAGAAAGAATCATTTTCATTTACATAAGCAATTTTTAACGAAGTTTTTTTAAATATTGTAATTGTAACTACCGTTTTTAATGTTGTTATTGTTGAATTATTAATTTCTCCATCAGTTGATGAACCAATACAAATTGCTTGAGGTAGTTCTTCTGTGATTTTATTTATGATTTTTTTTAAAGTTTCTTTTTTTTCTCCACAAAATATTTGAATTAAAATATTTTTTTCTTCTTTAAAAAAAGAAAAATGTATTATTGAATCAAGTGCTTTATCGTTAAGTGTATAATTAAATGTTTTCATAAAAAAAATTGTAGCAGATAATTTGAAAAATTCAAAGAAAAAAAAATGAGAAAAAGTTCGAAAATACGGTAATTTGTAAGAAAAGTTACCATCGCTATATTTATGCTACACTAATGCTAAATTCACGCTATAAATCTCATGTAGAATTTCACTAAGAGAAAAGACAAGTTAATAAGTTTAACAAATTTTCCAAAAATAAATAAACAAAAAAGGATAGAAAAATGATCTATAGTAAACCAACATATAAAGCACAATATGAGAATTTCATTGGTGGAGAATGGTTAGCTCCAATTAGTGGTGAGTATTTTGATAATATCTCTCCTGTTGATGGTGAAGTTTTAACAAGAATCCCAAGATCAAATGAGAAAGATTGTGAAGCTGCTATTTTAGCTGCTGATAAAGCATTTCAATCATTTAAACATACTTCAGTTGTTGAAAGAAGTACTTTATTAAATAAAATTGCAGATGCAATTGAAGCAAATTTAGAAAATATTGCACTTGCTGAAACTTTAGATAATGGAAAAGCTATTAGAGAAACTTTAAATGCTGATGTTCCTTTAGTTGTTGATCATTTTAGATATTTTGCATCTGTAATTAGAGCAGAATCAGGAACAGTTTCAGATTTAGATGAAAATACAATTTCTCAAGAAATTCATGAACCATATGGTGTTGTTGCTCAAATTATTCCTTGGAATTTCCCATTATTAATGGCTGCTTGGAAATTAGCACCTGCAATTGCTGCTGGAAACTGTGTTGTTATGAAACCAGCATCTGCAACTCCTATGTCAATTTTAATTTTAATGGAAACAATCCAATCAGTATTACCAGCAGGTGTTATTAACATTATTAATGGTGCAGGTGGAAAAATTGGTAAATATCTATCTACTCATGAATTAGTTAAAAAAGTTGGATTTACAGGTGAAACTACAACTGGTCAATTAATTATGCAATATGCAACTGAAAATATCATTCCTTCTACATTAGAGCTTGGTGGGAAATCTCCAAATATCTTCTTAGAATCAATTATGGATGCTGATGATGAGTTCTTTGATAAAGCAATTGAAGGTTTAGTATTATTTGCATTTAACTCAGGTGAAGTTTGTACTTGTCCTTCAAGAGCATTAATTCAAGAGTCAATTTATGAGCCATTTATGGCAAGAGTACTTGAAAGAGTAAAAGCAATTAAATTAGGAAATCCTTTAGATACAGATTGTATGATGGGTGCTCAATGTTCATTAAATCAAAAAGAAAAAATTTCTGAATATATCAAAATTGGTAAAGAAGAGGGTGCTGAACTATTAATTGGTGGAGATGTTTACGAGTCTGAAACTAATCCAAATGGTTTCTATATTCAACCAACATTATTCAAAGGTCATAATAAAATGAGAATCTTCCAAGAAGAGATTTTTGGACCAGTTCTTGCTGTTACAACTTTCAAAGATGAAGAAGAAGCATTAGCAATTGCAAATGACACAATTTATGGTTTAGGTTCAGGTGTTTGGTCAAGAGATGCTCACCAATTACATAAATTCTCAAGAGGAATTGAAGCTGGTAGAGTTTGGGTAAATTGTTACCATATCTACCCATCACATGCATCATTTGGTGGATATAAAAAATCAGGTATCGGAAGAGAAACTCATATGATGATGTTAAACTCTTACAGACATACTAAAAATATTTTAACTTCATACAACAAAAATAAATTAGGATTCTTCTAGGATTTAACTCCTAGAAGTATAAAAACCCATAGAAAGTTCTCCTCTATGGGTTTTTTTTGTTACAACAAAGGATATTTATGACAACTGAAAGATTAAGTGTTACTCCAGCTGCTGTTTTAGTTATTGAAAAGTTAAAAGAGCAGCACGGTGAGTTGGTTTTTAATCAAAGTGGTGGTTGTTGCGATGGAACAGCCCCTATGTGTTATGAAAAAAGTGATTTTTATGTTCCAAGTAAAAACGTAAAAATGGGTGAAATTTGTGGTTGTGAATTTTTTATTGATAAAGATCAGTTTGAATATTTTAAACATTCACATATTACTATAGACGTAAGAGTTGAAAAATCTGCCTTTGGAAATTCGTTCTCCTTAGAAATAGACTTAGGCTATCAATTTATTACAAAATCAAGAATTTTTACTGACGAAGAATACGCGAACTTAGAAGTAAAATAGATTGAAAAAAGAGTAAAAAAAAGGGAAGAGATAAAATCTCTTCCCTTTTTTAGTAGTAAAGCTGAAATTATAAAGCTGTTACGTTTTCTGCTTGAAGACCTTTTTCGCCTTGACCAACTTCAAAAGTTACCTTTTGACCGTCATTTAATGAAACTCTTCCATAACCTGAACTATTGATATTTCTGTAATGAACAAATACATCTTTTCCACCGTTATCTTGCTCGATAAATCCGTAACCTTTTTCGCTATTAAACCATTTTACTGTTCCGTTTACTAATGTTGCCATTGTAACTCCTTTTCTTTTTTGTTAAAATACTTCATTTCTAAAGTGTTGAAGATATAAAATTGAGAATTCTTTAGATTGAGTGTGTACTTAAAACTAGCGTTACAAGAAAAACATAAACTATAGATGAACCCTAAACCATCTTTCAATACCAACAGTATAGCTTAAAATAAATAAATTACGCTGAAATTATAAGAAATATTATAAATTTGATGATAAAAAGTATTTAATTTTGATTTTAATAAAGAGAAAAGCCTATAAAACGGGAGAAAAGCAGAAAAAAGAAAAATAATTTCTGCTTTTTTTTAATAAATAATTTGAAAAAAATTACTCATTTATTGAAATACATTGAGCAACTGTCTTATTATCTTCATTAAATAAGAAAGGTGCACTTAAATTAATTACTGATTTTTCAACATCTTGATCAATAATTACAGGATAGTATATAGAACACTTAGAATCGTCTTTTAATTGAAGAAGTGCTTGAATTTCATCTGATACATCAACCTTTGCATTTGGCTGTGCATAAGCTAATGCAATTTGCATATAATGCTTGTCATCTAAGCTTCTTAATAAACATGTTGCTCCATCACCTTTTTCAATTAGTACTTTTTTAACATTTTCAAAACCTGGTATTGCTTGTTTTACTGTATATTCCATATTTTCTCCTTGTAATAAAGTTATTACAATTCTAGCATACTTTTAAAAGAGTTATAATATTATTTTATTTATTATCTTCATTTGTTACTAATGCTAAATTAGTAAGATTATATTTTTGTAATAAATCTAAAACTTTTACAACTCTTTGATATTCTACTTTTTTATCAATTCTTACAATTACAGGATTTTCTTTATTTTTAATAGCTTTTAAATTATCCTCAAGTGATTCAAAAGATACTTCAATTCCTTTAATAGCTAATTTATTTTGACTAAGTTCAATAAATACTTGTTCTTTTTGAATTTTCATCTCTTTTGCATTTGATGCTGGTAAATCCAAAATTAATGCAAGTTCTTCTTTTTTAAAAACTGAAGTTACTATGAAAAATATAAGAAGAATAAAAACAACATCAATAACAGGGGTTAAGTCTAAGCCCAAAGACTCTCTTCTTTTCATTTTACTCTTGCCCAACTAACTCTTTTTTTGCTTTTAATTCAATTGAGTCAATCATAGAAATAAAATGATTATAAGCTATTTGATGTGGAATTGCTACAATTAAACCAGCAATGGTTGTAATAAGAGCTATTCCAATACCATTTGAAAAAATAGTTGGATCTCCTAAACCATTTTGAGTAATTGCTTCAAATGATTTATAAACTCCAATTACTGTTCCAAGCAATCCAAGAAGTGGTGCAATTGTTGCGATATTTTTAATAAGAGTAAGACCTGATTCTAATTTCTTTACTTCATATTCAATTTGAGATGTAATAGATGCGTTTATCGTTACTCTTGATCTTATTTTACTTATCATTGCATTTTTTCGTGGAAGTGTAAAAAATTTCCATAAAATAATAGTAAATCCAATTATGTTTAATGCTATTAGAATATAAACAATAGCTCCGCCCTTATCAATATAACTCATTAACTCCATAATAACCCCAATATTTTTTTTGTTATTGTACAAAACTTTTGTTAAGAGATGGTACAATTTGCCTATGAACTACACAAATTCCCCAATAGAACAAATTACATTTAATAATAGAAAATATTTTGTAAAAAGAGATGATTTACTTCATAAAGATTTTTCAGGAAATAAAGCTAGAAAATTCTTTTATTTTCTAAAAAATGATTTTCCTAATATAAAAAAAATTGTATCTTTTGGTTCGGCTCAATCAAATGCTATGTATTCATTATCTGTATTATGTAAATTAAAAGATTTAAAGTTTGATTATTATGTTGATCATATAGCCTCTTTTTTAAAAGAAAATCCAAGTGGAAACTATAAATATGCATTAGATAATGGAATGAATATAAAAGAACAAGAAATTCCTACTATTTTTAATGATGATGTTTTATTTATTAGTGAAGGTGGAGCTATTAAAGAAGCTTGTTTTGGAATTGAAATTTTAGCTAAAGAGATAATATTTTGGGCAAAAGAGAATAAGATAGATAATTTAAAAGTTTTTTTACCAAGTGGGACGGGAACTACAGCTCTTTATTTACAAAAATATCTTCCTTTTGAAGTATTAACATGTGCTTGTGTAGGAGATGAAGATTATTTAGAAAAACAATTTAATATGCTTGAAAAATCAAATCATCCTACAATAATAAGAAGGCAGAAAAAATATCATTTTGGAAAACTTTATAAAGAGTTTTATGAAATTCATAATGAGCTATTAAAACAAACTAATATTGAATTTGATTTTTTATATGATTGTTTAGGTTGGATATGTTACGAAAAATATTTAAATAAAATAGATAATGACACTTTTGAATCTCTTTATATTCATCAAGGGGGAATATTGGGTAATATCTCAATGAATGAAAGATATAAACATAAATATAATAAATAATTTTTATATTTAACTTAAATTAGGATACAATTCTTTCCATGCTATCTAAAAAAGAAACAAAATTATTAAATCTTATTAAATATACTCCTGTCTTGATTATTGGATTTCTTTGTATTATTATTACTTTTCTTTTATATATTGAAAAAAATAGTATTTTAAAAAAAGATTTGCAAATTTTGCAAATTGAATATATTGAGAAAAATAAAGAAATAATAAAAAATGAAGTTGATAAAATATATACATATATATCTTATAAAAAAGCCAATAGTGAAAAAGAATTAAAAGTAAGTATTAAAAATAGGGTTGATGAAGCTCACCGATTAGTAAATGCTATTTATGAAAAGTATAAAGATAAAGAAACTAAAGAGCAAATTATAGTTCGAATAAAAGAGACTTTAAGAGAATTAAGATTTAATGACAATCGTGGATATTATTATATATATAATATGCAAGGTTATAATATTTTACACCCTTTACAACCTCAATTAGAAAATCAATTAATCATAAATTATAAAGATAGTGCAAATAAAAAAATTATTCAAAATACAATAAATCAGTTAAAGAATATAAAAGAAGGTTTCAATGAATTATATTGGCAAAAACCTGAGGATTTAAATCATCAATATAAAAAAATCACTTTTAATAAAGTTTTTGAACCCTATAATTGGTATATTGGAACCGGTGAGTATATAAATGATTTTGAGAATAAAATTAAAGATGAAATTCTATCTTATATAAATAGTATTAAATACTCAACTAATGGATATTTTATTGTTGTTGATGAACAAGGTGTTTATTTATCACATATTAAAAAAGAGTACATAGGTGTTAATAGAATAAATTTAACAGATTCAAATGGAATTATGATAACAAAAGAGATACTAAATCAAGCAAAAAATGGTAGTGGATACGTAAAATATATTGGAACTATTAAACCTCAAGCTAAACTTCCTTCTGAAAAAATTTCATATGTAAGAGGTTTTGATGATTGGAAGTGGGCAATAGCAACAGGATTTTATACAGATGAGTTAGCAAATCAAATTATTGAGAAAGAAAAAGAAATAAAAGATAAATATACAAAAAATTTGATTAAACTTTTTGTTATTAGTATTTTAATTACTATCTTTTTTCTTTTCATCTCTTTTTACATATCAAATAAATTACATAAAAGATTTCAGAAATATAAATATCAATTATTAGCTGAAATTGAAAAACACAAACAAAAAGATAGTTTATTAACTCAACAATCAAAAATGGCAGCAATGGGTGAAATGCTTGAAAATGTAGCTCATCAATGGCGACAACCTTTGAATTCTATTTCTCTTATGTCAACAGGAGTAAAAGTACAATATGAATATGGAGTTATTGAAAAAGAAGAATTAATAAAATCTATGGATTCAATAACAAATACAACTAAATACTTATCTCAAACAATTGATGATTTTAGAGATTATTTTAATCCACAAAAAGAAGCTAGCCATTTTAATTTAAGATACATTATAAATAAAGCTCTTACTTTACTAGAAACACAACTTAAAAATAAAAATATAAACGTAATAAAAAACTTAGATGATATAACTATATTTAGTTTTGAAAATGAATTTTTACAAGTTATAATAAATATAATCAATAATTCTAAAGATGAATTTGAGAAAAAAGAAATAAAAAATAGATATATTTTTATAGATATAAGAAAAGAAGAAAATGTAATAAAAGTTCTTATAAAAGATAATGCAGGTGGAATTGATAGTAAAATTATAAATAAAGTTTTTGAAGCACATTTTACTACAAAAGGTAAATCTCAAGGTACGGGAATTGGCCTTTATATGTCAAAAGAGATTATTGAAAAACATATGAATGGAAAAATAAGTGTAGTAAATGAAGATCTATTTATTGAAGGTATTACTTATAAAGGAGCACTTTTTGAAATAGATCTTTTTATGGAAGAGTCTATTGAAAATTTTTAACAAAAGCAATAAACTCATCTTCTCTTAAAGCTTTACCGTAATACCATCCTTGAACTTCATCACATAGTTCATTTTTTAAGAAATCATTTTGTTCTTTTTTCTCAACGCCTTCAGCAATAACCTTCATTTCTAAACCTTTTGCAAGTTCTATTACTGTTTTTGCAATGGCAGCATCTCTAGTACTTTTGGGAAGTTCATCAACAAATGATTTATCAATTTTTAATTTATCAATTGGAAATCTTTTTAAATAACTCAAAGATGAATATCCTGTTCCAAAATCATCAATTGCTAGTTTTATTCCAAGGTCTTTTAATCTAGCAAGTGTTGAAATAGATTCTTCAACATTATCCATAATATAACTTTCAGTTAATTCAACTTCTAAATATTTAGCATCTAAGTTAGAATACTCTAAACACTCTTTAATGGTTTTTAATATATCACTATTTTTGATTTGAATACTTGATATATTAACTGCAATAATTCCATCACTTAAAAGTTTTAAATTTTGAAGTTTTTTCAAAAAAGTACAAGCTTCTTTTAAAACAAATTCACCCATTGGAATAATTAGTTTAGTCTCTTCTGCATAGGAAATAAACTCACCTGGAAAAATAAGTCTAGAGTTTTTGTAGTTCCATCTAATAAGAGCTTCAGCTCCAACTATTTTATTTTCTTGAATATTTATTTGTGGCTGATAAAACACTTCAAAATCTTCATTTTTTAATCCATCACTAATTTCATTTTTCATAATGATTTTTTCAAAAATTTCATTTGTCATTTCATTTTTATAAAATTGAAATTGATTTTTACCTGCATTTTTTGCACTATACATTGCTGTATCAGCTTGTTTTATTAACTCTTCTGTATTTAATCCATTATTTGGAAATAGTGTAATTCCCATGCTAATAGTTATTTCAAATAAATACTCTTGTAGCTTTATGGGTTCATTAAAATCATTTAAAATTTTATGGGCAATTTTTTTAATATTTTTAATATCATTTATATTTTCAATTACTAAAATAAACTCATCTCCACCAATTCTTGAAATGGTGTCATCTTGCCTTAAATTTCTTTTTAATCTTGAAGCAACTAAATTAATAATTTTGTCCCCAATCGAGTGTCCATATGTGTCATTAATTATTTTGAAATTATCAATATCAATAAACATAATTGCTAAAATCTCTTTTGCATTATTTGCATGAGCAATAGATTGATCTAATCGGGCTTTTAATAACAATCTATTTGGTAAGTTTGTAAGAGGGTCATGATGTGCTAAAAATTCAATTTTTTCATTTGATTTTTTAATTTTTGTAATATCTGAAAAAATTGCAACATAATTAAGTATTCGACCTTTTGAATCTTTTACTATACTTATATTTAACCATTCAGGATAAATTTCACCAGATTTATTCCTATTCCAAATTTCACCTTTGAATTGTCCTGTTGTATGCAGGTCACTCCAAAGATTATTATAAAACTCTTTATCTTGTTTTCCTGAATTTAAAATTTTAGGATTTTTACCTATTACTTCTTCTTGTGTATATCCAGTAATTGTTGTAAAAGCATTATTAACTGAAATAATTTGATTTTCTTCATTTGTAATTAAAATACCTTCTGTTGTATTTTCAAATACAATATCCGATAGTTTTAATTTTTTCTCAATTTTTTCTTCTGTTGTGATATCTTTAAAAATACAATGAGTTTTTAATTCGCCATTTATATTTGAAAGATTCCCAGTAAAACTAGCAAGAATGATTTCACCATTTTTCTTTTTTATTCTTATCTTTTCATTTTCAACTTTTTTATTTTCTAAAAATATTTTAAATAAAGCTTTTAATCTTTCATATGACTCATCTGTAAATATACTAAATTTTTGCCCAATGGCTTCATCTTTAGTGTAACCTGTAATATCACACCATTTCTTATTTACATTTGTTAATAAGCCTTTATTATCTAAAGATTGATAAGGATATGGTACATGTTCATATAAAAGTTTAAATTTGCTCTCTATTTGTTTATTTGTAAGGGCAATTTCTGAAATATTTGTAAAAAGTAGTTTGATAATTGAATTATCAAGTAAAACTGTGTTCATGATTGTTAGTTGAAAAACATTATCATTTATTTCTAAAATTTCATTTTCTTGAAAATCATTTGCTAATATTCTTTTATAAATAGAATTCCATCTTTGTTCTGGAATAACAGATGTGATATTTTTATCTATTTGTATATCAAATAATTTTTTTGCTTTACTATTAAACCAATAAATTATTTGTTCTTCTTCATTATCAAAAAGCTCAATTACTGCTTCATTTAAAGAGTTAAAAGTGCTTTTGATATCTCTTAATTTTGATTCTAAAAATAGATTATAATTTCCCTTTATGTTATTTAGAATATCTTTTGACGTAATTACAAAATAATCATTTTTAATTTTGTCATAAATTACAGCTCTTCTGATGTTTTCTTTTTTCATCTTATTTACAACATCAAAAAGTAAATCTTCTGTATCAAAACAAACTATACTTTCATGCATAACTTCTTGAATATTTAAAGAAGTATCAATATGTTTTTGAGCAAGATTTATAATATCACTTTCTGTTAAAATCCCAATTGGAGTCTCTTTATCAAAAATCAAAATAGAACCAATATATTTTTCGCTCATTAGTTCAATAGCTGTTTGAATATTTGCTTCTTTTTGTACAAAAAATGCTTTTAAATTAACTCTAATTAAATCTTTTGCTTTAGTATGAGTTTTGAAAATTTCTTGTTCAAACTCATAAATAAGTTTTTCTTGAAGAATAGTTCCTATGTAATTTCCATCTAAATCAACTACAATTACTCTTCTAATTTTATGATTTAGCATAAGTCCTAAAATATAATTTACTTTTCTATTTGATTTGCTAGTTATTAGGCATTTTTTTGCATAATCAATGGCTTTTAAATTAAGATCAATATGATTTGTATATAGAAATAAAATATCTCTTTCTGTGATTATTCCTACAGGTTTTTTATTATCCAATAAAACAAAATGCTTAGTTTTGTTTTTTATCATTGAATCTAAAATTTCTTGTAGGGTGATATTATATTCTATTGAATCAATAACATTTGAAATTAGTTTTTGTAAAGCCATTTTTATCCTATTTTGTAATCGCGTGTATAAAGTTATTTTATCTAAATAAAGTTAATAATAAACATAAGAGTATAAAAATTTACATAACTTTAGATATAATCCAAAACTATGAAAAAGAACAATATAATATTAATAGGTTTTATGGGTGTTGGTAAGGGAACAGTTGCACGAGCATTAGTTAAAAAGTCTAATATGTTTGCAATTGATACTGATGATTTAATCGAGAGTATGGAAAACAGAAGAATCAAAAAGATTTTTGAAGTTGAAGGTGAACCATATTTTAGAGCCTTAGAAAAGAAAACTGCATTATGGCTTGAAAAAAGTGTAAATAACACAATTATTTCAACGGGTGGTGGATTTTATAAGCAAGAAAATATAAACAAAATAGGAAAGGTTGTTTATTTAAAATCATCGTTTCAAGGAATTTTAGACAGAATTAATGCGGCTCCAAATGCTGAAAATAAACTAAAAAAAAGACCACTTTTACAAAATATGGAAGAAGCAATTAAACTTTATGATTCAAGAGCAAAAGAGTATGAAAAAGTTGCAAAAATTGTTGTTGATGTTGAGAATAAAGATTTAAAAGATATTGTAAAAGAGATTTTAGGACAAATATAAATGAAGATTATAAACACAAAAGATACAAATTTTAAAGAAGAGTTTGATGGAATTTTAGCAAGAGCTAAAAGTGATATTAAAGGTGTTTCATCAATTGTTATGAATATCATTGATGAAATAGTTGTTGAGGGAAATACAGCTTTAAAAAGACATATTGAAAAATTTGATAAATGGGAAGTTAAATCAGATGAAGATTTAATGATTGACCCTTCTGATATGAAAAAAGCTTATGAAAATATTGATGAAAAATTAAGAGCAGCACTTCATACAGCATACGATAGAATCAAAAATTACCACGAAAAACAACTTCCAAAATCATGGTTAGACTTTGAATCAAATGGAACTATTTTAGGTCAAAAAGTTAGCGCTGTTGATAGAGCAGGACTTTATATTCCAGGTGGGAAAGCTGCATATCCTAGTTCACTTTTAATGAATGCAATTCCTGCAATCGTAGCTGGTGTTGAAGAAATAGTTGTATGTACTCCAACTCCTGATAATGAAGTAAATGAACTTTTACTTGCAGCTTGTCACTTGTGTGGAATTAAAAAAGCTTATAAAGTTGGAGGAGCTTCTGCAATTGCTGCAATGGCTTATGGAACGCAAACTATTTCGAAAGTTGATGTGATTACAGGTCCTGGAAATATTTTTGTAGCGACTGCTAAAAAACTAGTTTTTGGTGAAGTAAACATAGATATGATTGCAGGTCCAAGTGAAATTGGAATACTAGCAGATGAAACAGCAAAGCCTCACTATTTAGCAATTGATTTATTATCACAAGCTGAACATGATGAGATGGCTAGTTCGATAATGATTACAACTTCTGAAGAGATTGCTTTAAAAACAAGTGATGAGGTTGAAAAATATTTAAAAACACTTAGTAGAGAAACTATTGCTAGAACTTCAATTGAAAATAGAGGTGCAATTATTGTAGCTTCATCAATGGAAGAAGCGATAAAACTTATGAATGAAATAGCTCCTGAACACTTAGAAGTTATGACAGCTAATGCTTTTGAATTATTACCATATATTAAACACGCAGGTGCAATTTTCTTAGGTGAAAATACTCCTGAACCAATTGGCGATTATCTTGCAGGTCCAAATCACACACTTCCAACAGGAAGTACAGCTAAATTTTATAGTCCATTAAATGTAGAAAATTTTATGAAAAAAAGCTCAATAATTAATTTTTCAAAAAATGCTATAAATGAACTTGGTGAAGCATGTGCATTACTTGCAGATACAGAAGGTTTAACAGCCCATGCAAAAGCTGTTAGAGTAAGACTTGAAAACAAATAAATAATAAAAAGAATTAAAAGGAAATTATAGATGGCATCGTTTAAAGATTGGTTTACAGAAGATGAAGATGATATTTTTATGGGGAGTCCAAAATCAAAATTTTTTGATGTAAGTAGAGAAGCTTCAAAAGATATAGTTGAAGAAGAAATGGACAAAATCGTAGAAAAACTAGCAGTATTAGAAATGATTATTTGTGCAGGAAAAGATGAAGACTTTGATATCAATCAATACATTAAGGACTACACTTTAGATAATATGGCTGAAGTGAATGCTATGAAAAAAGGTTTATACGTAGAATTTACTGGTGATATAATTTCAAGATTAGATTCATAAGGTAATTTTTGGTGGAAGAGCTACAACAAGTAAAAGATAAAATAAGAGATTTTGTAAAAGAGTGTAATGACGAAAAAAGTTTAATGCTTTTAGAAAAACTTGCAAATGGAAAGATGTTAAGAAGTAAATTAATTCTTAAAATTGCAGGAGTTTCTAAACAGAGTATTGAATTATGTGCTGTTGTTGAGATGATTCATGCTGCATCACTTTTACATGATGATGTTATTGATGAATCAGATACAAGAAGAGGTCAACCTTCTGTAAATGCTCTTTTTGATAATAAAACAGCAATTATGTTTGGGGATATTTTATATTCTAAAGCATTTACACAATTGACTTTTATGGATCAAAAAATTGCATATACAATATCTAATGCAGTTACATTATTAAGTATTGGAGAGATGTTAGATGTTGATTTAACAAATTCATTTAATAGCTCTTATGATAAATACTTAGATATGATTTACAAAAAAACAGCATCTTTAATTGAAGCAGCTTCTAAAGCAGCTGCCATATTAGCATGTCTCGATGAAGAAAAATATGCTTTATATGGTAAAAATCTTGGGCTTGCTTTTCAAATGATTGATGATATTTTAGATATAACACAAGATAGCTCAACTCTTGGAAAACCAGCAATGCTTGACTTTGTAGAGGGAAAAGTGACAATTCCTTATTTATTACTTCACGAAAGATTAGAAAATAAAACAAAATTAGAGTCTTTATATAAAAAAGAGTTAACACAAGAAGAAAGCTTATGGATAAAAGAACAAATGTCTATAACAAATGCTTTAAGTGACTCAATCTTACAAGCTAAGCAAATAGGTAATGAAGCTATTAAAGCTGTAGAAGATGAAGAAAATAGTCAAACACTTGTGATGATTATGAAGGCAATGATTGAAAGAGAATTTTAGATGAGTTATTTAATAATTAGTTTTTCTCACAAAAATATTGATATTAAAATGAGAGAAAAATTAGCTTTTGGTAGTGTTGAAGATAAAGATAGGTTTATTAGAGTTATTTTAGAAAATGAACATACAAAAGAGGTGGTTTTACTTTCAACTTGTAATAGGGTTGAAATAATTACACGATCTTCAAATATCAAAATAAGTGCAAGAAATATCATAGAAAAATTGGCTTCTTATTCTGGAGTTGATTTTGATATATTATATGAAAGAGCAGATATTTATGATAATGATGGAGCTGTGCATCATCTTTTTTCAGTTGCTTCTGCTTTGGATTCTTTAGTAATTGGGGAGACTCAAATTGTTGGACAGTTAAAAGATGCTTTTAGATTTTCACAGTCTAAAAACTATTGTTCAACAAATATTACAAGAGTTATGCATTATGCTTTTAAATGTGCTGCAAATGTAAGAAATGCTACATCTTTAGGAACAGGTTCTGTTTCTGTTGCTTCAACAGCTGTTGCAAAAGCAAAAGATATTATTAAAAATACAAAAGGTGTAAAAGCTTTAGTAATTGGCGCAGGAGAAATGAGCGAGCTTACAATTAAGCATTTAATTTCTTCTGGTTTTGATGTTGTTCTAACAAGTAGAGATATTAAAAAAGCACAAAATTTAGCATCAAGTTTTGAAGTTCATGTGAGTGTTGAACCATATAGTGAATTAAGAAATTTACTTGCAAAAATTCCTGTTATGATAACAGCAACTTCTGCTCCTTATCCTATTGTTACAAAAGAAAATGCACCTAGTGCTAGTATTGATAGATATTGGTTTGATATTGCAGTTCCAAGAGATATAGATGAAGATATTTCTTTAAGTAATTTAGAAATATTTTCTGTTGATGATTTACAAGATATAGTAAATGAGAATATGAGTTTAAGAGCAGAACAGGCAAAAACTGCCTATGGAATTGTAAGTCGTATGTCTTTAGAATTTTTTGAGTGGTTGAAATCACTTGAAATTGAACCAGTTGTAAAACATCTTTATGTAAAAGGTGAAACAATAATTGACAAGAAGTTAAAAAAAGCAATCAAAAAAGGTTATATAAGAGCAGATGATGAAGAGAATATTAGAAAACTTTGTCAAACTGTTATAACTGAGTATTTACATAATCCATCAAGACGATTAAAAGATATTTCAAAAAATATGGAGTGCGATATTGTAGTTGGTGCTGTTCAAAATATGTTTGGATTAACAAATGATTCTGCAACATCATCTAAATATAAATGTGACCATTTAATAAAAAATTAATACAGGAAAAAAATAAATGAAATTTAGTAAACTATTTATCCCAACAACAAAAGAAACACCAAACGATGCTACATTACCATCTCATCAGTTTTTAATAAGAGCTGGATTTATCTCTCAAACGGGTGCTGGTATTTATGATTATATGCCTTTGGGAAAAATTGTTTTAGATAAAATTAGAGCTATTGTAAAAGAAGAAATGGATAATAGTGGAGCAAACGAAGTTCAATTTGGTTTTGTTACACCTCTTGCTCTTTGGGAAGAATCTGGACGTGCATCTACTATGGGATCTGAGCTTTTAAGATTTAAAGATAGAAAAAACTCTGATTATGTTTTATCTCCTACAAATGAAGAAGCTGTTGTAAATATGGTAAAAAATAGAATTACTTCATATAAAGATTTACCTGTAAATTTATATCAAATCTATACAAAATTCAGAGATGAAGCAAGACCTCGATTTGGTTTAATGAGAGGAAGAGAATTTTTAATGAAAGATGCTTACTCTTTTCACTCATCTGCTGAAGATTTAGTAAGAGAATTTAATCTAATGGAAGAAACTTATAAAAAAGTTTATACAAAACTAGGATTAGAATTTAGAGTAGTAGCAGCAGATTCAGGAGCAATTGGGGGAAGTGGATCTAAAGAGTTTCACGTAATTGCTGATAGTGGAGAAGATACTATTGTTATTTGTGATTCTTGTGATTATGGAGCTAATATTGAAGCTGCAAGTAGAACACCTTTAAAAAAAGAAAAATTAGAAACTATTGCTATTGAAAAAATAGAAACTCCAAATTGTAAAACAATAGATGAAGTTAGTACTTTTTTAAATGCAGATTCATATTATTCAATGAAAGCCGTTATCAAAAGAGCTGTTTTTGAAGATAAAACACAAATAGTTGTTTTCTTTGTAAGAGGATGTGATGAATTAGAAGAAACAAAAGCTTGTAATGCTGTAAATGCTTTAGAATTAGATGATGCACTTGAAGATGATATTATAAATGCTGGTTTAGTTGCTGGTTATTGTGGAATTATTGATTTACCAAAA
>Ga0180008_1001199_pt1 | contig 17127 bp, 19 predicted proteins | sample MM_PW_MetaG_FD_121121 | JGI IMG/M metagenome (GOLD analysis project Ga0180008, IMG submission 121121) | Groundwater microbial communities from the Aspo Hard Rock Laboratory (HRL) deep subsurface site, Sweden - MM_PW_MetaG | ecosystem: Environmental > Aquatic > Deep subsurface > Groundwater...
AAAAACATGAAATTAACAAAAGAACAAATTGAAAAACATTCCGATAGAGACGAACAGCGTATACTATACGATTTGGTAGATGCTTGGAACACATTCGCACAAATAGAAACAGACAGTGATAGATTAAACGATTTTAGATATCACATACATGCGATACAGTTGATGATAGTTGCTAGAAATAGTATTATTAATATGCAATGACTAGGGCGAGATTGTTTTTCAAATAAGAAACAATCTCTTTTTCTTCATAATAATTTATAGGAGATAAAATGATACAAGTAGAAAAGAATGAAACGGATACAAAAAATAGGTTATGGTTTTTATACAACAATAAGAATGGTAATAAGAAACTGTTGTGTAATTTAAAGTTAATAACTACGTCGTTAACTAATAACTTTAATGTGGTAGAAGAATTGTTGGACGACATAAATACTAATCATTCTAGATTTTCAAACTGGATAGAAAGATTTATTTGTGACTATATCAACAATAATCATAGTTATGATATAATTGAAAGCAGAGTTGATGCTTTATTAAAACACTCTGCCGCGTATGTTAAATCTAAAAATATAGATTTTTCTGGTTATTTAGATAAAACCAAAACGACAAAAACTAGTATTGTATTTACCGCTGAAGATATAGAGTGTATTATTATTTTATCAGTGTGTTTAAAGATATACGGAATTATATCATGTGATAGCACTATGAAGTTACCTGATAATTTGCATATAAAAATATTGGAACAGATATCGGGAAATGCAAAAAGATTAGGATTAAAAAATAAAATATTTAAATTGGTATGTTCTCTCACATATAGAACAGTGATGAGAGATAAGTATATTTGGGATTTCTGTCAATTGCGTGGTACAGATGCACCAGATAGTCATATAATGGGAGTATTCAACTATATTATCGCAAATTTAATTGCTATATTGGAAATGGATAAAAACCCTATTCCCTTTATAATTAATACTGTTGAAAATTCTATTAGATGGCTGATGAAATCCGTTCATAATAATGACATTATATATGGGGAAACATTCTTTGGTCCAGAAGATATATACTCCACTGGTTCTAATTCCCAACACTCGTTTTCGATTTATTGTTGTTCGGATTTGATTGGTAGATGTGCGAAGAGTGGAATGGATATATTGGCATCTAAGTACTGCGTGTCGGATGACGGGTTTAATGATATCCGCGATAGACTAGATGAAATTGATGATATATATCCGCATGTTAAATTGGTAACGTTACCTATATTTAGTAAAGTGTTCGGTATTAATTATAAACATTTGTTACAAATGCCACCGGAACATACTATTTTGGCAGGTGTGTTATTAAGAGAATTAGTAGAAGATGTGTTTCCAGAGAGATTTCCAAATATATCGTCGTTTCTAACATCTTGCCCATCTTTACCCAGTAGAAATGTTCATTTGATAAAAGGTAAAAAGGTTGTAGAATATGTAGACGAACCCAAGGGTGTCGCTATGAAGTCGTCGTATAACATTAGGTCACCAGAGTATGTTTTAAATGATAATAAAAGAATGTTTGGGTTCAAATCGCCACTAGTCAGATTTAAATCACTATCCTCTATTATTGGTGTTTTGATTTCAGCTAGAAGAAGTTTATCGTCTATTTACAATGGCGAAAAATTGAAAAAAATATCGAATAATATATTAGAACGAGAATTTGCTAATTACTTCTCACTGTTATATAATGGTGAACTAGATAATTCATTTTTAAAGATGGCCGAAAAGGCGGAAAGCGAGTATTTTTAGTTATCATGGATGATAGAGACCTTAAGAAAAAACTTAATGATGTTAACGACAATATTGGGTGTGTTATAGTTCTATTGGTAATTATATTACTTGTATTGTTAGGGTGTTAGGGATGTAATGCCTTAAAAAGAAGGTAACCGAAAAAACGGAAAGTGATTAATTCTAATGAATATGTGGAAAACAATGCCCAAAGAAGAATTACCTAGACCAACCCCTCCCCCTATTAGATATCTGAGAGAGGATGAGATTCCTAAACCATATACGAGGGAGGGTGAGTTTCCAAAACCAAATTTAACTCCTAAACAAATAGCAAAAGAAAAATTAATAATCAAATGTATTCTAGCATGGTTTGTAGGATTTGTTGCCGGTATGTTGTCAAGTAGTTATTACATAATAGGAAGGTTTTAATATGACCGATAAATCACAATCGTCATTTAAACAAATAACAAGAAAAGAGTTGATAATTAACTACATCATGTTTTTGGTTATAGGTTTTTCCCTTGGGGTGTTATTAATGGTTATCAGCGAGAACTTCATATGATGAATGAATCTGAAAATAAACTAATGGTTAAAATCGATCTAATAATTATAGCGGTTACGATTATAGGAGTATTTGTGACTTATGGGCTTCTTTAAACCAAAAAACAGATGGCGGGCTAGTGAAAAGATTTTTCCACCCGATAATCCTGAATATAAACACATATATCACCCAGAAAAAACAATAAAAATAGCCAATTTACTATTTACTAGAAAATGTAATCTAAACTGTTTTTATTGTAGAATAAGCGGTAATATTAATTATGAAAATAAACCCATGTCGTACCCGGACAAAAGTGATTATTTTAAATCTGAAAAAGATACTGAATATTGGATTGAATGTGTAGATAGATTGTATAAACACAACAAAGATGTATTTCTAGTTAATTACGGTGGTGAGTTGTTTTTACGTAAAGATATGTGGAAAATAATAAAACATTGTAATGATATAGGAATTAATTATACAATTATATCTAGTTGTAATCCTGGAATTCAGTCACTGATTCATGAATTTTTTGGTAAATTGGGTAGTAAAGTTAAGGGGTTTACTGCTAGTGTAGACCCCGGTTTTTACTCATTAGATCAAGACAATGACGTTATAGTTAAGTCGGCATCTGGGTTTGAATTTCTTAAAGAGTTGATAACTCTAGACTTAGTAGATGATCCAGTAGCAGAAATAACAGTTGATTCTAGTAATATGGATTATCTGATCGATACAGTTAAAATATTATCTTCCGAGGGTATCACATCGTCTATTACTTTTATAGAACCGGCTAAGAACGAATGGTATGACTTCAGTTCAATTACAGATGATTCATTGATTGTAAGCAAATCTCAAAAAATTAAGGGTATACTCAGGACATTAGCTGAATCAGATTATAAGATCCATATGAAAAATGAGATATTACCTATGGTTTATGATTATTTACCAAACCAAATGACCGATTGTGGTATAGAAGATACGTTGCATAATATAACAATTGATAGTGATGGTAGAATGAGACTATGTTTACGTATTCGTGGTGAGTACTTACCTAAAATCGACTTCACGGATTTACTAGACGAAAATGGAACTATAAATAAATCAGTACATAATCTATATAGATTCGATAAAGAGAAATGCTGTGAGGGTTGTATATGGACATGTCCGATGATGTCTAAGTTTGAAAGTTCAGGTATTATTAACCATTAAAACTTAAATCTATTCTCTAGGACAAATATACAAAAGAGGATAGAACTATGCGTAAATACATATCCGAATTATATATAGAGGAACGATTATTACAGGAAGACCCATCTCTTGGTTTATTTAGTGTGATATTTGGAGTAGTTGTAGGTGTCATTACATCTATTAGTTCAATAGTAGGTACATATATAAGAAGAAGTAATATTAAAGAAGATAGTGTACAGAGTATTAAATATACAAAACTAATAACAAAACTTACTAAAAATGATGATTTAAAGGTCTATGTTGTTAAAGATCAAATACCAAATGCGTTTTTTGCGGGTGGAAACGACTTGTTTTTAACAAGTAGTCTTGTTAAGTTATTAGCTGACGATGAAGTTGTTAGTATCTTGTGTCACGAATATGGACATAAAGTCGAAAACCATATAACTAAACATATCATATATAATTCTATTGCCACAACGATATTGTTTAGTTTAATAGTGCCAATAGTAATTTTAATACCAAATGGTCCTAAAATAATGATAGCCATTGTTACTTACATGTTGGGAGACTATGCTGCTCAGATCGTGCATGCTCAATTTTTTGGTAGACGACACGAATTTTATGCTGACAGTTATGCTAAAAAATTGGGATATGGATCTCAATTGAAATCGGCTCTAAAAAAATTAGATTCGTACTATAAGAAATTAATGTGTAAAGATTTATCCAAGGAAGAATGTAGATTAATAATGGAACCATCGTTAGAAGACGAGCACCCATCGGTCAAAGATAGAATTGGTAAATTATTATTATCGTTGTCTCCTAAGAATATAATAAAAATGTTTACTGATAAAAAAGGTTAAATAAATGATTACAATTATCAATCTAGACAAATACATAAAAGAAAATAAATTACTAGGACCTGTAACATCTTCCCAGTTGTTTATTAGTAATTCTTATAATTACCATCCTCACGGTCTAATGTCTGAAGAAATATTTGGATTAGACGGATCTAGAGAAAGATCTAAGAATATGTCTTGGATTGATTTAAATTGTAAAATAATACATCCGGTTATATACGATATATTGAGTAAGACAATAGAAAGAAAGATTCCTCAACTGCTATCTGGTGAGAAAACATTCTCATTGGATAGCAACGGGGAGTTAGCTGAAGATCCAGATGGTAATATTATGGGTATGAGATCGCTTATAGAAAATATTCATAAGTTGAGATTCAGAAATCCCGATACTCCTTCTAGAGGTAAAATCATAAATACATTTTATAGTTTTATCAAAAAGGATCTTTTTTTTATGAACAAACTGATAATTATTTCTCCAGTGTTCAGAGAAGTATCTGTTATGGAAGATTTAAATAAAGTAGCAATTCATGATCTTACGGATTTGTATATAAAATGTATAACGTTGGCTTCTCAGTTGAAATCAGTTCATGGTCCAATATTCGACATTCTTTCTTATAAAATGCAAATGGTGATGAGAGAGTTGTATGAACTAATACGTACATCTATTTCTAAAAAACAAGGTATGATTAGAAAGTTAATGTTGGGTAAACGTATTGACTTTTCTGGTAGATCGGTTATTAGTCCTAATCCTAAGTTAGAAATGGGAACCGTTGGTATTCCCGTTAGAATGTGCGTGGCTTTGTTTGAACCTAATATTATATACGGTGTGTTAAATTCGCCTTATTCTGGGAATATCCCTGAAGAATTTCATACAGCCGCTAGAGAGTTTCTATCTAAAGAGACACTTATGGAGTAATCGATGAAAATTACACAAGAAGAAAAAATAGAATACTATGAGTTTTTTAAACGTAACAGAAGTGTCGTAATCTCAGAACTAGAATCCAGAATAGATAATTCAGATTTAACAGAAAATGAAAAAATAGAATACAAACAAAAATTAAACGAAAGTTTAGTAGGTTTAGTTTTAGTCTATAATATATTGCGATACGTCGGTGCATTACTGACCCCAGCTATATTTGCGTTAGTTAGAGGTACAACTAAAAGAATAACATTAATGAACATGAAACGCAGATATAACAATTTGGTAAATGCTTACGCTAAATTAAAATATAAAGATGAAATACCCCAACAAACGAAAGACGCGTTAGTAGAAAGGGCTAAAAAGTTAAAATCCGATATAGAAAGATTTAAGAATGACGTTCCTGACCTAGTATCCAAAGAACCTAGCGAGGAGGATTCTGATGATTACTCGGAAGAACCAACGCTTCAAGATTTACCACCCGAGGGAACTAAGTCATCGGGAACCCCGGTAGGAGAAGTTACTGCTAAAATTGATGCTGAAGCTTTAGCAATATGGCAAGCGGATACTAAACGCAAATGCGATAAATTAGAAGGTGGGGAATTGTGGGGATGCAAAGAGAAATCGGTAACTAAAGCATTGATGAAAATTAGAACTGGAATGAACTTATGTAATGGTACCGATAACCCAGAAGGATGTAAACAAACTTTAAGAAATTTAGTTGCACATTGGAATGATAGAAAAAGAAAATATATGATGAAAAGAATAAGAGGGAAATAAATGGTCGATAAACTGACAGTCGATGAATGTAGAAAATTATTAGGCTTTATAAATAAGGGATATGAAGTTCCTGATATTATAATGGATATTGTGGGAAAAGTTGCCCAAAAAGAGATTGTTGATAAAGATAAGGTAGTTATTATTAAAAGAGATCCTAATATTGGAAGAGATCGAATCCAAGCCATGAGGGTTAGATTAATAGATCGTGAAACTATTGAAATATATCCTAGTGCGGTTGCAGGTTTTGGTGCGGATTTCGACGGGGATCAGGTTGCCGTATTCGTTCCCATATCAGAAGAAGCCCAACAACAAGCCTTAAAGAAGATGTTATCTGTTTCGTCAAACCAACATATGAATTCTACCAACTTTGAGTTGTCAAAAGAAATGTTAGTTGGATTATATGTATTAACTAAAGCCGAACCATCTGTTAGTTCTAAAACTATAAATGATGTTTCTGAGTTGAGTAGATATTCTATAGATACGACTGTAACGTTAAAATATAAAGGTAAATTAATAAGGTCCACTGTAGGTAGATTTATATTTAACGAGGCGTTGCCCGATTCATATCCATTTGTGGATGAAGCGGTAACAAAAGAAGTAGTTAATCCTATATTAGCCAATATAATAGAAAAGAGTGAAAGTGCCTTTGCACAAACAATAGACTCTTTATTAAGAATGGGTTTTTATTATAGTACAGTTAAACCACAAACTATTACATTGGATATGTTAACTAATTTATCACCTGATATCAAAAAGTTGAAACTTGCTCTGGAAAAGGAAACGGATATAAATAAACAATCTGCAATAATAGATCAAATGAACACAGCAATGGAGATACATCTTAAGAATAAACTACCCGATCTATACAATTATATCAATTCTGGTTCTTCGAAAGGATCAGATCAGTTACGACAAGTAATGATTTCTAAAGGTACGGTTCAAGACCCATCGGGTAATCCGTTTGTTGTTAAACCAGCTATTGCGGGGGGTTTTACCGCTAGAGAATATTTTGATGCTTCGGCAAGTTCTAGAGATGGTCTTATTAGCAAAGCTTTAGGTACTGCCGAGGGTGGATATATGTTCAGAAAGGCTATATTTGTTATTGGCAATGTTAGAGCAGATATTAATAATCCAGATTGTTATACAAAAAGAACATTAGATATAAAACTAACAAAGGATGTATATAAGAGATTATCCGGTAGATTTGTAGTCGAAAATAGAAAAGTAATTCCTATATCGGAAAAAATGATTGGTAGCGTCGTTCATCTTAGAAGTCCTATATTCTGTAGAACTAAAAATATATGTAGAACTTGCTATGGTAAATTATTATCACAGGTGTCTTCTACTAATGTTGGATTGGTGAGTGCACAGGAGGTTTGTAGTCTGGCCGAAAGTTTCATGAAAAAATTTCACACGGGTGGTGCTGTTAGATTAGTAGCTCCAGATATAGTTAAAGATGTTATGGCTAATGTACCAGATAATCTATTTCCTAAAGTAAACACTAGAGTAGGACAAGACAATTTTGATTTATTAGCCAGATCGGATCATATACAAATAATAATTGATAGATCGATATTTAAAGATAAATATAAAATTAATCAAACGTCTACAACTATTGACTTACCTGTGGGTCAGTTTATATTAAAATTAGATGATATAACAATTTCAGTTGGCATTGATAGGCCAGTTTATATTTATAAGACACCTAATATTTCTGAAAAAGGAAATGATATACTTATTAACTATGAAAACGGTGATAAGTTATTTAAGGTTGATTCGTCCTCACTAGATTATTCACATGTAACAAAAAGATTAGAAGAACTTATTTCTGGAAAGGTTCCTACTATTAATGTACCTAGTATATATAATGCGTTTTATGATACGTTGTCAGGTACGAAAGGTTGGGATTCAGTTCACTTAGAAGTTCTAATATCAAACGTGCTACGAGCTAAAAAAGATCCACAAAAACCCGCTAGATTGGTCGAACCATTCGATTACGAACAATTTTCAATTAAATCGTTGCCCGCTTTGATATCATATCCCCTAGGGATAGCCTTTGAGAATTTTGGTCAGGCAGTTAAAGCCGGTATGACTGCTGATAGAGCAGATCCAAGTGAAATAGAAAAAATCGTTATGGGTATACCTATTAGCGAAGACAAGAAGAGAAAGTAAATGTTTAATTTAGAAAACGAAGCCAAATTACCCTTTAGACACACTCATTATGAAATATCCAATAATAAGGCCAAGCCTAAAAAGATAGTAAACGAAGATAGAAGTTTTGATGATATATACAATACAACTAAAGTAATAGGTGCAGATAAAACTGGTAAGTATATTGATATAAAAAGGTAATCAAATAATGAGAATTAACGATCTTAGATTATTCAGACCAATTCAAGATGTAATGGTTCCGTCAAAAGGATACAAGGGAAAAAATTATAGTTTTTTCTTTTTACCTGAGAATCATGCATTTTTGGATTCTTACAGATTAATGGGTATAGAACCTAAACATGTAAAGTATATAGTAATTCCACAAACTAAAACACCATATGCTACATATTTAACTTCCGATTATAGAAAGGAATTGATGGATAATAAGTTAATTCCTCAAAAAGGTGTGTTAGGTGGGGATTATTCAGATTTATATGGAAACAATTTTTATTTTGATGCGAGTATGTTTATAGATACTGTATTGGAAAAAAGAAATTATAGATCGTTTAAGGCCGGTCCGGGTAATACCTTTATAACAAGTATTATAGATTCTATTGATAGTATACCATCTGGTCAATTTCATAGAATATTATTGTATAGTATAAATATGGATAATCGTTTGCCTGAAAAAATAGAAAATCGTAAATTTTATCCAATATATGAAATGTTATACTATATGTTTTTGGGTAAAAGAGAATCACTACCTTTCGATCAAATTGTTTTGTTTTTATATACAGCGATGGATTCTAAATTCATATTGATATACGATAAAGAAGAAAAGATTAATATGGGTAGAATTAAAGCGTTGATGAAGAAGATACAGTCTACAGATGAATACGACTCAGAACAAGAAGAAATTGACACTGTATCTACAAATGCATCAAATGTATCGAACGTTGAAGATAAAGAAAAAACAAAACAGATTGTAAACACGTACTTAAACACTGTCAATGATAAAACTGAAGATCCCGCTTTATTAGCTGTTAAAGCTGCCATATACCAGAACGTAGGTAATGCTGATAAAACTAATTCGTTAACAAAATCGTTATTGAGTAAGAGTGGAAATGTTGTAAAAACTTTAACCGATAAATATACTAAAAATGCTTTAGTAAAAGACAAGGTGGTTTCATCCTCTACGAACGAATTTATTACGTGGGCATCTCCATCCGAACTAACGGATAATGTCAATCCAAAACACATTATAGAATTAAGAAAAAGAGAATTTTCAGAAAATTTACCTAGAGATATAGAAAATATATTTAAGGGTTTAGACGACGAGGTTGTACCATTAAAGTTCAAGGGTATGGTAATTAAAGAAAAAGTTAGCGATACGGTTGGAGAATTGGATGTTACCATTAAAGATAGATATAAAATAGAATTACAAGATGATAATGGTGTATCACACAAAATAGAGATTGATTTACCGCATATGAACGAAGATGGTACATTTACTATAAACGGTCAAGATAAAATACTAGTAAGTCAAATAGTATCATATCCTATTTTTTTCTGGAAACCTTTTATGGGTGGTTTTCAATCTTCGTATACTACATTTTCTATTATAAGTAAACAGTTAGGTAAAGGCTCTTATTTAATTATACACATTCAAGGTTTAAAGTTACCTTTAATAATGCTGTTGGGTTATAAAATGGGATTCCATGAAGCAATGAAACTATTTGGTATAACTGAATACGATATAACCCCAATCAAAACAGATAATACATATTTCAAATTAGGACCAGAAAAGTTTTTAAATTTCAGAAAAGAATTAACAAACGTGCAAGAAGAACTTGTAGAATCAATAAAAAGATCTATGAGTAGTTTTCCGAACGACTTTACAGAAAGCGATTTTTATTCAACTAAGTTTTGGGAATCCGTAATTATTAAGCATGTTGGAAATAGAAATTGCATATACTTGGTAGATAATGCATGGAAAAACTCTGTAACTCCAATTGAGGTTGAAGTTCTACAATCTAGAAACGATCCCATTGAGATACAAGGTATTATAAGATATATATCCGAGAATGTTGCTAATGGTAGAGTTGATGATAGAAACGACTTATCTAGACTAAGAATTAGATTATCTGAATTATTCAGTTCGTTAATTCAAAAACAAGCTAAAGCTGCTTATTCTGAATATTTATCTAAAAGATTAGGTGGAGACGAAAATGCTAAATTTTATGTGGATGGTAAAAAGGTATTTTCTGATTTTCAACAATCTCAAAATTTGCAGCCATTTGAAAGTATTAATCCGTTAGAAGAATTATCAATGTTGACTAGAATAACTCCCATTGGAATAGGTGGCGTGTCTAATACGGATGCCTTCCCCATAAGTGCTCGAAATATACATTACTCATACTATGGTAATATAGATCCATTAGAATCCCCTGAAGGGACTAATATAGGTATTCAACAGCATTTATCTATGGGTGCATCTATAGGTAATGTTAGAGGTACATTTACGGTAAAAGATCCTAGTAAAGTATCACCTAGTGATATTCTAAGCACAACGGTTTCAATGATTCCTTATGTGAATATGAACGAAGGTGCTAGAATCAACATGGCGTCTGGACAAGCGAAGCAAGCGTTTCCATTGAAATATTTAGAAAACCCAGCCGTTCAAAGCGGGTACGAATCTTTATTAACTTCTATGTTATCTAGTAAGTTTATTAGAAAGTCTCCGGTTGATGGAAAGATAGTTGAAATAACTAGTTCTATAATATCAATTGAATCTAATGGTGGGTCATTAGTACACGTAAGTATAACACCCGATGTAATAAGATCGGGGCAAGGTAAAAATGGGTTAAGTATATTTAAACCTACAGTTGAGGTAGGATCTAAAGTTAAAGTAAATCAAATAATTGCAGAAGGTGCAAATATAAAAGATGGTGTTATATCTAATGGTTTAAATATGTTAGTCGCGTTTATGCCTTGGAAAGGTTATAATTTTGAAGATGGTATGGTTATTAGCGAGTCAGCAGCAAAACGATTTGTATCATTACACATAGAAGAATACAATGCGTTTCTATCAGAAGAAGACGATGTCGCCTATATTGCTAACGTTGGAGATAAATTAAAAAGGGGTGATATATTAATTGCGTTTTCTAAGACCATAGCAGACATTAAATCGTACACAAACAAAAGATGTGACGGTGGCATAATAACTAAAATTGAAATCTATAATAATCTTCCCGAAGAAATCGAAATGCCTGAGAAATTACTACCTATATATAAAAAATTTGTTAGAAACTATAAATTGCTACACAAGGAATACCCTAAAGGTTCATTCAAAGAACAAAAAGAAAAATTTCCTGGCATTTTAGTTAGGTTTACAGTTCAACAGGAATTAGTGTTGCAAAAAGGTGATAAGTTAAATAACAGATTCTTTAATAAAGGAGTTGTTGCTATAATAGAAAAAGATGAGGATATGCCGCTGACTCCTTGGGGTGAAAGAATAGATATGATTTATAACCCACTATCTATCATCAATAGAATGAACCCTGGACAATTAGCTGAAATGCATACAGGTTTAATATCTAGAAAATTGGCAAGCGAGATGGGTTCTAAAACGAGAAAAGATTTTATAAGTTTATATGAAAAAGTAATGGCGTTATTAGATAATACTGAGAATAAAATGTATAGTAAAAAAATATTACTAAAATTGAAATCTCTATCTGACAATGAATATAAAAAATTAGCTGAAAAAACAAAGGAAAATAAATTTATACCTATAATAGTTCCACCTTTTAAAAACGCACCTAGCGATAATATAATAAGTGCACTAGGAGTATTAGGACTTAAAACAGCATATCCTTTGAAATTGGATAAGTACGGAATAACTACTAAACCAGTTGGGGTAGGGTATATATACGTTGTAAAATTGGAACATATATCGGAGAAAAAAATTCATGCTAGAGGCATGGGTGGTTACGTTAGTAAGACACTGGCTCCTACACAAGGAAAGAAGGTAGGGGGTGGCCAGAAATTGGGAGAGTACGACCTGTATTCGCTGCTTTCCTGGGATGTTCCCGTATTAATAGACGAGTTCTTTGGTCCTCTAAGTAACGACCACGTAACAAAAATAGATATGGTATCACAAATAATTCAAACTGGTAAAACTACTTATAGAACACCAGTCGATAACCCAACAAGAGAAATGTTTACTCAGTTTATGACTGCGTTGCATTTAGAAAGTGATTAGAAAGGACTTAAAATGTTTGATGCGTTAAGATTGTTTATATTAGAAGCCATAATGAAAAAGTTCGACTGTTCATATTTTTCAGATATATCTAAAAAAGCTGGTATATCGTTATTTTTAAAACATCTAAAATATGATGGTAACCTAATAAAAGATGTTATTTATAAGGTAACCGACATAGATAAAAACTGTCCATACCAACAACATTTTTATAATGTGATATATAATATAAAAGAAACCCCTGTGTGTAAAATTTGTGGAAAAAAGAAAGTAGGGTTTGAAAATATAAGTAAAGGTTATTATAAAAATAATATATGTAGTCTTAAATGCGCCAACGCTAACCCAGAAAGGCAAGAAAAGATTGCAAATACCAATTTAAGAAATCTTGGGGTTAGAAATGTATTTCAAGATAAGGGAGTACAAGAAAAATCCGCTAAAACAAATATCAAGAAGTATGGTAAACCTAATGTATCCCAAGTACCTTCTATAAGGAGAAAAGCTGAAGCAACTATGACTGAAAGGTATGGTGCACCAACATCGTATCAATCACCAGAATTAATGGAGAAGATGCAAAACGCTTGTTTTGTAAAACATGGTTTTTACAATATATCTCATTCTAAAGAACACAACGACAAAAAGGCTGAGAGTATACGTAAAACGTTTTTTATCAAACTTATAAATTCAGATAGATTAAAAAGTAAGGTTAAACCATTATTCAACATAGATGAATATAAAGGGGTAAAGGGTGAGAAATATCCGTGGGAATGTCTAACGTGTGGTACAGAGTTTTTAGATCATATCGATAATTCTAGAGTACCAAGATGTTTTATTTGTGAACCTAGACAAAATAATTATGCGTCTAAATACGAGTACGAAATAATTGATTTCATAAAATCAATATATAACGATAATGCAATTCAAGGTGATAGAACTGTAATACCACCTTTAGAACTAGACATATATGTCCCTGATAAAAAACTAGCTATAGAATTTAATGGGTTGTATTGGCACAGTGAGATTGGTGGTGAAAAAGATAAGAATTACCATTATAACAAATATAAAGAATGTAAAGATAAAGGTGTTGCTTTAATATCCATATTTGAAGATGAATGGTTACACAAGCAAGATATAATTAAATCTATTATTGCTTGTAAGTTAGGGGTTGTATCTAACAAAATAAATGCTAGAGATTGTGAAGTTAATTTTGTAGAATCGTCAGTAGTATCAAAGTTCTTAAATGATAACCATATTCAAGGTAGTATACAAGGAAAGATTAATATTTGTTTAATGTGTAAAGGTGAAATAGTTTCTTGTATGGTAATGGGAACCCCTAGGTTTTCTAACGATAACCAATATGAAATTTTGAGATTTTGTTCTAAAAAGAATATGATAGTTAGAGGGGCGTTGAGTAAATTATATAAGTCTTTTATTGTCGCATATAACCCAGAAAGTATAATTACATATTCAGATTTAAGATTCGGGTCTGGCAACGGGTATGTAAATTTGGGGTTTGAATATAAAAACACGTCTACGCCTAATTATTATTATATGGAGCAATATAATTGTAGACAAAATAGAATGAAATTTCAAAAAGGTAAATTATCAACAGTATTAAATGATTACGATGAATCATTAACCGAATGGCAAAACATGCAATTAAACGGTTACGATAGAATATGGGATTGTGGTAATAGTGTTTATGAGTATAAAAGGTAAGTATAATGTCCAACCAAATTCAAAACAGTGGTAAACGAGGAAGAGTTCATTCTAACCACCCTTATAAGTATCTCACAGACAAAAACTATAGAAAAGAAAAACTAATAGAATTTAAGGATAGGGAAATTAAACAATTCAAAAAGTGTTATATATATTAAATTATAGTAAATATATATTTTGAATGGAGATAAAGTATGAAATCGGAATCAAAATGCCTGTTGCGTTTAATAAAATTTAACATTTTGTTTATCGACCACGTATTGAAGAATCCTAAAAATATGGGATACAAAAAGCCCGAAGATGCGTTACTAGATCTTCGGGAGGAAGTCAAATCGTTATTTGACTACTTTGAGGGTGGTGAGGAGTTACCCCACCAAAAAGTTTATGTCAAGAATATGTCATTTTCAGAAATGCGAGAGGCGTTGGTGGGCTTCAGGGACAACATACTGACGGATCCTGAAGCATAAGTAATAATGGGAAGAACACTCTAGGGTGTTCTTTTCTTGAGGAGATAAAATTGAAATTAATATTCAAAAAAAGACAAATTCGGAATTTAGTAAGTATGGGTGATGATCGTATTGACAAATTATTTAAATGTGGGTCTAAAGATTGTATCGGATGGGGGTGTGTTAATTACAATAAAAAGGGTGTTCGTAAAGACCATTGTTGTTTAAATGTGGGTATGTGTATTTTCGAGAGTTGTAACGATTGGAGATCTGATTTTTTGTATTAGGAGTGATAATTATGAAATTTGTTTTGAACCATAAAACAATTAAGTTGGATCGTTCGCTTCGTTTAGAGGGTAAGAACTGCTCGCATGTATATTGTAAGTATTGCGAAGATATATGCCCAGCCGCTGGTGGGAGATACGGATATATAAGTTCTATGGTCAATGTGTACTGTAATAGTTTCAAGTGTGGGATGGTATAGAATATGAGATTTGTAGCGAATGGCAAAATAGTAAACGTAAACGGTGATGGTGAAATAATAGATAGTAATATATATGGAGCATGTTATTATTGTGAAGTAGATTGGTGTGGGAGTAGTGGATACAAGAACGCAATAAGCCGAAGATATTATGTCATGAATAATTATTTTTGTAGTAAGTGCAAAGTCGAGGTGATATAATGGAACAAAAATCATATGCTCAGGGAGAAACGGATCTTTGGTTGATTGATAATATATTCAAAGATAAAACGGATGGGTTTTTTGTTGATGTTGGTGCACACAATGGAATTAGATCCAGTATGACAAAATTACTAGAAGAGATTGGGTGGAAAGGTTTTTGTATAGAACCAAACAGAGAATTATTCAAAGAACTTGTTAATAATAGAAAATGTAAACTATTTAATGTATTGATATCTAACAAATATAATCAATGTAAGTTTTTAACGTTAAATGGTGAACACACAAACGTATTGAGTTCTATTGTTGACTTATGCGACCCTAGACATATGGAAAGAATAGAAAAAGAATGCGTGGAGTTTAACGAAAAAAAGAACGTAGAAAAAAGAGATTGTGTTAGTTTAGATTTCATTTTTAAAAATGAATGGATTGAACATATAGACTTTCTTAAAGTTGATACCGAAACCACAGAGTTAGATGTGTTGGAGTCTATTAATTTTAAGAGTGTTAAAATTGATTATATTATGGTAGAGTGCAATTATGAATTAGATGATATTAATAATTTTTTAGTCGATAAAAACTACGATCTTGTTGATAAGTTTGGATATTGTGATTATTTATATAGGTTGGTTTCGAAATGAAAGTAGTAATTAATGGTGAAATATATACAAGGCACTTATTGTATACTCCTTATGAAATGGGTAGTGGGTTCATATGTTGTATGTATTGTTGTAACAACCCATGTGCGGATGAGGTTAGACGCGAATTGTCTGAATATAATACTATATACCATGACAGAAAATGGTATTGTAGTGGATTTAGAGAGTTCAACTGACTATATATATGTATTGTAATATACTGTATACAAGGAGATTTATCATGATGATGATGTGTCAAACACTCTCCCCGTCTCTCGAATTAACTCCGAAAGAGAGAACGTTACATCCCGGTCTTCAACGTATCAAAGAAGAAATTGATTACGTTGAGGAACATTTAGTATACCTAAAAGGGAATGCTAGGTACGATACAGCGTGGACGATGTACACCTTCCATAAAATCCCTATAGACTTCTCAGGGGATGAGAATATCATAACGGCAGAGGCTAGACTTAAGGATCTATATCGTGAGTTTAACCTGTTAAAGGTGGAGCATAGCACTTTAATCAAAAGTGTTAGTGATGACGAAGTAGAATCTATTGTATCGTTCTTGCACAATCACGATTGCGATATGTTGTAACGGGCCTTCGGGCCTTCTTTTTATTATATATATTTAATTGTAACATATTATTAATTATTATTTATAGAAATTGGAGGTGTATATGGCTGATATTATAAGAGAAGAAATGGGAGATGGTGGTATTATTTATAGATCGAGTGAGTTGGGACATAAATTAGAACCTAAATATCCATTCGCGAATACATACATTCCTTCGGAGCCGAAACCTAAGAAAAAAAAGAAATCGTTAAGGCAAACAATAAATGAAGTATGTGAAAGTTTGGACTTAAAAACTCAACCATTCATATATAGTAGAATGTGTTGTTTGAATAGTTATTCGAGCAATCATGACGCGGATGACGTTTTACAGGTCGTCAGCAACTTGATAATTGTGTTAAAAAAGGAGTTATATAATCGCATAGTTCACAATATGGATAAGGACAGAGCAAATAGAATAGGAGATGTAGACGATATTGTTGATCTAATGCACGAACAAGATATAGAATACGAATATCTATAGAAAGGAATTGTTATGGGTAAATATGAATATATACCACCCCCCGATTCTAAGCATAGAGAACAAATTAGAAAGTTCTTCTACGAATACCGTAATCTACATG
>Ga0180008_1001200_pt1 | contig 17126 bp, 16 predicted proteins | sample MM_PW_MetaG_FD_121121 | JGI IMG/M metagenome (GOLD analysis project Ga0180008, IMG submission 121121) | Groundwater microbial communities from the Aspo Hard Rock Laboratory (HRL) deep subsurface site, Sweden - MM_PW_MetaG | ecosystem: Environmental > Aquatic > Deep subsurface > Groundwater...
GGAGCAGGGGCTTGTTTTGCGCGGCACTGACGGATCATCATGCGCACCGGATGATCTAAAAAGAGCCCTGGGCGATGACGAAGCCTGGGAGCAGGAATATATGTGCGAATTCCTGGACGAGGCTACAGCCTACATCACCTACGATATGATCAATGCGGTAGAGGATGATAGCCTGGATCCTTATCCTGATTGGGTTAAATTGCTCCTTGCCCGCGCCGAAGCGCAGTACGAGGAATATTTACGAACCAAACTGGAACCCGTCTGGGACCCGCTGGATATTATGAAAAACGTCCAGGCCACAGAATTGTATTTGGGTTTTGATGTGGCCAGGAAAAGAGACTTTTCAATTATTTGGTTGGATGATTTGGTTGATAATATTATGCGTGCATCAGCGGTTATCAATTTGGAGCGTCAACCCTTTTTCATCCAAAAGCGTATTTTGTGGGCTATTCTGATGCACCCTAAGTTTCGCAGGGCCTGCATCGATGCCACGGGCATGGGCGCTCAACTGGCTGAAGAGGCTATTGAACGATTCGGGGAGTCGAAGGTTGAAGATGTAAATTTTACGATCGCCAACAAAGAGGCCATGGCCACAGGTGTGAAAAATAATTTCGATGATCTGAGATCAAAAATACCTGTCGATCGAATAATCCGAGAATCACTGCACAGTATCAAAAAATACCCGACTCCGACAGGCCATTTCAGGTACGATGCCGACCGGACGGACGAGACCGGCCATGCCGATCACTTTTGGGCCAAGGCGCTGTCTACACAGGCTTGGGGCGGGAGCCTCTATCAGCCGGTATCATACGAATCAGTTGGAAAGCGCCGTGATCTTGACGGACTTGTCACCGATGACGAACCGGACATGTCTTGCCGGTTAAGGCCGGGAGGTGCCTACTAGTGGATCGGATAGCGGAGCAAACAGAGCGAAAATACATCTATAATGCCAACGGCAATAAAATATACCTGGGACAGCCTGAAACGCGAGAAATCGCCGTCGTCAGGCTGCAAGACACTTATTCTAATTACCCTACATCGGGGTTAACCGCCGCTACCCTGGCGGCAATACTGAAGGAAGCCGACCAGGGCGATATCTACCGGCAAATGGAGCTGTTTGAGGAAATAGAGGAGAAGGATACCCGGATATTTTCAAGCCTGCAAACCAGAAAGCAAGCGGTCATCGGCCTGAAATGGGACATCCTGCCGGGGGATGAAAAAGATGCCGGGTCCGTCAAACGAGCCGAATTTACCCGTGAGGTCGTGGGCAATATCAAAGGGTTTAGTCAATCGCTGTTTGACCTGCTTGACGCGACGGGTAAAGCCTGCGCCATGTCGGAAATATCTTGGAATATCCAGAACGGCAGTAACATCATTACTGACCTAATATGGCGGCATCAAAAGCGATTTACGCTTAACGAAACCCAAACCGAGTTTTGTTTACTAACCGACAGTGAGCCTACCCGTGGCGAATCATTGGAAGATTATCCGGCTAAGTTTATTATTCACAAGTATAAAGCCAGGTCCGGGTATCCGGGCCGGGCCGGGTTGCTGCGCACCCTGTGCTGGTTTTACCTGTTTAAGTCCTACAACATAAAAGATTGGATACGATTTTGCGAGGTTTACGGCATACCTTTAAGGCTGGGGAGGTATGACTCGTCGGCCACACCAAATGATAGAACCGCCCTGAGAGCGGCGGTACAGGCTATAGGCTCGGATGGTGCCGGGATTATCTCAAAGTCAACGGAAATAGAATTCATCACCGCTCTAAGCGGTGCGGCTAACAGCGAAGTATTTAAAACCTTTATCGACTTTATCAATACGGAAATCACTATTGTAATCCTGGGTCAGACAGCCACAACCGAAGGCACCCCCGGAGCGCTCGGAGCTGAATCGGCCCGTGATAAAGTTCGGCAGGATCTGCTTGAAGCCGATTGCATAGGCTTGATGGAGACGGCGTCTCAGCAAATTATCGTGCCGCTTGAAGTGTTTAACTTTGGGGTGCAGGACAAATATTCACGATTCAAATTATTCTACGAGCCCCCCGAAGACCTAAACAAAAGGGTAGAACTTGATAAAGTCCTGGTAGAGACAGGGTTACCCCTGGCCGAGAGCTATTTTTACAAGACCTATGATCGGCCCGTACCTGAAAAAGGCGAGCGGATCGTTACGCCCGCCGCCCGCTCCATGGGGCCCCAGATGCCACCCATGCCTCCCATGTCCATGGGACATAACCCCGAGAGGCCTTCCGTTTTGACTATGTCCGGGTCCGGTCAAACCTTTAGCCCCAGACAGCAAGGGTGCGAAGATATCGGGGATACCGTTCTCCGGGAGTATGAAAAGATCTACCCCAATATCGAAAAAAAACTGAACCGTATAGTCATGAACTCCGAGTCGTTGAAACAAATCAGGGACAGGATTTACCTTGCTTTTGATGAAATAGCTTCGGATGACCAGGAAAAACTTATTGCCAGGGCTATGATCCTGGCCGGGTTATACGGTCTAAGCACGGTTAAAAAGTAGGGGATACGGCATGAAAGGCGCCTTCGTCGAAGCCATTGATTATTTCAGCAAAAAAGAAATCATGCACCCGGATAAATTCTATCTGTTGGCTGCGGAGGCCAGGGTGAAGGCGTTCACTGTCTCAAATGTGTCTTCTTTGCAGATTTTAAAGTCCGTGCACGGGGAAGTGCAAAAATCATTGGAAGAGGGCACGACTTTAAAAGAATTCCAAAAGAGTTTTGACGATATTCTGTTTAAAAAAGGCTATGATCCGCTTTCCCCGTGGCAAGTTGAGACCGTTTTTCGGACCAATATTCAAACCGCTTACAGTGTCGGCAGATATCAGGGGCAAAAGGAGAGGGCCGAGTTACGGCCGTATCTGGTTTTTAATGCAATAGATGATTCACGTACAACAGAGCTTTGCTATGAGTTGGGCGGAAGCGGAGATCCAAGCAAAGCCAAATGCTACCGCTTTGATCATCCGTTTTGGGATGTTTTCTATCCCCCAAATCACTTTAATTGTAGATCATCGGTGGATGATCTCAGCGAGGAAGAGGTGAAGGAAGAAGGCCTGGCCGTCCTTACCGAGGATCAAACCAAAAAAGATTATTATCCTGTTCTCCCTGATGGTACGCAGGCAACCGAGCCTATCCCGCTATACCCTCCTGAAGGGTTTGACGTTAATCCGGGCAAGGTGGTTTGGGAGCCTGATCTGTCAAAATATGGGCCGGAACAGCAAAAAATGTTTAATGAAGCCTATGAAAAACGCTTTGGACCGGTCAGGGATATGGATCAACTAAAGGATAGACTCTCGGGCATCCAGGATAACTTTAACCTCACGGGAGTTGACGGCGCGCCGGTTAAGCAGCTTGTTCAAAGCACATATGCCAATGGTTGGTGGAATGAAAATACCAATACTATCGGGCTGCACCCTTCCAGATATACCCTGATTGAGCAAGTTTTGTCGGAGGGCAAAATCACCGATCTTGCTCAGGCGGACGCGCTGTCTACCCTATGCCATGAGCTGGGGCATACCCTGGGCGTCCAGATTGACGGTCTGAAATATAGGAGAGAGCGGACGTATAGATTTATGTCCCAAATCGTAAATGATTGTTGGAGCAGGGCTTTTTTCCCGGATTTTTGCGAGGCCCTAAAGCTTTCCAATGTAAAAAAATATGCCGAAAATATTTTTAAAACCCGCGACTCGGTCTATCAGTTCATGGTTAATAATTTCATGCAACTGATGGAAAGCGCCGGTATGGATCGGCAGGAGTTTTCCGACTTCGTTTGGAAGCTGAACCTGAAAGAAGATCCGGCCGTTTATGAAAAAGCGATCAGGGAAGAAATGAAAAAGAGGCTGCCGGGCGTTAAGTTGCCAAAATCAAGGCTTGGGCTGGGAATGACTAAGACTGGGGGGGCTGCCGAATGGCTTGGCGCTGTTGAAAATCAACGGGCATTATTGGGCAAGGAAAAAGGGAACGTCTTATGATAACGCTATCTTATGCACCTATCACGATAGCATTCTATGCAGCGCTCGGCATCCTGGCGGGCTTCTTTGTGCTTTATCTTTTTAGCCGCCTGCTCGGCCTTTTTGGTGCTTCTCCAACAAATCATATCGACCACATCGAGCAAGGCAATATCATCGATAGTGTAACCGGCCGCAAGCATGCTTTTGATAAGTTCGGGGTCATCGTTGATGTTCTCCCGCTCATCTTCGTCCGGCTCAAAATTAATAAAGCTTTGCGCCAGGGCGGAAGCGTAAAACGGGATGTCTTTTTTCTTCATGGGTTGGCCTCTGATATTTGTTTAATTGTGGCTTTGTTTTTAATATACATCTTGTCGGCTCTTTTTGTCAACAGAGCCGGTAATGAAACATTGGGGAGGCTGGAATATGCCGTTTAACAAAGACACCTTGCCGGAGTGGTTAAAAGGGTTGCCTGATCCGGCTATTGCATTGGGCGGTCGGGCCTTTGATTCGGCCATGGATCAGGTGGACGACGAGGAGCAGGCCATGAGATCCGCCATGGCGGCCGTTATGTCCACATATCAAAAGAATGACGGGCTGTGGTCGGCTATGAAAGGCCCTCGCGGGGAGACGCTCGACGCCGTGCTGGTCCATATGTCTGTTGGCGTTGACGCGCCGTCCGAGTTTTTAATCTTCCCTTTCGGCACTGTGACCGGGGCAAAAATGGAGCCTATAAAAGTGGACGCCGAGTCTGTTGCATCTGTCAGGGCGTACCATGAAAAAATGGGCAACGATATGGTGATTGACTACGAACACCAAACGCTATACGGGCAAATCGCGCCGGCTGCCGGATGGATAAAAGAATTCTATGACGGGGGCGGTTTATGCTGCCGGTCCGAGTGGACCGCCAAGGCCCGCGAGTACATTAAGAACAGGGAGTACAGATATTTTTCACCGGTAGCGCTATTAGATGAAAGGCGTCACCTTATCGGCGTCAATACCATGGCTCTCACCAATTCTCCCCGAGGACACAATTTAACGCCTCTGGTTATGTCGCTAAGCACGGCCGGAGGGGCCGTAACATCAATCAAACAAAAGGAGAAAAGCATGCTTAAAGAAGTTCTCGCATTATTGGGGCTGCCTGCCGACACCACTGAGGGGCAGGCCATTGTGGCTATGTCCACCAGGCTGAAGGCACCGGCCGCTCAGGAGGTTATGTCCGCGCTCAAGCTTAAGCCGGAAGCTACGGCGCAAGAGGTTTGCCGGGCAATCAATGATTTGCAAATACCCGTGGTCGCCTGCAAGGAGGTCATGTCCGAACTCGGCTTGCAGCAAACAGCCGGAGCATCGGAGGTTATCGCCACCATTAGAGCCATCAAGCAGGCTCAGGCAAATGGCGTGTCGGCCGTCGAATTTGAGGCGATGAAAAACAAAATCGTCCAAAGGGAGGCCGACGATTTGGTTTCCGAAGCCATGAAGGCCGGTAAAATCACAGCAGCTCAAAAAGATTGGGCAACCAAGTACGCCAGGGAAGATCAGGAAGGGTTTAAATTGTTTGTTGAGAGAGCCCCTGTGGTCATCAGTATGAAAACCATCACCGACACACCCCCCAAAAGAGACGCCATGTCAGACCTGACACAGGAAGACCGCGAGGTTATGAAGCAATTCGAGCTTTCCGAGGAAGATTTTAAGAAATTTTATAAACCGGCTGCATAAGCAGGCAACCGGCAGGATAGAAAGGAGATTGAAGTATGGCGTTATCTGCGGATAGAGATACCATCTACAGCGAGGGAGTTGAAATAGCAGTCCCTGTGGCCGCATCAACCAAGATTTACGCCGGGTCGGGCGTGGTTGCCGAGGCTACCGGTGGATATGCTGTTGAGGCGGTTAACACCGCCAATTATAAGACCATGGGCGTGGCGCAGGAGCAGGTGGATAATTCCGCCGGCCTGGCAGCCGCTAAATCTGTCAGGGTAAGACGAAAGGGGACCTTCCCTTTCGCCATGACCAGCGCGACACAGGCTGATATAGGTAAAACCGTCTATTGGGTTGACGGCGGCACGGTAACACTGACGGCCGGAAACGGCGTTAAAGCCGGGACTATTTCCAGTGTGGAAAGTACCAGTAAGGTCTGGATAGATATTGATCAAAGATAAGGAGATATTTGATGATCATTAATGCCGCCTCTTTAAGCGGGCTGTATAAAAGCTTTCAAACAACCTTCAATCAGTCGATGGAGATCAGTCAGGTAGCCTGGCCGGAATTCGCCACCAGGGTGCCGTCCACAACCAAGGAAAATGTCTATGCCTGGTTGGGCGCTTTCCCTTTCATGAAAGAGTGGCTCGGTGATCGCAAGATCCAAAACCTCAAACTGCACAATTACAGCCTGATCAATAAGGCTTATGAGGACACTGTGGAGGTTGACCGTGATGATATCGAAGACGATCAGATTGGCGTATACAAGCCGGTCATCCAGGAGTTTGGGCGAATAGCCAGAGTCCACCCGGATTATCTGTTCAGTTTGTTGCTGGCCTCGGGCTTTAGTGCCACGTGTTACGACGGGCAGTACTTTTTTGACACCGATCATCCGGTCGGCGCCGGCACTGCAAGTAACTACGGGGGAGGGGCAAGCGTGGCCTGGTATTTGATTGATACCTCCAGGTTCGTCAAGCCTTTTATTTTTCAGGACCGCCGGGCCCCGCAGTTTGTGGCCATGGACAGCTTGCAGGATGAAAATGTCTTCATGAGAAAAAAATACAGGTATGGCGTTGATTACCGCGCTACTGTGGGCTTTGGCTTGTGGCAGTTGGCCCACGCGAGCAAAGACACTCTGAATTCCACCAACTACGCTGCCGCCAGGGCGGCCATGATGACCTACAAGAGCGACAACGGCATCCCCCTGGGCATTATGCCTAACTTGCTGATGGTGCCCCCTTCTCTTGAGGGAGCGGGCAGATTGATCGTGTTGGCGGATAAAACCCCGGCCGGGGCTACAAACGAATGGGTCAATACGGCCAAGCTCTTGGTAAATCCATGGTTGTCCTAATCAGCTCATGAGTTGATTGGGTTAGTTGATTATTTTATCGTAAAAATCGTAAGTATGGGAGTTACAATGATTCGGATTATATCCAAACAAGATGGTTTTTACCGGTGCGGGGTCAGGCATCCCGCCGCACCAACCGATTACCAGGGTAATCGGTTTAGCGCTCAAGAGCTGGCGAGGCTAAAGAGCGAGCCTATGCTCATTGTGCAAGAAGTGCCGGACGCTCCGGCACCCAAAGAAGATCCTGTCGCTCGGTCTGTGGTTGAAGAGGTGCAAGCCGATTCCGTGGCCGGCGTTGACCAAAAGGCGGCCGATTCCGGCCCAAAAGGCAAAAAAGGTAAATAGTAGATGGCCTATTGTGCTAAATCTGATATCTATCCAAAGCAAATAGCCACAGCGGACGTTGTGCAGCTAACCGATGATACAGGTACTAAAACTGTTATGGATGGCGCCTTGGAAGCTATTGTCGATCAGGCTATAGCCGATGCCGACGCCGAAATAAATGGGTATTGCCAGAAGGTTTACACTGTGCCCTTGTCACCGGTGCCGCCGCTGGTTTTAAAGTACGCGGTGGATATAGCTATTTACAATTTGCATTGCCGCAGGGCTGATTTTGATGTGCCCAAGTCTCGGTTGGATCGCTACAATCGGGCCATTTCGTATTTAAAGCTGATAGTCGGGGGTGAAGTCGCCCTCGGCGCGGCAACTCCGGTAGAGACCTCATCGGTCAACGAGGTCAGCATCACCTCGAACACCGGGGAATTTACCAGATCAAAACTGGCGGATTTTTAAAGAATTTCTAAGGGACCCATGAGCAGCGAATCAGGACCGTTAGTCATAAATGTAAGCTTTGAAGGAGATATTGAGCTACAGCAAAATCTTGCGGCCATGGCTGCCCGCGGCAAGAATTTAACCCCGGTCTTTTTAGACTTCAAAGGGAGGATGCAGAGATCAATATCCTTGAATTTCCGGCAAGGGGGCCGCCCGAAAAAATGGATGCCCTCGGGCCGGGCTATGGGGCAGGGGCGCGGCAAAGGCAAAACAGGTCAAACCCTGCGTGATACAGGTCGGCTGATGAATAGCACTGTTGGCCCCGGAGCTTACAGGACCGGGGCCGATTTCTTGGAGATATCAACAAATGTTAAATATGCCCGCACTCATCAGAAGGGGGCAAAAAAAGGCAGCTTCGGCACTTTTACCTGCACGGTCCGGGCTCACAAGCGTAAAAGCGGGGTCCACGTTAGGGAGCATACCAGAACGGTTCAGCTCCCATGGGGAGATATCCCGGCCCGGGAATTTTTGCTCGTGCAGGCAAGTGATATGAACTATCTAAAGGCGGCCATTATCAGGCATTTGACCGTATCCGGATTAAATGCGGGTAAAATCAGCAAAGGCGGTGCGGCATGATTTCCAGAAACAGTATTAAAACGGCGATTATAATAGCGCTTCAACCTCTGCACGTTAACGATGGCGGCACGGTAAAGGACATCGGCGAGTATAACCCGGAAGTTATTGAAGATATAAAAAAACTATTGCCGAGATGTCCGGCCGTTTATGTCTCCTACGCCGGAGGCACCGGAGCCGGTGAAAATAGAAATATAAAAAAAGATCAACTGTTCTCGGTTTTTGTTCTCTACAAGAGCCTGCGATCAACGGAAAATTCGGAAAAAGGGGCTATCACTCTCATGGAGCAAGTTGAGGCGATTCTTGAAAATAACATGCTCGGCTTGGACATTGCCCCCCTGTCCCCTGCCGGGGATAGCTTTAAAGATGAGGCCGAGGGCATAACCATGTACGCCCTGAATTATTCAACAGGGCAGGTATATTCAAAAGAATATACGGTTTAATCAGTGGTAGTGGGTAGTGGGTAGCAGTTTCTCACTGCCGACTGCCGATTGCTAAAATTTGCCCACTTCAAATGCTTTAATTAACATAGTAAGGGAGGCGTATGGCCAGAACAATAGGTAAGGGCGTAGTTAACATCATTACGATTAATGATCCGATCGGCGGCGGGGATATTGAGTTTCGTTATCGCTTTCCGACCACTACAGAGAGACAGCAGTATAGTTCAGGCCTTTTCAGCAAGAAAGGCGTAAAAATACGGATAAAAACCAGCGAGACGCGGCAAAAATTCGGGCTGGCTATTCTTACAGGTATCAGAGAGGGAGACTTCATTCTTCAGGGAGAAGGATTTGCCGCAAAGACACCTGTTTCATCAAAGCCGGACTCTCCTCACTATCGGTTTGACTGGAAAGATCTGGTATCGGAATACGGCGCCGATTTAGTGGAGGCAATGGCGGCGCATGTTTTCGAGGGTGCCGAGATGGTCGAGGATGAGGACGAGTGTGAAGGCGATACGACTGATAATGGAGAGGTACTCTCCGAAAAAAACTAATCAGCCAGATTCGGTCGGTTTTAAATGACCGGGTCTGTGATGATGACAAGTATGTGGAGTGTTGTGCAAAATATGGTGAAAATATTGATTGGACATGCTCGGAATGCAGCCGGGAAAAAGAAATTCATCCGTATGTGTGCCATCTTTTTTTTATTTATCGCTTGCAAGCATCCGGATACCCATTTTCCCGGAATGATCTCTCCCTGGAAGAATGGCTTGATCTATCCGTCATACGGATGGAAGTGGAAGCAAAGAATTTAGGGGCCGGCGATAAAGCTCCTGAAGGCGAAGAGTGAAAATAAATGGCTGAAAACAAAGTCAGTATTATAATAACCGCCAAAAACAAGGCCAGTGAGGTAGTCAGTTCTATGTCGAAAGGCATTAAAGCTGATTTTGTCAAGCTGAAAAGCTTTGTCAAGGATCATTGGAAAGGCATTGCCGCCTCGCTGGCCGGTGTCAGCGCCGCCATTGCAGCCGGGATATATAAAATAACCCGGGCATCGATGGTGCAGGAAGACGCGGAAGAGCGCCTGTTGCACGCAATGAAACAGGTCGGGGAGTATACCCCGGAGGCATACAAGGAAATGCTGCAATATGCGTCGGCCATGCAAGAGGTTAGTAGGTATGGAGATGAAGCCATATTGCCGATTATGGCCAACCTTAGGGCTTACGGGATGACTACCGATCAGTTAAAATCGGCGACTAAAGCCGTGCTTGATTTGTCCGCTGCAAAAAAAATGGATCTTATGGCGGCATCCGAGTTAGTGGGTAAGGCCTTTGTCGGAGAGACTCAATCCTTATCCAGGTATGGCCTGATGATCGATGACAATATAGAAAAAGGTGAAAAATTTGCCGAGGTGATCAAATTGATTTCGGAGAGGTTTGGCGGCTCGGCGCTATCCGAGACCGAAACATATCGTGGAAAACTGGAACGGCTTAAAAATGCCTGGGGTGATCTACTTGAAAAGCTGGGAGATGCTATAACTAAAAGTGAGGCCGGTACTTCGTCATTAGATAAGCTTTATGGTGTAGTAAAAAAAATCACCGATTTTATAGAAGAACATGAGACAGCGGTTAGGATAGTTGTTATCGGGACGGCTATAGCCGGGGTTGCTACTGCGACAGGCGGTCTTGTCCTTATTCTGGGAAAGCTCCTGCCTCTATTATTGGCATTGGGGGCGCTTGGTCCTGTTGGTATCGTCGCCGGACTCTTGGCCGCCGGGGCTGCCGGGGCTGCCGGGTTAGGGGCATGGTGGTGGTTATCCAGGCAAGAAGGGTTATCCAGGCAAGAAGATCCTGTACAGCCAGATTTCGAACGAAAGTTTTTGAACGGCAAATGGTATATCGGGGGAGAAGTGCCGGTGAAGTGGGGAAAAGAACCTGAAATGAAAATGGACTGGACGGCTCGTGTCGCCGCCGATTCGGAAAAAGCCAAAAGCGTCTACCGTGACTTTTTGGAAAAAGCCAAAAGCGTCTACCGTGACTTTTGTCAATTCATCAAGGACAGCTCGGCAGAGGCAGCGCAGCATGCATCCGGAAATTTCAGCAATTACTTTTTTGATCTCTTCACCGGGAAAATACGAACGCTTAAGGATTTGTGGATGGGCTTTTGCCAATCCATATTCAACGCCTGGGCACGAACCATGGCCAATATTGCAGCGGAGAAGACGGTATCGACGCTGTTCAGCACGGGATTATCAATGGCCGGTGGATTCGGCGGCGGTGGCGGTGTCACCACATCAACCCCGGCCGCGATAAAATCATACCCCGGACTTGGCGGCGGAGCATCAAGAATGCGCTCATCAGATGCATCCGCAGCACAGCAGGCCCCTCAGGTGACAATAAACATAGTCAACCCCATGGACGAACATTCGGTACGTCGGATGATCGCCCGCGAAGGAGAAACTGTGGTCCGGACCGTTATCTCAAATTACCTGGATAACGGCCCGATGCGGTCCATGGTTGCCGGAGGGCTGGCGTAATGGCGTTATTTACCTGGGTGCCTGATCACGAATATAAAGAAGAAATTGAATATGATGTGGATAAAACCGTTTACGAGTCAGGTGCTCAGCAGCGGTATTTAAACAACCCAAACCCCATCGGTCATAGGTTCCACTTGCGATTCGTGAACCGCTCAAATACTGAGATTCAAGCGATTGTGGCGTTTCTGCACGCCAGAAAGGGGACATTTGGGTCATTTACTTACGTCAGTCTGTTTGACGGTGCGACTTATACAGTTAATCTGGTCGGGTCGATACCTCCCGGGACGCAAACCAGCGTTATCAGGACTATAAGCCTGGTTTTTGAAAAATCAAATTAAAAGAAGGCAATAAATATAAACAATGGCTCTATCTTCCGAGTTTTTAACTGAAAAAGAAAAAGCGGAGACGCAACCAGTGGATCTATACGAGATCCAACTAACCTCACCTGTTATGACGCTATACCTGGCAAATTCCCGGGAGGATGTTATTGAAGATGGTCATACCTACCAAGCCCTGTCTATCGGCAGATCGTCGGTAGTCAGGACTGCGGACGGTAAAGCGAATAAGGTTTCACTTTCTCTGGATAACGTGGCACGCTCTTTCTCCAGCCTGGTTCAAACTACTAGAGTTACCGGTTTGAATTGCACTATAAAGCAAATATTTAGAGACCTGCCTGGGCATCACCGACTGGTATTTGTAGGCTATCTTGCCAACCCGCTGCTTGACGGTCCCACGTTTACCGTCGATGTGCTACAGCACGTGTACACACTCCAGGCCAAAACGCCGCGGCGGGCCTATCAGCGGTGGTGCAATTCCAAGTTTGGTGATGCGGCTTGCCTGACCTACCCGGGGAAAGCGGAGTCCGGGACAACCACACGGCTAAACGATTCGGCCCTTGATCGGGCTTATTGGTTTTTTTACGGCGGTACTCTTACTGTTGTTGAGGGGACAAATAAGGGGCAGGTGCGAACCGTTTCCGCTTCGGATACCGGATACATTGAGTGGACAAGCCCTATGCCGGCCCCTATTGACGCGACTTCTCGATACCTCCTGACGTGGGCCCCCCGGCAAGTGATCGGAATGTTTGTAGACTCCGGGACAACCACGCGGCTAAATGCAACCGGTTATAACCTGTATGTCTTCGAGAATGGAATAGTCCATGTGACCGGCGGCACAAACGCCGGCGAAAAAAGAAAAATTACCGAAGCCGGTCCTGACTATCTGGAATGGGTTGTCCCTATGCCGGCCCCCATGGACGCAAGCGGTATTTGCAGCGTATTTCACGGCTGCAATAAAACCCTGGAGTCGTGCCGTGATAAGCATGGAAATGAAAATAGGTATTCAGGGTTTTTATACATTGAAGATACCCAAAATCTGAGGCGTTATGGCGGAGGGCAATAATGAAGAGACAACCACTGCCGCTGGTGGCAAAAACCAGATCAACCCGGCGCCAGGTCGGTACACCGTACGGGACGTCCGCTACTGGCGGCGTTGATTGCCTGGGCCTGGTGCGTATCTACTTTGAACAGCAGCAAATTATCCCCAAAGCGGCTGAAGCCTTTTTGCTGACGCCCGGGCATGAGATTTGTCAAGCACAGATAAAATTAATATCCCCCGGATTGGGGCTAAAAGTGACGGCTATCCCTCTGCCGTCACTGCCTGAGGTTATGGCCGGGGATATTTTACTTTTTTCCATGGTTAAGGATAAAGCTATACCCAATATAAGCCTCATGGGTATAGTCCAAAATTTGGGGCGGGTTTTGTACATATCGAGAAACGTTGGGGTGGTCTCGGCCATATGGTCCGGTAACTGGAAAGAAAGATTAAGGGGGATAGTAAGATGCCTAGAGGTGTAGTCGCTGGGGTTGGTGCAATAATAGGATTTGCCGTAGGCGGGCCATGGGGCGCCTTACAGGGTGCCGCTTTTTTCAGTGCTCTTGCATCGTTAATTGATCCGCCAAAAGCCCCGGAGCTCGAATCACCTTCTTATGAGTTTGCGAAAGATAGAAACACCGTTGTTTCCGGGCTGCCCGTGCCTATTATTTATGGTAAAAACAAGGTTTGGGGAAATATTTATCGGCAGGAATTAAAGGAGTTTGTCGATATTTTAAATAAATCTCCCTCTATTGCTTTTTCGGTTGGGATCGGAGAAGGGCCGATTAACGGCCTGGGAGAAATCAGGGTTAATAATAAATTATTTGTCGGATTAGTGGATGCTATAGACATAGGGGCGTTTTATGTTTGGCGCTCGCCCTGGGACCATGAAATTGAGCATCCTACTATAATGTGGTTATGCGAGAAGCTCCCCGATAGGCTTAGAAAGGTTGACCTTATGGCCTCTTGCCGAGTCACCCTTCTCTTCACCACCGGAGCTCTCGGGCAGGTATTTAGCCCCCTTGGGTCAAACTACTACAAGAATTTTCACGATCCCGTCATAGACGAAGATGTAGATTTCTTGCAGGTGCGGCCAGGTCTTCCCCAGGAGTTTTGGCCCAATTATACCCCTATTACCGTCCGCATAGAGTTTTTCGGCACTCGGCAGGTTGCCCCCGCTGGAGTCGGCTCATTGACTGCCGGTAATTTCGCGGCCCTTCATCTCGAGGCCTTCAGGTCTGAGTACGTAAACTCTACAGCTGTAGAGGTTAGCAGCGTAGTTACCGGTCTGTTGGTGTTTCTGCCTGCCGGGTGGCCCATCCCTTCGGATATTGACCGGATAGCGTATTCAAACAACCCGGCCTGGTGCATATACGATTATCTCACTAATACCAGATATAGCGTAGGGATGCAGCCGGAAACCTTGAATCTTAATTCGTTCAAAGAGTCCGCCGACTATTACGATGACGTCTTGGTAACAGGTGAAAAACGCTTTGAGTTAAATTACATCATTGACTCAAAAGCCCCGGCCATAGATCATTTAATGATCATGTTGGCTTCGTGCAATTCTTTGTTGATAGATATAGACGGCGAGTTTTTTCTCAAGCCTCAGCGCGGATCGGACAGCGAAAACATTGCTCAGGTGTTTACCCGCGACAATTACAGGGACTTGTCTTACTATCCGGAGGGTAGCGATCGAAGAGTCAATCAGATCAAAGCCAAATTCACCGAAGAGCCGTATGTTTATGAGAATCAAACCGGACGCACCGCTTCAGGAGGAGGAGAGGATACTATTATCCTATCATCCGCATCATCTTCAGACGATTACTATAACGGCATGGTCATTGAGATTTTATCCGGCCCCGGTGCCGGTGAGGTTTTGGATATTACCGATTATGACGGCGCCACAACCACAGCCACAGTTGACAGCGCATGGAAAACCGTCCCGACTGCCGCTTCTACATACGAGATCAGGAGAGGCAATTTTGAGATAATATCGGCGGTTGTGGATGATGAAATTATGCAAAATGAAGACGGTGAAATTATTACCAGAGAGCTTGACTTGCTGCCCTGCAACACATTCTCTCAGGTTGCCAGAATTGCCCAAATGCATCTTGACGGGGTCCGACTAGGAAACGGCTTGTGTAAGTTTTTGGCCGGCCTCAACTCTGTCCATTGCTCCCCCGGTGATGTAGTGGAACTACACAGCTCCCGCTATGGGTGGGGTGCCGGCTGCGTCCGGCAAGCCACTTGCGGAAATGTTTTATGCTTAGGCACTTACATCGAGTGCGTTGAAACCTATGCGGCTACAACATATTATGCCGGGGTAGGTATGTTATTTCGGATTATGTCCATCCAGGAAAAACAAAAATCACGGGAGCTGGAGGTGATAGCCAAACGAGAGCATCCGGGGATCTATCACGACTATTATTCCGGAAAGCAGGAACCGGTCGCCCTCGCCTTTAATAATATAAAAAAAGGCCCCGGACCGGTTACGGACCTGGCCCTTTGGGATGCCGGAGAAAGAGAGCCGGACGGCAAGTGGAGAAAAGGCATAGGGGTAAGTTTTGTCCCGCCAATGGACTCGTTTTATAAAGAAGCAATTATCGAAATCTCTTACGATACAATAGGAGCATATTATGAAGAAGACTCTCGGACCAAAGAAGCCACAGCTATAATTTATCCGAGAAAAGACGCCGCTATGTATCACGTCAGGGTCCGATCGGTAAACAAATTCGGCCTTGAATGTAGCCGTTATAGTTCTCCGGTAGCAGGTATCGCATTAACCTGCCCGCCCATTGATGTAACCGATACGGACGGCAACGTCACGATGTCCGGAGGTAAAACGTTTATTAGCGCCAATATGGTGATAGATGGTTTGGACGCGCTAAAGAGCATATCACCCCCGAAAAACTTTCTGGAATATCCCTTGCCCGGCAGCGTTGCAGCCTTCCCGTCAATATTTGTAGATTTTGACGTCAATAACCTCGGGTTATATATCGCCCACCTCCGCCCGTGGAACAACGGCAATATTTATATTAATGATACTCTGATTTATTCTACTACTGCCGGGCCTTGGATCGGGAGTGGTGTTTCGATGCATAGCACCAGGAATGGAAAGGTCTATCTATCCATGACTAAAACAACCGGGGGGCTATACGTAGGGGAGGTTGACGTGACAACATCCCCTTGGACCGTAGGGACCCCGCAGTTAATTGGCTTAGGGGCCGGGACGCATTTTTCCCCACAGATTTATATGATAGACGACACTCATTTTTGGTGCGTTGTTTTGAGAGATGGGATAGACCTGGTGCTCTTTAGAGCTGATATTACCGGGGCAATATTGGGGTCAGTGGTTACTCTGAGCAGTATAGCTTATGTCGCGGATATTGTTGTTGACGGCGATGACTTATACATTGTGTATCTTCGATCGTCGGGAGGTGTGCATACATGTTGCCTCCAGCGAGCAAACAGCACACCTGCGCTGGTCGGCAGCGCCGTAGAGCTGTTCCAGATAGAATGGGGGGCTTTTTTTGGCGGCAACTATCCGCACGTGGAAAAACTGGGGGACTCATTATATTTTCTATTTGCTTCAAGCTCTAGAACTGGGAATATTTATCTAGCGAAGAGCGACCTTGACGGCAATGTAACAGTCTTACCACACCCTCGGTATACTCTACTAGAGGGCTATAACATGGAACCTGACTCATGCCAGGGGGTCGATTTGTTTGTAGGACAATATGGAGTGGCCACCTCTGATTCAATCCAAGTTGCCTGGATGCAAGACCAATATCATATCGGGGTCGGCAATTATCAGCATTTTTATCGCAATCGGCTCCAGTTAATTAATATTACAGGGCAAAATCTACAGCAATTACATAATAACTTGATATAAACCGTAAGGAGGCCAAATGAAAAATAACATGGAAAAGCTCGGGGGCGTCTGGCTGTCAAGAACGGCCGAGACTGCCCAGGGCACGTATCAAGCATCCAATCTTATGCGCTTGCCCTGGGGAAGTGGCTCAAGGTTGGCCCTGGATCGTGCCAGATCGGACGACAGGGATAGAATCACCGGGGTTGAAGGGCCGACACTGATAAATGAGCTGAACAGGCGGTCCCGTGGATCGTTGAGCATGGATGCCGGGGTGATTGATTTTATTACATTCATATCCTCGTTTTTTTACGGGGCATGTACTAATAGCTCTCTTGGCTCGTATACAAAAAAACATATTATTTCTCCCCTGGCATCAATTGATATGCCCACATTCACGGCTTACCAAAAGCTTGGAAATGCGATATTTTACGAGCGTTTTGATGGGTGTGGGGTTAATTCCTTTGATCTGGAAATCAGCAAGGATGATTGGA
>Ga0180008_1001201_pt1 | contig 17112 bp, 20 predicted proteins | sample MM_PW_MetaG_FD_121121 | JGI IMG/M metagenome (GOLD analysis project Ga0180008, IMG submission 121121) | Groundwater microbial communities from the Aspo Hard Rock Laboratory (HRL) deep subsurface site, Sweden - MM_PW_MetaG | ecosystem: Environmental > Aquatic > Deep subsurface > Groundwater...
GCAATTCCTTAAGTTTTTTCCCAGAATTATTCTTAACTAATTCTATTATTATCTTCTCTTTCTCATCAAAAGAATTGTCATTTGACTTGAAATCAACAAGTTTTTTAACTGCATTCTCAATGAATTCTTTTTTAATAGTTCTTGAAGAATTATTTTCTGCTATAACTGCAGCTTCTTTCATAAGATATAAACCACCCCTTATATCGTTTAATTCAAATGCTTTATCAACAATCATATTAAATGAATCTTCATCCCATATATCCTTAACAAATGCATGATCTCTTCTATCTATTAATATTGATTTTGTCTCTTCTTTATTATAAGGTTTGAATTCAAGTAATTCAGGTATTAATCTTGATTTTATTCTTGGATCAATATCTGATAGAAAATTTTTATTATTTGTAACAAGGATCATTGTTTTTTTATAAATGTCTTCAAGTAAAGAGTAGATTATCCCCTGTTCAGCTAATTTATCAACTTCATCAAAAATAATTACAGCAGACTTTTTATTTATTATACTACATACATCTCTTATTAATTCATCTGTTTTTTTATTAAGAACAAATTTATAATTTATTTGCTTGCATATCTCATTTACAATTTTATAATTAGTATCAGTTTTCCAGCAATTAATATAAATAGGAATTACAGAATCAGTTTCATTTTCCATATCTCTTAAAATGTGTTTTATTGCAAGTGTCTTACCAATTCCAGGACTTCCAAATATAAATAAATTCTTTCCATTTCTTTCCTGTAATAAGGGTTTTATACAAGTTGCAATATATTGCTGTTCATTTTCCCTATGTTTTATTATCTTAGGAACATAATCAAAATCTAAAGCTATCTCATCAACTATTAAACTTTCAGAATCCTTTAACATATCTTTGAATAATGACATAATTAACAAGTGATTGTATTAGATATAAATTTTACTATAATTCTTCAACACCATCTTTTGTTAAAGCTATTAATCTTATTCCAACACCTAATTTTAATAATGCACTCATAATTGCCATATGTTCTTTTCCAGTTCCAGATACAATGTTTAAAGCAACTTCCATTTTTAATTTGTCTTTTAATTGTTTTTCGATTTCATCTCTTAATTCTCTTAATCCTGAGCTTGAATTAACTAAAATCAGATTAAATTTTTTCTCAGAGTGAAAATTTTCCTTTCCAAATTCGTTTGTTACAAGATAAATATTTTCAAATTCCTTATCTTCCATTATTCTATTTACATGACCCCATGTTCCTTTTCCAGAAGACAAGCATGCGATTAAATCCATATTTTAAAAATGAAATCAACTTTATTTAAACATTTGTAAATTATAGAATATACTTAATAATAACATATTTAAATAAGTTAATCTTGATTATAGTATGTCTAACAAAACAATTGCTAGAGACATTCCTTTAGCTGAGATTACGTTAAGGAGATATGAAAATCCTAGCAAACTAAAAAAAAGAGAATTGATAAGAAAATTATGTTTATCAACAGGATTATTGCAACCTGGTGATTCCAGGGATGTTATTGTTGATGTTCTTCATTTAATGATTAATTCAAAAAATCCCATATCTTCAGAACAAATTCAGTCTGGAGTTATAGGTTTAAGGAAAAAACAAAAATTACCATTAAAAGGTATTGCACATTCCAATATAAGAAGGCAATTAAAAAGATTAAAGGATTTATTTTTGATAGAAAAAATAAAAGAGGGTTATAGAATAAATGAGAATGAAAAATTAATTAATTTATTTGAGGAAAAAATTGAAAAATATTATCTACAGAATATTTTATCAAGGGTGAAAGAGTATTATAAACTTGTAAAATGATATATGAACCTGCAGAGGATTCTTTTTTATTGAAAAAGTACGTTTTAGAATATTCTAAAGGAAAGGTTCTTGATATTGGATGCGGTTCTGGAATACTTGCAGAAGCAGCATTGAGAAAAACAAAAGATGTTCTAGCATCAGATATAGATTCAAAAGCAGTTAAACATTGCTTAAAAAAAGGAATTAATGCTATAGAATCAAATTTATTTTCAAATATTAAAGGAAAATTTGATTTAATAATTTTTAATCCTCCTTATTTGCCTGAAGACCCAGATGAACCAGAGGATTCAAAATTAATCACAACAGGTGGGAAAAAAGGTTATGAATTGATAGAAAGATTCTTGAAAAGTGCAAGAATTCATATGAAAAAAGAAGGAAAAATATTATTAGTATGTTCTTCTTTAACAGGAAATGTTGAAAAATTATTCAAAAGACACAAATATAAATTTAATAAATTAGAAACACAAAAATCATTCTTTGAACAGATACATGTTTATTTATTACATTAAATGACCGATATCTTTAAATACCCCTTGTTTTTAGAATTTAAATCCGTCAGAACTACTTAACGTAGGAGGATTAATATGGAAAAAAAGGACTTCCTAAACACATTAAAAAAATTAAGAGAAGAAAGCAAGAAAAGAAATTTTTCTCAGTCAGTTGATCTAATAATTAATCTTAAAGGTATTGATCTTAAGAAAGAAGAACACAAAGTTGACCAGTTTTTAACATTGCCGCATGAAAGAGGCAAAGCAGTAAAGGTATGTGCATTTGTTGACAAACAATTAATAAAAAATGCAAGGGAAGATTGTGATTTAGCAATACTAAATGAAGATTTTCCAGAATATGCAGGCAATAAAAAAACAATTAAAAAACTTGCAAGAGATTATTCTTATTTCATTGCCCAAGTTAATATAATGTCTGAGGTTGCTAAGACTTTTGGTAAAATAATTGGTACAAGAGGAAAAATGCCTAATCCAAAAGCAGGATGTGTTGTTCCTGGAACAGCAGACCTTAAACCTTTGGTTCTTAAATTAAAAAAATTAGTAAGAATAACAACAAAAGCAGAGCCAACAATAAAAACAAGACTAGGATTAGAAACAATGAAAGATGAAGAATTAGCAGATAATGCATTATACATTTATTCACATCTTATTGATACATTACCTCAAGGAAAACATAATATAAAAAATATATTCTTAAAATTCACAATGAGCAAGCCTCATGAAATTAAGGAATCAGAAAATGAAAGTACAAAACTGGAAAAAGCAAGAAGTTGAATCAATCAAAAAATTAATTGAGGAGTATCCTGTAATTGGTATAGTTGATGGAACTAATCTGCCATCCATGCAGTTGCAAAAGATACGTTTCAAACTAAAACCAGATGTTCTCATAAAAATGACAAAGTCAAGATTATTGAAACTTGCTTTAGAACAATTAAAAGATAAAAAGAAAGGTATTGAAAACCTAGAAAATTATATAAGATATAATATTCCAATATTAATTTTTACAAGAGAAGGAGCATTTAAACTTTCAAAAAATTTATTGAAAAATAGAAGTTCAGCTGCTGCAAAGCCAGGACAAAAAGCTCCAAATGATATTATAATATCTGCAGGGCCAACAGAATTTACACCAGGTCCAGTAATAGGAGAACTAGGACAGATCGGATTAAAAACAGCTGTTGAAGGTGGAAAAATTGTTATAAAAGAAGACAAGCTGGTTGTTAAAGAAGGTGATTTAATAAATGATAAAGTTGCATCAGTTCTTTCAAAGCTTGGAATACAGCCTATGAAAATAGGAATTAATCTTGTTGTAGCATATGATAATGGAGATATTTATGGAAAAGATATTTTAAATGTAGATGAAGAAAAATACATAAATGATATTAAATTAGCAGCATCACAGGCATTCAATCTTGCATTTAGTATTAAATATCCAACAAAAGAGAATATAAAATTATTAATAATAAAGGCTGTTCTTGAAGGGAAATCAATAGAATCAAAAGTAAATATTGGAGAGATAATAAAAGAAAAAAAGAATGAAGTTCCTGAAACTAAAGTAAAAAAAATAGAAGAACCTATAAAAGAAGTAAAACCAGAAGAAAAACCTATAATAGAACAAAAAGAAATTAAAAAAGAACCAATTGTTGAAAAACCAGAAGTTAAAGAGACTAAAGAAGAATCTAAAAAGGAAATTAAAGAAGAAAAAATAGAAGTAAAAGAAGAACAAAAGATTGAAAAAGAGGAGAAAAAAGAATCTAATATTCCTGATAAATTTGATGAGTATTCAAAGAAAGCACAGGAAATATTGACAGAATTGCAAGATCAAAAAATTAAAAAAGGAAAATACTAACGGAGGTCAAAATGGAATTAATACATGCAGCTATTTTATTGCACGAAGCAGGAAAAGAAATTAACGACGCTAATATGAAAAGCGTGTTAAATGCAGCAGGAGTTAAGCATGAAGATGCTCAGATAAAAGCATTAATTGCAGCCCTAGATGGTGTGAACATAGATGAAGCTATAAAAGAGTCAGCTATGCCAGTAGCACAACCTGCACAAACAGCAAAACAAGAAGTAAAAGAAGAGAAAAAAGAAGCAAAACCAGAAGCTGCAATTGGATTGGGCGCGTTATTTGGTTAATTTTTTTACTAAAATGCCAGATGTACAGGAATTACCTAAAGAAAGAAATGATATTGCTAGTGAGATTTCTAATTTAAAGAAGCAATTAAATCATTATAATGAAAAAAAGGAATTCTGGTTCAAGAAAAAAGAAGATCTTAAACAAGATATAAAAAATCTTATACAGCAGGTAAAAGAAATAAAACTTAAGACAGATTCCTCAAATATTTCTGTACAGGATATGAAAAAAGAGCGTGATAAATATAATGATCATGTTTCTCATTTGATAGAAGAAATTACAGAGCTTAATAAAAAAAAGAAGGAAATATTTGAAAAATATAAAATAAAAGAAGACCCTTATAAAGTTCAGAAGAATATAGAAGCTATAGAAAAGAAATTAGAAACAGAAACTTCATTTGAAAATGAAAAGAAATTAATGAAAAGATTAAATGCTCTTAAAAGTATATATAAAGAGAGCAAAATAAAGGAATTAATAGAGAGAATTGATAAATTAAACAAGGAATTAAAGGATAGCAAAAAAAAATCCCAAGAATTTCATATGAAAGTTTTAAGTACAGCTTCTGATAAGAATGGATATGCTTCATTTATTGATTTATCAAGAAAAATAAATAATTTAAGAACTGAACAGGAACAGGCATTTAATAATTTTATAGATAATAAAAAGAAATTTATTGAATTCAATAATTTATTAAAGGATAAATTAAAAGCTTCAAGCCTGGAAAGAGCAAGCATACAAAAATCAAGGCATGTTTCTGAAGAAAGAACAAGAGAGAGAATAAAACAAATATTAAGAGAAAAAACACAGAATGTTATTGAAAAATTCAGAAAGAAAAAGAAACTTACAACAGAAGATCTTATTGTATTACAAGGCGAAGATAAATCATAATCTTTCTTTTATATGCCTATAAACAAAATATATTCCTATAATTAAAATAAATATTGCAATTGGTATTGAAAGATATTCAAAATAATTATTTATTGATTCCCAATTTTGTCCTACAATAAATCCCAGATAAATCAGAAAAGCATTCCATATGGTTGCACCTGTTACAGTATATAATATGAATCTTTTAAGATCCATCTTTCCAATGCCGGCAGGTATTGATATCAGATGCCTTACAACTGGTATTAATCTGCTTATGAATATTGTATGATCTCCTTTTTCTTCAAACCATTTTTCTGTTTTTTTAAGATCTTCTTCATTTAACAAAAAGTACTTGCCGAATTTAAATACAAATTTATTTCCCCCATATAAACCCATATAATATGATAATAATGATCCAAATAAGCTTCCAAGTGTACTTGCTAGTATTACATAAAAAAAACTGAATCGTCCCTCTGCTATCAAGAATCCTGCAAAAGGCATTATTAATTCTGAAGGTAATGGAAAGACCATGCTTTCAAGTGCCATTAGTATAAATATTCCTGGATAACCAAGAACAGAAATTATCTTTATACTTATTTCTCCAATATAACTTAATATCCAAGAGACTGGATTCATAACTAACTAAAAATTAGCCTCTTTATAAGTATTTCTTTAGTATACTTTTATTATATAAATATTTTAAATCTGAATATATTGGAATTGATTTTATCTTAAATAGATAAACAAGTAATATCCATATAAAGGCAACATAAGCACCTGATACAATATACCAGAAGAACATGTGTATTATATTAAACCAATTATAATTATAATTCAATACTAAAATACTTAATATTATTATCCTTATTATATTCATTATTAGTATCAAAAAACTTCCACTTAAAAAAATAATTATACTTTTTTTAATACTCAAATCCTTTGTGAATAATACTAGTAATAATAATAGATAATATGCTGCAGCAGCAATACATGCAGGTGCAAATATCAGTGATTGATTATTTACTACCAAGCTATCGAAACTAATATATCCTTTATAACCTATTATATTTAGTATAAAATAAACAGGATATATTGTTAAAGGTTTGAATATAAATAAGAATAAATTAAATGGTATTAAAATTGCTAAAAAAGCCCTTATTACTAAATTGTAAATATATTTCATACTATAAAACAATATAATAGTAACATTTAAATAGTAGTTATCCCTCAAAAATAGCAACACATTGGGGGTTAGATATAATGAATAAATCAATCACTATCGGAATATTAATATTTTTAGTTATAGTTTTAAGTGTATTTTCAGCTTATCTAGATGTAGCAAGTCCTGTTACAATACAGGGACAAAGTGGAACAACAGCACATGTTAATTTTAATATAATGAATACAAACTCAACTTATTCTGTTGCACTTACATCTTCAAGTTTTTCATTTAATACAGCAAAATTCATTGATAATGATGGAGATTCTTCTGTTATATCATTTAGTTCACCAGGAACAATAGCTCCTTTAAGTTCAGCTAATGTTATCGCAACTGCAGTAATAAGCAGCAAGATGGATGAAGGAACTTATTCAGCAGATGTTCTTGTTTCAAATGGAACATTTAATGATACATTTATTTTACAATTAGTAATAAATCCAGATATATGTGATGAAGGTATAACAGGTGATTTGTCATTATCAGACTGGGACTTAAAGAAAAATCCTGAGACTGATCAAAAAGATGAATATTATCCTGGAGATAAAATAGTTGTACAAAGTATTAAAGTAAGTAATGATGGCAGTGATGAAATAACTGATGTTGTTGTTGAAGTATCTTTATATGATTTAACTGAGGGTGATGAATTAGATAGTATAAGAAGTGATAATTTTAACTTAAAAAGTGATAAGGAAACAAATGTTGATGATTTAGAATTATATGTTCCTTATGATGCTGATGAAAGTGATGATTTTGCAATTTTTGTAAAAGTATATGAAGATGGAAATGAAGATGAAAATTGTAGATATGAATCATACAGTGTAGATGTTAAGAGAAGATCAAGAGATATGCAGATAGATTTTACAAACATAAATCCAACAACAGCAAAATGCGGAGATTATGTTGATTTTACTGCAAATGTAAAAAATATAGGAACAAAAGATGATAGTTCAATTTATTTCAAAATACAAGATCCTGCTTTAAAGATAACAGGACAGACAGCTGTATTCAGTCTTGACAGTGATGATGAAACATCTAAGACAGTAAGAATACAATTACCACAAGATTTAACAGCAGGTTTATACTCAATAGAAGCAGTAGTTGTTTACTCTGGAACAACACCAAGATCTGCTTTTGGAAACTTAACAGTAACTTGCGAGCCAAAAAATACAGCACCAATAGCAAATGCAGGCATTACACAGACAATAGAAACAAATAATATTGTAACTTTAAATGGGGCTTCAAGTTCAGATGCAGAAAATGATCAATTAACTTATTTATGGACACAATTAAGTGGATTACAAGTTCAATTATCAAATCCAACATCAGCCATTACAACATTTACACCAACAGCTTCTGATACATATGTATTTAGATTAGATGTAAGTGATGGTAAATTAACAAGCTCAGCAACTACAACAGTAACAGTTACACAATCTTCAATTACAGGAGATGTAACTTACCAGCCAACAGGTTTATTTGATAGCATGTCACAGAATCCATTGCAGAGTGTAGCTTTTGGTCTTGTAATAATTGTTTTATTGCTTGTAATATCTTATTTGGTTAAACTAATCTTCTTCCCTAAGAAGAAAGTACCACAAATGCCATTGCATTCAGGTCCAAAACCAGAGCTTCCAGAATTTCCTGAATAAAAATGAAAAAAAAATTAGAAAAAAGAAAAGAAAAATTAATTGAATTAATAAATCAAGATGGATTTTTTTATATAGCTGATGGAGAAAAACCAGTGCATGCAATACCTATAGATGATCCTAGGATAATATTTGTGCCTAAAACAGATGTCAGGGGAAATATCTATATCAATGATTTGATCAGAGAATATACAAAAGAAATACCTGATGGTGCCAATGCATTCCATACTAGAGTTAATATGCATCAAGATAAAGATGGTGGATCATATATTCCAATTCAATTCTATAAAATTTTTGAATAAACTTAGAGTTCCACTAAATCTATTATTTTTATTATTATAGCTAGTGTTAGAAGTAATAAGAATAAACCGCCAAGAGTAACCCAATCTACAGGTATATTTGTATAAACCAAGATTATTGCACAATAAGCCAAGAAATTTGTTGGTAATTTTGAAGATAGACCAAATGCAAATTCTTTTGATAATAAGTGATAGAAATCTATTAGTGTAAGTATTGCTCCATCTATTATCAATAATACTATTACAAGCGCTTTTACATTTATATCTAATAAACCATTATTAAATAAATGTCTTATAAGATCTATTGCAACGAATATCAATACAATACTGTTTCCATAAGCAGTATTCCAACCAAGCTCTTCTTCTCTATACTTGGCAAAGTATATTTCCATCAAGAAAATAGTTATTAATAAAGGAATAGCAATCCATAACATTTCAGGAATATGATATGGTGCTGTAAGAATTTCTATAAATCTATGCCAAACTTGCTCTGCATAGATCTCTCTATTTTCAATAAAAACACTAGTAAGATTAGTCACCATCTTTTTATTTTATTAAGAATAAGCTATTTATATTGATTTTGTTTTTGTTTTTTTGAAGAAATTTTAAAAACGCACGTTAGGATTTAATAGGGCGCACTGGGATTCGAACCCAGGATTCGAGGGTTCTGCATTAAATTGCAGCCTCGTGCCTTACCGCTTGGCGATGCGCCCAAACGGGCCCGACGGGATTTGAACCCGCGACCCTCTGCTTAGAAGGCAGATGCGCTATCCAGGCTGCGCTACGGGCCCATAGAAATATCAACTAGTTTATTCTTTTAAAACCTTTCGAATAATATCTAGAATTAATATTTAGTACTAATGCCCGAAGTCAAGGTTTGACAAAAAATCCGAAGATCAGATATCATTCCTAAATTCTTCCATTAGCACTAAATCTTAGTTAATTTCATCATATATAAAATTTTCGATTTTTAATTTTTGATAAAAAAGTTTAAATATGATTAAACGACTATTTTTTATGCCAGAAATAAAACTAGTTTATAATGAATTTAATGAAAAACCCTTCATGGTTCTAACTAAAAGTCTTGATCCTGAAGAAGGTAATAATTTTAATTTATATGGTAAAAGGTATAATGAAAGATCAATAAGAAGTGTATTATACAATTTAATTATTGAAAAAAATGCTACAATATTAATTGATTCTTCAGTTCCAAGTAATCTTGAATTAATTATAGAGAAACTTGCAGATAATGGACAAAAGAGAGCAAGAGCAAAAATAATATATCAAAAGGGCGGAAAAGAAGCTAAAATAAAAATAATTGAAGATAGAATAACATTATATAAATATATTAAAAATCTTGAAAAATTAAGAGATAAACAAGCTCAGGCATAATAATAATGTTTAAATAATTATCAATTTCTAATTCTATATGGTAGATTTGTTGAAGATAGATAAGAAGTGGCAGAAAGAATGGGAAACTAAGAAAGTATTTCATGTAAAAGAAGATTCTAAAAAAAAGAAATATTTTTTGTTAGAAATGTTTCCATACCCAAGTAGTTTAGGATTGCATATGGGGCATGCATTAAATTATACTATTGGTGATATTTATTCTAGATTTAAGAGAATGAAAGGATTTAATGTTTTATATCCCATGGGTTATGATGCATTTGGATTGCCTGCTGAAAATGCAGCTATAAAAGCAAACGAGCATCCTGCTACATATACAAAAAATTCAATTGCTAATTTTATAAAACAGCAGAAAGCTCTTGGTTTAAGTTATGATTGGTCAAAGGAATTAATTACCTGTGAGCCAGAATATTATAAGTGGAATCAGTATTTTTTCTTAAAATTAATGGAAAAAGGTTTAGTCTACAAGAAAAAAGCAGCTGTTAATTGGTGTCCTAAATGTGATACTGTTCTTGCTAATGAACAAGTACATAATGGAAGATGCTGGAGACATGAAAATACAGATGTTGAACTAAAACAATTAGAGCAGTGGTTCATTAAAATTACTGATTATGCTGATGAACTTCTTGAGTTTATACCTAAATTACAATGGCCTGAAAGAATAAAAATAATGCAGGAAAATTGGATTGGTAAGTCCCATGGAACAGAAATAAAATTTAAAATTAATGGAAAAGATTGGAAAATATTTACAACAAGACCAGATACAATTTATGGTGTTACATTCATGGTTATTTCTGCACAGCATCAAAAATTAATGGATTTAGTTACAGAAAAACAGAAAAAAGATATAAAATATTTTGTTAAGAAATTAAAATCTGTTTCTGAAAAAGAATTGGAAGAAATGGATAAAGAAGGAGTTTTTACAGGTAGTTATGCTGAAAGTCCAATAACAAAAGAAAAAATTCCTGTTTATGCTGGTAATTTTGTAATTGCTGATTATGGTTCAGGAATGGTAATGGCTGTACCTGCTCATGACCAGAGAGATTTTGAATTTGCCAAGAAATATAAAATACCAATAAAGATAGTTATACAACCAGAAGATTCTGATCTTGATGAGAAAAAAATATCAAGAGCTTATACTGGGAATGGAAAATTAGTAAATTCTTTTGAATTCGACGGTTCTAATAATATAGAAGCTATTGATGAAATTACAAAATATCTTGAGAAAAAAAACCTAGGAAAAAAAGTTGTTCAATATAAATTAAGAGACTGGTTAATTTCCAGACAGAGATACTGGGGAACACCAATACCAATTATTTATTGTGATAAATGTGGAATAGTTCCAGTGCCTGAAAAAGACATACCTGTTATATTACCAAAAGATGTTGAGTTTGGAAAAGGAAATCCTCTTGCTACAAATAAAAAATTTCTTAATGTAAAATGTCCTAAATGTAAAGGTAATGCAAAGAGAGAAACAGATACAATGGATACATTTTTTGATTCATCCTGGTATTTTATAAGATTTGCTGATAATAAAAATGATAAAGAAGCTTTTGACAAGAAAAAAATAGATTACTGGCTTCCTGTTGATCAGTATATTGGTGGTGCTGAGCACGCATGTATGCACTTGATGTACGCAAGATTTTTTGTTAAGGCCTTAAGAGATTTTAAATTATTAAATTTTGATGAACCTTTTATTAAATTATTCAATCAGGGAATGCTTCATGGTTCAGATGGACAAAAAATGTCTAAAAGTTTGGGAAATGTTGTTAATCCAATTGATGTAATAGAAAGATTTGGTGCAGATTCATTAAGATTTAATTTAATGTCTCTTGCATCTCCTGACAAGGATAGTATATGGAGTGACAAAAGTATAGAATTCAGCTTTAAATTTATTAACAAGGTTGTTGAATATTTTGAAAGAGTAAAAAAAGGAGAATCTTCTGAAAAAATTGAAAGTAAATTAAATAAAACAATAAAGGAAGTTTCAGCTGATATTGAAAATTTCAGTTATAATATTGCAATAATAAAAATAAGAAAATTATTTGAGTCTTTTAATGATGAAGAAAGTAAATTTTCACTTGAATTATTCCTTAAATTACTTCATCCATTTTGCCCACACATAACAGAGGAATTATGGCATAATCTTAGGAATAAAACATTTATTTCACTTGAAAAATGGCCTGTTGCTGATGAATCAAAAATAAATGAGAAATTTGATAAAGAAGATTTATTAATAGATAATCTTGTTGATGATATAAATAATATTGTAAAAATAATGAAAGATAAGGGAAAAGAAGCAGCAAAAGCATTTGTTTATGTTATTCCAAAGGAAAAAGAATTGTATTCTCCTGAAATATTAAAAATTAGAACAAATCTTGAGATTAATATATTTGCAGTTAATGATCCTAAGAAGCATGATCCTCAGAATAAGGCATTAAAAGCTAAATTATGCAAGCCCGCAATATTTATAGAATAATTATTCTTCTGGTAATTTCATACACATTGCAGGAGATTTTGTTGTATTACAATAAGTATTATACGAGCAACCACAATCTTCTTCACAATTAGAGCAAGTCTCTTCCATATCACAAATATTATCACCGCAACCAGTTGGTACAATTATAGGATTAGTATTAGTGCTAGTTTGAGTTGTTGTATTTTCAGTAACAGGTTCGAGAGGAATCTCATTACTTGTTTCTTCAGATTTTAGCATTGTAGTTAATTTCTTATCATAATTAGTAGTAGTCTTACAATATTCCTTATCACATACAATTGCATTAAAATCATCAAATGGTTTCTCTATATTTAACACACGATAACAATCATCAGCAGAATTACAATTTACAAAAGCACCATTTGAATTAACTATTTTTTTAAGCTTTGTTGAGCTGCATATTAGATTTTCAGTCTCTATTGATTTAAACTCATCAAGATTATCTCTTATTTTTATACAATCATCTAATCCATCATCATTACATAATACACCCATTGCATTTACATCATTAACTCCATTTCTATACAAACATTCCTTTGTTGCAATGCCTGAACAGCCAGCTATAAATAAGGCTGATAACAAAAATAAAGTTATGAACATTTTTTTCATATCTTTTTGATATGAGATTTATTTATAAAATTTTCTATATACTCTTTGTATTACAATAATCTTTAAATACTTACATCAAAATTACTAATTTCATGAAAAAAGGGTTGTTATTGCTTATTTTTGTATTATGTTCAATTACAGTAAGTGCCCTTGATTTAACAGGAAGCAAGTATTCTTCTGACATTTATAAGATAAAATTTGATGATAATCCAAGTATACTTGTTTTTAATAAATCTCTTGGAACTAATTTTGGTTGCGGTGCAGATGGAAAATTTTTTGTAAAGTTTGATGTTGATTCAGCTATTCATGATAGTTCAAAAATACAATTATATTACAGATTATTTAGCACAGTTGATTATGATCACAAATTAAATGGGGAATATTATAAAAGAAACTTGCAGACAGGAAAATTTGATAATGTTTCAAGTAAATTGTTTAGTTCAATGACTTATTATTTCTTTTCTGATCCTATGTTTACAAATAATAATTATGTAATTAAAACAATTAATCTTGATGGTCAGAACAGAGAAAAAATATTTTACATACACTGCCCTGCATTTAGATATAATTGCGAGAACATAAAGCCAGAAATAATTTGTTATAATACTAATGATGAAAAATTAGTAATTGAAATTTCTGGTTTGAATATTGATGAAAATGAGAAATTTGATCTAAGTGATTTGCAGATTTATACAAAAGGAACTAATCAAAGGTCCAATTTACTTGATAATACACTTGCAAGTGATGCTGTGATGGAGAAAGTAGGGGATAAATACATAATAACAAGCTCATTATTATATGGAAATGAAGACGCAGGAACAAATATAATTGATTATGTTTATTTCCAGCCAAAGAATTGCATTTATGACATGTATCCTGATGCTTATGTTACTCAAAAATGCCAGGGAATAAAAGAGGTTTCTTCAGATACAAATGAAGTAACAGGAAATGTTATTGCAGATGTTCAAACATCAAATAATTACTGGATTTATGGTATTATTGGTCTTGTATTTATATTAGTATTATTCTTAGTCTTTAGAAAAAAGAAGATTTAAAATTTTATGTATATAAATGTGTATAAAAAATGTTAACTAAACAAGATATAATAGAAATAAACAAGAATTTGATAAAAGAAATATAGTAAATGAATTTTATGTCTCTTCAAGTTAAAACTCATATATTAATGAAAAAAATAATTTTTTATCCAATATAATTACTACTTCAAAAGATATTTAAAAGACAATAAACTGTATATTAGATGGGAATCTTTGATTTTTTAAAGCAATTTTCCGATGAGAAAAAAGTAAAGGAGATCAAGCTGGATAAATTAGATTCTGTGATTGATTCCAGATTAAAAAAGATATTTGAAGATAAAGGTCCAGAAATATCAGGTATAAAAATAAGGATACTTAAAGAAAAAGAAAGATTGGAAGAGAATATTCAAAAGTTAAACAAAGCAGAGCTAAAAAATCCAAATATCCCAGAAAGGGCTAAGCAGATTGGGGAAGGCAACAGATATATATATATTAAAAAATTGAATCTTCTTGCAAACAAAATTGATTTGCCTGAAAGGTTTGATGAGATTTTGGCCTTCTGCAATTCTTTTGATAAGGATTTAGATTATTTTAGTGAGAGCACCGCAAGGAGTTACCACATTCTTCAAGAATTTTTTGTGGAAGAATCTGGAGCCATCGTTATAAATATAAGGGATTTGAATATATTAATAAAGAAACTAAAGAAAATAACAGAAGATTCTGAAATAAAAAACTTAAATGAATTAAAGAAGAAAGCTGATGAATTTCAGCAAAAAGAAAAACAAAAACAGATTGTTGAAGAAAAAATCAGGCTGGAAGAAGAAGAAATCAAGAAAAAAAATAAAAAAATAAATGAAAAAGAACAAAAATTAACAGATATTGAAAATGGAAGCGGATATAAAAAATTTATGGAATTAATTGATAAAAAGAAACTGCAAGAGCAGGAGATAGAGTTTATAAAAAAACAATGTTCTTTTTCTGCGATTGAAAGTTCTTTGAAGAAATATGAAAGATTAATCTTAGATGATAAATTAGTCAGAAAATATTTAGACAATCCATTAAATGCACTATTGGAAGATAAAGAATTAAAAATAGTGGAAGTTATTAGCAAAATGAAAGATTCTATTATAAACCAGGAATTAAAGCTGAAGGAGGAAAAAAGAGAAAAAATATTAAAAGAATTAGATAAATTCAATAGAAATTATTTTGAAGCATTTTTAAGCAAATACAATGAGTTGAATAAAAGATTAAGTAAATTAGAATCAGAAATAGAAAAAATAAGGATTATCGAAGAAGTTGCAAGGCTTAAAGAAACAATAAAGCAGGATAAAATTGAAATAGAAAGAGATGAATTAAAGACCCAAAAAATGCTTAAAGAATTAGATAGAAATGATATCGAGAATCTAAAGAAAGATTTGGAAGATAATCTAAAGAACTGCTTTGGTGTAGAATCAAAAATTATTTTTGATGAGAAACAAAAATAAAAAGAGATTTAAACAACTTCTAATTTTCCAAGTTTTCCAGGAGAAACCTGCATCTCATTATTATAAATACTAGACCAGCCGTTAGTTATTTTTATTGTATCTCCTATATTTACTTTTTCAATGTCATTATTCCAGAGACTTACTGTAACAGATCCAGTATCATCCTCTCCTTTTGCATTGCATACTTTTAACTGGCCTCCTCTTACTTCTCTTGCTTCACCTTTTTCTGTTATTTTAAGAGTCAGCTCATCAACAGGAGCCCTGTCCTTTAATTCATTTACCTTCATTTTTTTAAAACACCTCTTTATTTTGGTTATTGAATCATTTATAAATTTTATTGTAAAACAAAATATAGAAAGATATATCAATGAAATAAAATTTATTTTTCTATGGTTTGGCAGGATATTGTTATAGCTTTGGCAAATGTAGTACTTTCAGCGGCATTATTACCTCAAGTAATACATGGATTTAAGAAAAAACGAGGTTTATTGACACTAACAACATCAATACCTACATTTATTGCATTATTTGTAATCTCAATAACTTATTACACTTTATCTTTAAAATATGCATTTGTTCTTGCACTAATTTCATCTATTTTATGGTTAATTTTATTTATACAATCAATAATATACAAGAGAGCATAAATGAATGTTATTTTAAAGACAAATTTAAAAAGTATGAAAAAAGCAATTGTTTTAATACTATTACTTTTAATAAGTGGGTGTGCAAAAACACAGGATACAATGATAAAATTAGATACAAATCAGGGAGAGATTGTAATAGAATTATATAATGATATGCCTATAACAGCTGGAAATTTTGAAAAATTAGTAAAAGAAGGATATTATGATGGCATTATTTTTCATAGAGTAATTCCTGATTTTATGATTCAAGGAGGAGACCCAACAGGAACAGGAATGGGTGGCCCTGGATATAAGATAAAAGATGAATTTAATGGTCATAAAAATAATCGTGGAACAATTGCAATGGCAAATTCAGGCCCAGACACAGGAGGAAGCCAGTTTTTCATAAATCTTGTTAATAATAATTTTTTAGACACTAAACACCCTGTTTTTGGTGAAGTCATTGAGGGAATGGATATTGTTGATAAGATTTCAAAAGTAAGAAGAGATGCATCAGACAAGCCACTAAAGGATGTTATTATTGAGAAAGCAGTTTTAGTATGATCATGCATTTTTAATTTTTTCACTTAATACAATTACTTCAAGAGGAATCCCTAATTTGTTAAATATTTTATTTTTCTCTATGTTATTTATTGCATCTTCAGTTAAAACACAATTTCCTTCATTTTCTATCTCAACTTCAAAAACTCCATTATTTTCAATTGCCTCACTGAAATTTCTCTCTTTAGCACCAATTGCCTTTATTACACTATTATAAATCTCTTGTTCTAATTCTTCTTCTGCAATATGGGGAATTGTTATTCTTATCTTATTTGTTCCTCTAATAACATTACAAACAACAGGAATATAAGAATTTTTTTCAATTCTAGCATTTGAACTATCTTTTATTGTATTTAAGGCACCATAATTTATTTCATCTTCTATAATATTTAAATA
>Ga0180008_1001202_pt1 | contig 17092 bp, 15 predicted proteins | sample MM_PW_MetaG_FD_121121 | JGI IMG/M metagenome (GOLD analysis project Ga0180008, IMG submission 121121) | Groundwater microbial communities from the Aspo Hard Rock Laboratory (HRL) deep subsurface site, Sweden - MM_PW_MetaG | ecosystem: Environmental > Aquatic > Deep subsurface > Groundwater...
GTCGAAGCCGTCAATCGGACAGTAGCGAGGATCAATCTACGCCCGCGCAAGCGCTTGGGCTGGAAGACGCCGTACGAAGTGCATACAGGGGTGAGCGTTGCACTTATGTGTTGAATTCAGGTCTTGTAAAAGTGTAGGACTCGCATCAATCGCTCATTACATGTTCGTATACATTGAGCGTACTGCGCGCGCAGTTCCGCCATGAAAAGGATCCTGCACGAGCCAGTCCGGATTCTCGGGCGTGGGATCGCCACGATTCGTCCTGCAACCCTCTGGTAATGTGTGCGCTCAGCGTGTCCACATCTTCGGGTTCGACCATTAGGGCGGCGTCTCCTGCTACCTCGGGTAAGGAAGAGCTGTTGGAACAGACAACGGGAACGCCAGAACTCATGGCCTCCAGGACAGGGAGGCCGAATCCCTCGTAATAGGATGGGAAGCAGAACAACCGGGCGCCTGCAATGAGGAACGGCAAATCCGAGGACGGTACGAAGCCCAGATATCTGGCCCAGCCCTGCCGAGTAGCACGCTCGATTGCAACATGAATCTCCTCACTCTGCCAGCCATGGTATCCGGCCAGGATCAGCGGGTAGCGTCGTCGCAACGAGAGCGACAGGCACTCATAAGCAGCCAGGAGGTTCTTCAGGTTCTTGCGCGGCTCGATTGTTCCAACATAGAGGCTGTAGCCTTCCGGCAGCAGGCTATACCTCGACAGGATAGGAGTGAGCTCGGCAACAGAACGAGGGTGGAACTCTTCGCCACTGGCCAGTGGGATCGCGAAGACTTTCGTCAAGGGCAGGCCAAAATAGGCGGCCAGCTCTCGCCGGTTGAACTCGGAATCTGTAATGAATGCCTCAGCCCGCTTTACTGCCAGTTCCAGCTCCTTTTGCATGAAGCGTCTGCGCTCCGGCGGGATGCAATCAGGCCAGGTAAAGGGCGACAGGTCGTGGAACGTAGTGAGTCTGCGCCCCGGAAAAGGCGGGAGGTAGAAATTCGGGCTGTGAAAAAGGAAGTCCTGATAGTCACGCAGGGCTCGTTGCTTGATCACTGGGGTGATGAGTCGATAGGCTTCCGTGGCAAGCCGACTCTTCTGAATCCAACCTTTCAGCCGGTGCACTTTGCTAGCACTCTCCACAGGCTCCGGAATGGCATCGAGAAACCGGGTGGCGCCAAACAACAGCAACTCATCCACATTCTTGTCAGTCGCAAGGGCCTTCGCCAACTCCAAGGTGTAACGCCCTATTCCTGTCAGTGGGAAGCGGATGGGCTCGACCGATAGTATGACCTTGGTCATTCGGCTTCGAGCATCCAGCGAAGTGTTTCCTCAAGTGGCGGGGTTTCCCAGGCACCAATCAAGCGACGCAACGTCGACGCATCGCCGCAAAGAGATTTGACCTCGTTTGCCCGCACAAAGGCGGGGTTCACACGCACCTCAATGCGATGACCGGTGATCGTTTCGCATATGGTTATCACGTCTCGCAGAGAGTGCGTCACACCAGAGCAGACATTCACGACTTCACCCGTCGGCTTGTGCTCGACCAAGCGACGATACGCCTCAACCAGCGCGCGGACGTCAGTAAAATCCCGATACACGTCAAGGTTTCCCAGCTCGATATGAGCGGCTTTTCGCCGGAAGTGGGAGACAATCTTCGGGAGCAGGAAATGGTCCGACTGGCCCACGCCTGTGTAGTTGAACGGCCGAGTGACCAGAATTGGCAAGCGCTCGCCCCACAACCGAGCGGCAGCCTCCATCGCCATCTTGCTCACGGCATAGTCATTGGCAGGGGCCAGAGGCGAGCGCTCACCAAGCACCCCGGCCGAGGCATTGCCGTAGACATTGGCGCTACTGGCCAGCAATACGCAATCCAGGGTCTTGCCCATGGCCGAGATGGCTTCGAGAAGATTTCGGGTCCCGATCAGGTTCACTCGGTAGAACGCATTCGCGTCGCCGTGCCCCACGAAGGCCAAGGCAGCCAGATGAATGATGACGTCGGGTTGAACCTCAGCCAGGCAGGCCTTGAGGGCCTCAGCATCGGCAAGATCGGCCTGGTAATAGCCGGGCGAGTTGCCAGGCTGCGAGCCAATTCCGCTGACGCTGTAGCCGTGATTGCGAAGCTCCGTGGCCATGTAATGGCCAGTAAAACCCTGTGCCCCGGTGATAAGAACCCGCTTGGCTGAATCGATCATCAGAAAGAAAATCCGCTCTGGTTACGCCGTAGGTCGGCCTCAACCATCATTTGGCACAGTTCTTCCAGATTGGTTCGCGGTTCCCAGCCCAATTCCCTCTTCGCTTTTTCAGGGTTACCGATAAGCAGCTCAACCTCCGCTGGACGATAGAACTTCGGATTGACCGCAACCAATACCTTCCCACTGGAAGTATCGAATCCTTGTTCGTTCTCGGCTTCGCCACGCCACTCAAGTTCCGTACCTACAGCCTTGAACGCCATCGTGACAAAGTCGCGAACCGTCTCGGTGCGGTTGGTGGCCAGTACGTAGGTATCAGGGTTGTCGACCTGAAGCATGCGCCACATGCCTTCCACGTACTCCTTGGCAAAGCCCCAATCGCGCTTGGCGTCCATGTTCCCGAGCTCCAACCGATCCTGCTTGCCCAACTGGATGCAGGCTACCGCATCAGTGATCTTGCGGGTGACGAACTCTTTGCCGCGCAGCGGGGATTCGTGATTGAACAGGATTCCGCTGCTACCAAAGATGTCATAGGACTCCCGATAGTTGATGGTCATCCAGTGCGCATAGAGCTTGGCCACGCCGTAGGGACTGCGTGGATAGAACGGCGTACTTTCGATTTGCGGAATCGCCTGGACCTTGCCGAACATCTCTGATGTGGAGGCCTGATAGTAGCGAATCCTCGGGTTGACGATGCGGATAGCCTCAAGAAGGTTTACGGCACCGAGGCCGGTAATCTCCGCCGTGGTCAGGGGCTGGTCGAAGGAGACCCCAACAAAACTCTGTGCAGCGAGGTTATAGACTTCCGACGGCTGGGCGCTTTCCATCAAGCGGATACTGGCGCTGAGATCGGTCAGATCATGCTCGACCAGATGAAGATTCGGATCGTTCTTGATCCCAAGCTCTTCAATGCGCCAGAAGTTTACTGAACTGGTGCGCCGGAAGGTCCCATAGACACTGTAGCCTTTCTCCAAGAGAAGTTGAGCCAAGTAGGCTCCGTCCTGGCCGGTGATGCCTGTGATGATGGCGGATTTCATCGTCATTACCTATTTTTCTATTTTATTTGAGCGCAAAAATCTGAGCTTAATTGAATACTCTATTTTTCTTTAGCCCATCGTGCAGAATGTTCCGCTGACTATCGCCAGCCCTTTTTTCCTGCAAGTTGCTGCGCGTATTCATACAATTTGAAATCTATCTCATTTGCTTCGCGAAGAAGCTCGATAGTCTCTTGGTCTAATTCTTCTACATACTTCTTTGATGTCTTTGTTGGGTTGCTATTTTTTACTTCGAGCTCTTCTTCTGGCCTTGTTTCAAGGTTGAGGATGTTAAATAATCTTACGGTGTCCGAATTTAGTGTTTCTGTAAAGCCTATGAAGTCAAGCTGATCAAGGGCTTCTTTGGCATGATCAAGCATGACCTCATCCGGAAAGTCATGGATGGCGTGCCGAATTGCGGCTTCCTTGGTCTTGAACTTTTCGTACTGCGGACGTGGACCTAGGAACCACGTCATCGAGTTTGAAATGTGGCGTCTAAGCCTTCTATGCTGTAGCGCAGAACGTATATCTGGTGCTTCCTCAAGGTGAGCTCTCGCAGGGTGATTCGGGTCGCGATGTATATGCTCCCAACCCGACATGGCGCGTTCGATAGGGTCTCTCAAGATTGTGAAGGTGAACGCATCGCCAATAAAGTCTTTGCAGAAGTACTGAAGGTGGCCGAGGAATAGGTTGTGCTCAGATAGGTTTTCCAGCTTTAACAGGTCTTCCCAATAATATGCTGGGCAAGGAGTCATGGATGTAGCGGCAAGCAGGTTTTCCTCAAGGGATATCCCGCCTGTTTTTGCAATATGGATAAAGTAAATTCTTTTCATTGCCTTCAGATTCTGCTCAATGTTTCTTTGATGATTTTTACTCTTTGTTGCAGCTTGCTGGCTGCAACATTAGACGAGAAGTTATTCCTAATGAACCGCATCGCGTTATTTCCGATGGAGACCCTGATGGACGGTGTAGCCACAATTCCTAACATCTTGTCCGCTGCGTCGTTCAAATCCGGCTCCGCCCAAACCTGACCTTTCTGATAGGGGCCGATATCTCTTTCGAGTTCTACCAGGGTGTAACGCACCGGCAAGGAATTCTCTTCATTCATGAAGTCGGCATTTCCGGACCAGTGCGTGGCAATCACGGGTTTGCCCAAATACATGGCCTCCGCGATGGGTAGCCCGAAGCCTTCTGCGCGGTGCAGGCTTACGTAGCAATCGCAGGCGTTAACCAGGTTGTTGAGGGTGTTTCGGTCCAGGTAACCGTCGATGAGCTGTATACGCGGGTCCTGCTCCATGGCTGCGTAGACTTCCGCAGCCAGTTCCGGCTGGCGGTCGAGGTTGGACAACTTGATGACCAGCTTCACATTCAGCTCCGGCTTGTCACCGAATGCCAGTTGGAAAGCCCGGATCACGCCAAAGGGATTCTTGCGTTCCGGCATGCTGAGCGTGTCGGACATGTGCAGGAATATGAAGGCATCCTCGTCGAGATGCAGGTCGCTACGCGTCAGCGGCTTCTCGATGTTCACTTCGATAGCGGGCGGAATAAGCATCACCGGCTTGTGAGTGAACTGGGAAATCGCAGCGCGATTGTATTCAGTCGACACCCAGATTTCATCCACTTGGTCGTAGGCAAAATGCAGGAATTCCGGGAACACCGGCATTTCCCAGTACCAGTAGCCAATGGTGTAACGATCACGGAACAGCTCTTCCCCCAGATGCTCCCGGGCGATCTTGCTCTGGTCTGCGTTTACATGAACCAGATTGATCGGGTACCGCACTTGATCGCCATTGCCCTGCACCGCTTCGCCCATGCGGGAGATATTGCCCAGGCGATAGTCGACCAATGAAAATGGCAGGCCGGACGTTCGCAGGGCACGCAGCGAGGCGCGTGCGGCTTCGCCGACTCCGCTTTCAGCATGGAGATAGCCGATGAGGTTAACCCCGGTCTCATTGCTGCGTTCCGGCGCCGGCAGCAATTCCGGACGGGGGTAGGCGTGTCTCAGCACCCAACCAGCATAGGGGGCCAGGGCAATACGCATTTTCAGCGGGATACGGCGACGCTGCTGCCATGCAATGCGGGACAGCTTGCTCATCACGGTATCGCTGATTGTCTGGGGTTGCGCGGCAATTGTCGCGCGCGCGCGTTCAAGTTGCTCGCGGACCGGCGCCAGATACAGTTCACTGAAGCCCGCTTCACGAGGGGCCGCATCGAGGAACCACTCGGCGAAGCGGATACTGTCGACGCTCTCCACTGCTGGGAAGGCGTCACGCAGGTCAGCACGCGACTCCCATAACGCCAACGCCAGTGCCGTCAGGCTGATACCGCCCTTTTTGGAGTGCACAAGGCGATTGAGTACTTCATGGATGCGGGGACACTGTTTCTGGTCGAAGAAATCAATCCCTGCCAGTGCGTCGCTGGTACGAATCAGGCGTCGGGCGGCATCGGGCACCTTGGTGCCATCCGCAAAGTGACTGAATGCGTAGGGGAGGCTCTTGAAGCGTTCGATTCCATTGCGCGTCAGGGCATCTTCATACAGGGAGCACAGCTCCCTCAGTGGAGTCCCGCGTGGCCCCTTGTCGAAGCGACTCTGGTGCTTGCTGAGCGTCGTCGCTTCGATGGAGAAGCCGGAGAAGTGGAAGAAGGTAAGCGGCTTGCCATCAACATCGAAGCCACCATCGGCACGTTGTTCCAGACACCGATGATTCAGGTTCCAGTATGCGATGTTCCAGCTCGGATCGCGGTTGATATACACGCCTGCGAACATCGACGGCACCAGATCCATCCACTTCTGATCGACGAACAGGTTGCGCGGAAGGTCTACGACACATTCCTTGTAGAGTTTGGCCTGCCACCATTTGACCAGTTTGCGCGTTTCTTCGCAGGTGCGAAGCGCGATGTAGCCAAGGTTATACGATCCCGCCTGGAGAATGCTGAGCTCGGTTGGCCACTTGCCATCGTCCAGCAGATTGGTGAGGTGCGGGGTCAGCAACACATTGTGTTCGTCCAGCAGCCCGAGCATCGAGTCAAGGTTGTTGAAGATGCGAATGTCAGGGTCGAAATAGATGACCTTCTTGTAGCCGCGATTCATCAGCAGCTCGACCACGTAAGGCTTGATAGCCGTGTTCAGCTCCAGAATTGAATACTGATAGATGAATGTGCCAAGTTCAGGAATGTCGAGCTCATTGATTTCGACGATTTCAGCTGCCGGGCAATAAGTCTCCGGCGTCTTCCGGTCACACAGGCCCAGTACAAGATCAGCTTGGGGACAATGCTCCTGCAGGCTCTCGAAGAGGGTATTTGCATAGTGCAGGTAGTTATTCGAGACGATTGTGAAGATACAAACGTCGCTGTTCAGTTTCTGGTTCATGCAATGCTCGTTCAAATTATTGGCAGAAGCTTATTGGCCTTTCGGCTGTGTCTGTTTGGAGAGGCGCTCATGCAGCTCTTCTAATTCCCGGATCTTTTCATCGAGTTCTTCCTTGAGGGCTTGATAGGCCTGGGCAGCATCTGCCAGCGCATCGTCTTTGCGCTGAAGCTGAGCCACCAGTGATTCACAGTACCCAGTGGCCTCGCTTAGTGCCTGGTCACTTTTCTTTTGACGGTCATAAGATTCCTGGAGCTGCGCTTGGGCGTTGGCTAATGTCTGATGCAGTTCGGCGCAGACACCTACCGATTCTTGCTCAGCCGGCTCCGCCTGAGAGAGGAGATGCTGCGTCCGCACCAACTCCGAGAGTTTCTCTTCGAACTGGGTTTTCAGCGCTTCATAAGCCGTACTTGCCTCTTCCAGGCTGCGGGTACTCGATTGGAATAGCTCGGACGCATGCAGGGCACCGGTTTGCGCGTCATCAAATGCGGCTTTCAGAACTTCGTATGCCACACCAGCTTCCTGTATGGCACTTTCCTTTTCCTGGAGGATTCCTTCGAGTGCTGCGAGTTCGCTCAGCTTCTGCTCGAACTCGGTACGCAGACTGGTATAGGCGTCTGTGGCTTGCTCGTAGCTCGCTTTGGTTGCGCGCAGAAGCTCGCCGATGTTGCTGATTTCCTGCTGAGAGCGGGTGCATTCCGCGTGCAAGGCCTCATAGGCCCGAGTCGCGTCCAGGAGGGCAGCGTCTTTGTCCTCGAACAACGAATGCGTCGCCCGCAAGACATGGTGCTGCTGGTTCAGCTCGACCTGCAGGGCCTCGAACGCCGTTGTCGCGTGTTGAAGTGCGACATCCTTTTCGCGGAGGTGCCCCTGCAATAGCGGCAACTCTGCTTCTTTGGCCTGGAACTCTATGTGCAAAGCCTCGTAGGCCGAGGACGCCTCGAGGAGTGCAGTTTCCTTTTGCTGGACGAAATCCGTCAGTTGCTTGACTTCCTGGAATGACGCTTCCAGCGAAGCTTGCAGCTCGAGGTGTTTTTCCTGGAGCGTTTTATAGGTCTCGCTGGCATTGGCCAGCGCACTTTCCTTGACGCGAAGGAATTCCAGGGCGTCCTGGAGATCCTTCTCTTTCGTGCCAAAAGCCGCCTGCAGGGACTCGTATGCCCGTTGGACCTTGGCAATCTCCGCCTGGTGGCCCGAAACAGCTTTGGTAGCCAGCTCAAGTTGCTGGTGCAGGTTCTGATCTTCGGACTGCAAGTCAGCGTATGCGTTGCCAGCGTCGTCCAGGGCCTCGTCCTTGCGGCTCAGTTGCGCAAGGCTCATCTGTAGCTGCTTCTTCAGCGCCTGGTTCTCGATGGTGAGGGTCTCGTTTGCCTTCTCAATCAGTACTTGGGGTAATACCTTGAACCGATCAAAGACATTTGGCGGTGTGCTGAAAGTAGCCTTGTCCAGCGGGTATCCCTTACGGGCATAGAAGCGGTTCAGCCCATCGAAGTAGAAAAATTCGTAGTACTCCAGAATCAGGGCTTCCCACTGTTCGTAGCAAAGCTCCTGGGAGTTCGGGGTTGTGGCTTCGATGACCAGGATAGTTGGAGCGACCTTGGAAAAGTCGGCACCAGACAGCACGTCCTTTTCAAACCCCTCGACGTCGATCTTCAAGAAGTCGACCTGTCGATCACCTACGTGCTGGGACCAGATCTGATCCAGGGTGACCAATTCGACCGTCAGCTCCTCGTCGATGTTCAGGTCCCGGCGGTAGTTTTCCGCGATAGACTGGCTCAGCGTGGAAGTACCCACATCGCGCGTGATGTAGAGGGTTTCTCTTCCCTCTCGGGCGCCAACACAAACCTGGAGATTAGTGTCCCGCTCGCGCATCGCCTCAAGCTCGGAGAAAAGCTTTGGCTGCGGCTCGACATTAATGCCACTCCAGCCTTTCAGATAGAAGTGATAGGTAACGGAGTCGTAGACCGGGTGGCACGCCCCTATGTCGACATAGAAGCCAGACTCCTTGTCCTTGAATATGCGCTCTAGGATGACGTCCTCGAAGTTCTGGGCGTAACTGATCATGCGGAAGATACGGCCTTTTCTGGGGCGGGAAGACAGATCATGCCCTTCTCGAATGTAAGGACTGAGTCGGTCCACTTCTTGAGCTTTATCGGCGAGTGGGAGACCAGGACCATGGCGCAACCCTGGTTGACGGCATGCATCACTGCTTTCTCGGACTTCTCCTGGAAGTCCTGGTCTCCCACCGAAAGGACTTCATCGATCAACAGGAGATCGGCTTCCATTGCCAGGGCGACCGCGAAGCCAAGGCGGGCACGCATGCCTGACGAATAGGTTCCGAGCATGTCATTCATCTGATCGCCGAGCTCACAGAACTCGTGTATACCTTTCAAGCGCAGCCTGACTTCCTTGGAGCTCATCCCCATCAGCACGCCGCTCAGTAAGGCGTTGTCCCAGCCGTTCAGGCGAGGGTCGAAGCCGGCCTGCAGAGACAGGAGTGAAACGCGAGCGCCATGATTGGTTACGCGTCCACGGTCAGGCGCGTAGATGCCCGCCAGGAGTCTTAGCAGTGTCGACTTACCGGCGCCGTTGTGTCCTATGATCCCGAGGCGTTGCCCTTGGTGAACCTTCAGACTGACGCCATTGATGACGGGGTGATAGTCACTGCGAAGCAGGGACCTGCGCAGGCGATAGGCCAGATGCACGTCGTGCATTTCCAACAACAGGCGAGTCATGCTCACTCCTGAATGATTCGGGCGTATTGCCGGTTGAACCGGCCAAACAGCGCAATAACAAAAATGTTGAAGAGCAAGAGCGCTGCCAGAAGGTTTGCGAGCAGGTCCCAGTCAGGCTGTTGCTGCCTGATCAGAATGTCCCTGTAGGCTTCCAGCAAGAGATACGCTGGATTGAGGTTCAGCACCCAGTGGAAGCTCTCCGGCACTAGGTCACTGGAGAAGAAGACACCTGATAGAAACATTGCAAGTTGCAGACAAGCAGGAACTATCACGCGAAGATCCGGGATGAATGGCATCAACGCTGCAACCAAACCCGCGCACGGGAGTGTCAAAAGAATCTGAAGCAGAAAAATGACCGGATAAATGACCCAAAACGTAGTTGGCAGATATCCCATGATGCTGAGTATAAGCAGCAGGATCACAACAACGACAATCTGCTTGATCAGGTCTCGGAAAATTTCGGCGAGCGGGAAGATTCCCGTATGAAGTGGCAGCTGAAGTATTAGACCTCGCCCGACCATAATCGATTGACTGGCATTCATGATACTTTTTGAAAACCAGAGCCAATGTACGATGCCAATTAGTAGAAAGGCGACATAGTCATCACCACCATGCTTGAGAAGAACACCAAAAGCGAGGTAATACACGGCCAAATGCATTGCGGGCTCTATGAGCCACCAAAGATAGCCGAGGCGCGTGCCCCGGGACTCTGATTTCAACCCCATCAATGCTCGCAGCCAAGACACCTGCAAGATTCGATAAACGGCGTCAGAGCGTTTTTTTTTCCTATGCATGCACTACTCGATTGCGAATTTAGGCACGACCATATCGGTCATCAAAGCGAACAATGTCGTCTTCTCCGACATAGTCGCCAGACTGTACTTCAATTATAACCAGATCAATAACGCCAGGGTTTTCGAGGCGATGCATGTGTCCTGCAGGGATGAACGTCGACTCATTGCTGTTTAGCATCAGTTCTTGGTCGCCATTCGTCACCTTTGCCATACCGCTCAAAACAACCCAGTGCTCACTGCGATGGTGGTGCATCTGCAGCGATAAAGATGCGCCAGGCTTAACCAAGATGCGCTTGATCTTAAAGCGCTCTCCATCCTCGAGGGTGGTATAGGTACCCCAAGGTCTTGATATGGTGCGGTGAGTTGAATGCGCATCGTGGTTCCGATTTTTCAACTGGCCAACGATGTATTTAACATCCTGGGCGCTATCTTTGTGGGCTACCAGCAGGGCATCAGGGGTATCGACCACAATAAGGTCCTCTACGCCCACCAGCGCTGTTAGGCGCTCCATGCTGTGGATATAGTTATTTTTTGCGCCATACTGAAAAACTTCGCCGTTGCAACGGTTGCCACTTTCATCAGCAGTGGTGAGTTCGCTGAAAGCGTTCCAGGAGCCGATATCACTCCAACCTATCTCGCACGGCACCGTTGCCACCTTGCTCGAGCGCTCCATCAATGCATAGTCAATAGAGATATCGGGAACCTCTTTGAAATACTCAGAGTCAATGCTAGTGCAGTACTGACCTCTCCCGCCTAGTATGACGCTGCCAGCGAGGCTGGCCGATACGCTTTGGAGTACGTCCGGTGCGTGAAGCTTCAACTCATCAAGTAAGGTCCCCAGGCGAAAGCAGAACATGCCAGAGTTCCAAAGGTAGTTACCTGACTCCAAGTAAACTTGTGCGGTAGCAAGGTCTGGTTTCTCCACGAAACGATTAACTCTGAAGCCGGAAGCAATTTTCGCAGACAAATCTGCTTCGATATACCCAAACCCAGGCTCCGGATATTCGGGCTTAATACCGAAAGTCACCAGCCAACCCTGCGAAGCCAGCTCGGCAGCATTCGCTACCGCTGCTTCGAACCCTGCCTCCTTACGGACGAGGTGGTCGGCGGGCATTACCAGCATGATAGTGTCAGGCTCCTCACGCGCTGCAAGGTTAAGCGCGGCGGCAGTGATTGCGGCTGCCGTGTTACGACCAAATGGCTCTAAAATGAAGCTGGAGCGGCACATTGGAAAACCAGCTTGACGGTACTCATCATCGGTCTTGAAAAAAAGATCGCGGTTAGTAACCGTTAGGACTTCGCTCACACCCTTCAAACTAGCAGCACGCTGAAAGGTTTTTTGAATCAAATTCCCCCCTTCAGGTAAAGTCATAAACGGCTTTGGATGGCAAGTTCGAGAGATTGGCCACAGACGACTGCCGACTCCACCGCAGATTATTACAGGAATAAGATTCACTATTTCTAACCCCAAAAACCCAGAGAAAAAACCACGAAAACGCTGCAGCTCATAAAAATTTTAACACCTACAAAATAAAAACAATTTCAGAGGATAACTACAGCCCGAACAATAACAAGAAAAAGCCCGCACCATGCCAGCTGAAACAATAATTAACCTAAGCCAATTAATAATAGACTTAAGCCCTAACAGGCACAACCTAAAATACGCGTTATTCTACCAACGTAACGTACCCACACCTTAGGCCTGTGTGCGTTACGCACGCTGAGCAGACTCACCCAGTCAAACTGAAAAAGTTTATTTTACCAATAGCACCTTGGGCGAGTCGCATATTACCAAACGCTCTGCTATCGGCATTTGTAGACTGATGAGATAGGTATCTTTTTCTAAGCCTGAAACATCAGCCACCAAACGAAACCCGGACTGCAAAAATGCATCTTTTTTGAATTTATTGACTACATCTGGACGCGCACTACGGATGGCCCCTTCAAAAATAAAGGTCTTGCCATTTTTATTGGTTAACACAAGATTCAGCAGCTCTGGCGTGGTGTTGCTCTGACTATCGACGGCCCAGCCACGAAAATCTGCACGACCTGATTTAACGCCTACGATTTTATCCTGACTACCGTTTATCAAATCTAGAGCACATTTATTACTGACCACTTCAGAAATTTTTTTATTTATTGTTTCACCTTGCTGATCACAGCCAACTAACATGATCAACGCCAATATAACTAGAACCACCCTTTGCTTCGTCATTTTCTCGCCTTTTTTAAAAGTTAACCATTATTTTCTGTTCTTACGATATAGTGCTTCGCTAGTGACTTTCCTTTGAATCAATTTGCCGCCATTTAAGATCACGCAACAAGCTCATAGATCGGCAATTTTTCTAGGTGAGCGAGATACCCCTCAGCACGCGCTAAATGTCCAGTTTTCAATATGCTTGGCGGCATTGATCACGCGAAAGTATCGGCATCAGCCAGGTACTTGCCTTGCTGATCTTTGACAGATAGCGCTGGCGCATCCTCAAAAGGCCATTCGATAGCAATGTCAGCATCATTCCAAATAACACTGCGCTCGTGCTCTGGCGCGTAGTAATCCGTTGTCTTATATAAAAATTCAGCAGTCTCCGTGAGCACGACAAAGCCATGGGCAAAACCTTCCGGCACCCACAACTGGTGCTTATTCTCCGCACTCAAATGGGCACCCACCCAATGACCAAAGGTCGGTGAGGTTTTACGGATATCCACGGCCACATCAAACACTTCGCCTTGCACTACACGCACGAGTTTTCCTTGCGGTTGCTGAATCTGGTAATGCAGCCCGCGTAGCACGCCTTTTACTGAGCGCGAGTGGTTGTCCTGAACGAACTGCACCGAGCGGCCAATCGCTTCCTCAAACTGGCGCTGGTTGAAGCTTTCATAAAAGAAGCCTCGCTCATCGCCAAATACCTTGGGCTCAAACAAGATCACTTCAGGGATGGCTAATGGTATGGCCTTCATCAGTAGATGGTCTCTTGCAGCAGCCGCTTTAGGTACTGGCCATAGCCGTTTTTAGAGAGCGGCGCGGCGAGCTTTTCAAGCTGCTCAGCATCAATCCATTTCTGGCGGAACGCCACCTCTTCAGGACAAGCCACTTTGAGACCTTGACGGTGCTCTAGCGTGGCGATGAAGTGACTGGCTTCAAGCAAAGAATCGTGCGTGCCAGTGTCGAGCCAGGCGTAGCCTCGGCCCATGATTTCCACAGACAGGCTGCCCTGTTCCAGATAGATCCGATTCAGATCGGTGATTTCCAGCTCACCGCGCGGTGACGGTTTGATGCTCTTGGCGATCTCAACCACTTGCTGGTCGTAGAAGTACAGGCCAGTCACTGCGTAATTGGACTTTGGTTTGGGCGGTTTTTCTTCCAGGCTAATGGCCTTGCCTTTGGAATCGAACTCGACCACGCCATAACGCTCAGGGTCATTAACGTGGTAAGCAAAAACACTGGCGCCGTCTTGACGCAGCATGGCGCTTTGCAGCAACTCATTGAAATGGTGGCCGTGATAGATGTTGTCGCCCAATACCAATGCTGACGGATCATTACCGATGAAGTCTTCGCCAATGATAAACGCTTGCGCCAAGCCATCCGGAGAGGCTTGCACGGCATAGGAAATGTTCAGCCCCCAGTTGCTGCCATCTCCCAAAAGCTGTTCAAAACGCGGTGTGTCCTGCGGGGTGGAGATGATCAGGATGTCACGAATGCCCGCCAGCATCAGGGTGGTCAGAGGGTAATAGATCATCGGTTTGTCATAAACCGGCAAGAGCTGCTTAGAGATGGCCAGGGTGGCTGGGTGAAGACGAGTGCCTGAGCCGCCTGCCAGGATGATGCCTTTACGTTTTAACATGTTCATTTCTCTAGTATTTCTGTGAGCATCCGTGCCACACCGACCTGCCACTCGGGCAAGTTCAGCGCAAAGGCCTTTTGCAGTTTCTGGGTATTGAGTCGTGAGTTGTTCGGCCGTTTGGCCGGGGTCGGATAGGCGCTGCTGGGGATAGCCGCAACCTGGTTGCCGTTAACCTTGAGGTCGACACCTGCTGCATCTGCATGTGCTAGGACGAAACGCGCGTAGGCATGCCAACTGGTCTCACCAGAGGCAGCCAGGTGATACAAGCCACCAAGTTGGGGCTGCTGCCGCGTGGCGCGAATGACGTGGGCACTGACATCTGCCAACAGTTCAGCCCCGGTCGGCGCACCAAACTGGTCAGCAATCACACTCAGGCTGTCACGCTCGCGAGCCAGACGCAGCATGGTTTTGGCGAAGTTGTTGCCACGCGCGGCGTACACCCAACTGGTACGCAGGATCACATGCTGGCAGCCACTAGCCTGGATTGCTTGCTCGCCCACCAGCTTGCTCGCGCCATACAGATTCAGTGGCGCAACGCTATCGTCCTCGCACCAGGGCTGCTGGCCGTCACCGGCAAACACGTAGTCGGTGGAATAGTGCACCAACAAACTGCCCAGCTTTTTAGCCTCACTGGCCAACACGGCGACCGCCTCGGCATTGACCCGCATGGCTTGTTCAGGCTCGCTCTCGGCCTTATCCACTGCGGTGTAGGCGGCGGCATTGACGATCACATCCGGCGCGAAACGCTGCACGGTCTCTGCCAGACCGCTGAGGTCTGACAGGTCACCGCAGTAGTCGCTGCTTTTGGAGTCAAGAGCCAGCACGCCGCCTAATGGGGCCAGGCTACGTTGCAACTCCCAGCCAACCTGGCCGTTTTTACCCAGAAGCAGAATCTTCATGCATGACGCCCGGAGTAGTTCGTTTCCATCCATTGGCGGTAATTGCCGGACAGGATATTGCTCACCCAATCCTGGTTATCCAGATACCATTGAACGGTCTTGCGGATACCGGTCTCGAAAGTTTCTGCGGGCTTCCAATCCAGCTCATTGGCGAGTTTCGTCGCGTCAATCGCATAGCGACGGTCGTGCCCCGGGCGGTCTGTCACATAGGCAACCTGCTGCTGATACGGTTGACCATCAGCACGCGGGCGCAATTCATTGAGCAGGGTACATACGGTATGCACGATTTCCAGGTTGGGCTTTTCATTCCAACCACCAACGTTGTAGGTCTCGCCCAGCTCGCCGGCTTCAAGTACGCGGCGGATTGCACTGCAGTGATCTTTGACGTACAGCCAATCGCGGATCTGCTGACCGTCGCCGTACACCGGCAGCGGCTTACCGGCCAAGGCGTTGACGATCATCAACGGGATGAGTTTTTCCGGGAAATGGTAAGGCCCATAATTGTTCGAGCAATTAGTGGTGAGCACTGGCAAACCGTAAGTGTGGTGATAAGCGCGCACTAGGTGATCACTGGCCGCCTTGCTGGCCGAATAAGGGCTGTTGGGCTCGTACTGATGCTCCTCGCTGAACGCTGGCTCAGCTTTGCCCAAGGAGCCGTAGACCTCGTCAGTCGATACATGGAGGAAACGAAACGCCTGCTGTGCATCCGTTTCAAGCTCCTTCCAATAGGCGCGCACAGCTTCCAGTAGACGGAACGTGCCGACGATATTGGTTTCGATAAAATCTTCCGGTCCATGTATAGAACGGTCGACATGAGACTCAGCAGCGAAATTGAGAATGGCCCGAGGTTGATACTCAGCCAATAAACGCGCCACCAAGGCGCTGTCACCAATATCACCCTGAACAAATTGATGCCTGGTATCACCGTCCAGGCTGACGAGATTTTCCAGGTTACCGGCATACGTCAGCTTGTCCAGGTTGATCACCGGCTCATCGGACTGAGCCAACCAGTCGAGCACAAAATTGCTGCCAATGAAGCCGGCTCCGCCGGTTACAAGAATAGTCATGCGTCAGATTTTCCCGAGAATAGCAGCAGCGACCAGACCAATATTGCCCAGCAGTGTTTGGCGGTAGATACCGCTGCGTTTGAGATGGATAAGGCGAGGAATAAGGCTCATACCCCGGGCGTCAGCAAAGCGCTGAAGTATTTTCCGGTTTTCGGCTGTGAGCCTGTGTTCTAGCGTCAGTAGCGCAGAGATGTTGCAGTCATTCCAGTGTTTGAAGCGCCCCTGAAATAGCACACGAATACGTTTTAAACGGGCTGCCCAGTTGGAGTTAGTGCCCACCAGGTTACCGCCGTGCTGGCGATAGCGCAGCGTGGGTTTGCTGTCGTAGAACACACGTCCGCCGTAGCCTGTCACAACCATGTAAGCCCACCAATCATGGGTGATCACAGACTTATTTTCCCCGGCCTCGCACAAAAGCATTCGCGCTGCCTTGTTGAACACCATGGTGTCGCCACCACCAATGTTCTGCATCAAGGCATTAGCGAAACTGGGGGCTTTGGTAAAGTGTGGCGACACGCCGATTTCATTATTCTCGGCATCAACCAATCGGGGGCGAGAACAATATAGCGCCGGGACATCGACAGGCACGCTCTCCAGCCATTGGACGGCTCGGGCGAGTTTATCGGCCTCCCAGACATCGTCTTGGTCCGAGTAGGCATAGAAATCTGCATCGATGCTCGCGTTGCATGTCAATGAAAGAAAATTGGCTGCAAATCCCTCGGCAGGCCCGAGATGAATAGACAAACGGCCCGCGCCCCAATTGCTCCTGTATGCCTCTAGAATCGAGCGTGTATCGTCTTTTGAACCGTCGTCAGAAGCCCACACGTCCCAATTAGCATGCGATTGGGCCGCAAAAGAATCCAGTTGCTCGGCAAGGTAGTGCTGACCGTGGTAGGTACACAGCAAAATGGCAACTCGGGCAGTCGCCGCTGACTCCGACACCACTGAGGTAGGCACAGAGGTTTCACCACACTTGGCGCTGTGGCAGGGCTCAGCTGTTTCAGCATTGCGAAAGGTGGGGGATAGCACTTCAAGTTGCTCCGTCAACATGCCCAGCATTCAGAGGCGTTAAACCCCACTACATTCCGTTGGATATAGCATAAAAAGCGCCAACAAGATCACATTTTCTAATTTTAACAACAAACGAGGGGGGGGGGGGGAAGGATTCACCCA
>Ga0180008_1001204_pt1 | contig 17077 bp, 20 predicted proteins | sample MM_PW_MetaG_FD_121121 | JGI IMG/M metagenome (GOLD analysis project Ga0180008, IMG submission 121121) | Groundwater microbial communities from the Aspo Hard Rock Laboratory (HRL) deep subsurface site, Sweden - MM_PW_MetaG | ecosystem: Environmental > Aquatic > Deep subsurface > Groundwater...
AGGAGAGATTGACAGATAAAATGGCAAACATATAGGTAGTCTCTGAAAATAGCTTATTTATGTGGCGATTATTAGAACATTGGATATTGTCTTAGGAGAGATTGACAGGTAAAATGGCAACTTTAGGTAAGGGCAATCAAGATACTAATATAGAGATTTTTCATAAATATTATAGACAGATATAAGCAAAGATGAAGCTAAAAGAAGTAAAGGAGATTTTAAAGGCTGAGATAATAGGGGTTGTTAATTTAGAAATAGAAATAAAAGTAGGTTGTGGATCTGATTTAATGAGCGATGTCTTGGCTTTTATTAAGCCAGAAGCTCTTCTTCTTACTGGATTGATCAATCCTCAGGTAGTTCGAACTGCAGAGATGGTAGATATAAAAGTAATTTGTTTTGTCCGAGGTAAAAATCCTCCTATTGAGACAATGGCCTTAGCCAAGGAAAAAAATGTTTCTCTTCTGAAGACAAAATTTTCTATGTATGAAGCTTGTGGAAAATTATATCAAAGAGGATTAGCTGGATCTTCATAGAAAAGGAGAGGAAATTAAGGCAATGGTTAAATGATCGAGAAGATTAGTATTGTTCATCAACTTGCTTATGATTTAAAAGTTGGTCAGGTGATGAAGAAAGAAGTAATTACGATTAGTCCAGATAGGACGATTATTGACTTACGGCAACTTCTTCGAAATTACCGAATTTCAGGGGCACTAGTAGTTGATCAAGATAAGTTAGTGGGCATTATTAGCCTAGAGGATTTTATTAAGTGTTTAAGTGATGGTGAAATGAATGCTCTGATCTCAGAGAAGATGACTTCAGTGGTAAAAGTGTTATATGAAGATGAGCTTCTTTCTAAGGCCATTAATGAATTTAATAAATTTAATTATGGAAGATTTCCAGTCCTGGCTCGGGAAAGTGGAAAATTAGTAGGCATTGTCACTAAAGGAGATATTGTTCGTGGGTTATTGCAAAAATTAGAGAGTGAATTTTACGAAGAAGAGGTGAAGCGATTTCGAGTGAGCCATATATTTGAAGATATTATGGCTCATAGAGTAAGTTTAGCCTTACAGTATGATATCACGGGAGGTGACTTTAAGAAAGCCGGAGAAGCTTCCAGCGCTCTCAAACAGACTTTGACCCGATTAGATATTCAAAAGCCGCTTATTCGAAAAATAGTAATAGCTAGCTATGAAGCAGAAATGAATATGGTTATTTTTACTAATAAAGGGCAAATGAAGGTTATTATTCAGCCAAAAGAGATTAAGATTAATTTTACAGATCAAGGACCAGGGATTATTGATCTTAAACAAGCGATGCAAGCTGGATTTTCTACGGCTCCAGCACGAATACGAGAGATGGGATTTGGGGCCGGAATGGGACTACCTAATATCCAAAAATGCGCTGATCAAATGGAGATAAGCTCAAAGGTAGGCAAAGGGACAACGATTGACCTTATCTTTAATATTAACTAAAGTGAAGTGTTATCTTAAAGATTATCAGAGTATCCGAGAAGCAAAACAAGGTATTGGAAATTATTTAGCTTTCTATAACCATGATAGACTACATCAATCTCTTAATTATTTGACTCCAGTTGAGGTTCATTTTAATTAAGAATAATTTAAGTGTAACTTAAAAAACCTAAAAAATTGTCTTAACAAATGGGTCCACCTCACCTGATCATAAAAAAGCAAGGGAGAATTTGACTATTCTGTAGAGAGGAGGTTTTCTCATTATGAAAAAGCATCTTACCGGTTTGATCAAAAAGTTTGGAGACCATTATGTATCCCTATGTCTGGAATTAAATGTTTCAAGTCAAGGAGAAAGTATTGAAGAGGCAAAGCGTATGCTTGAGGAGGCATGTGAGGAGTATCTCTCTTATATGAATGATGAGGGGTTACAAGATCAGATGAAATCAGTCCCATTAGAGATATTACATGAATTTCTTGTAGAAGATGTAGATGTAATTCGTCCTTCACAAGACTGGACTTATTCTGAAAGTTTGTCCTTTGAGGTCTTAGCAAATGCCTAAGAAGATTCCGGCTATGTCCAGCAAAAAGTTTATTGCCCTCCTTGAGAAAGATGGAGTTACATTCCTCAGACAGAAAAGAACAAGCCATGGAATGTTTCAACGGATTAAAGGCAAAGAGGTTTATAGGGCACCTATCGTAATGAACAAAGGAGAACTCTCTCCCAAATACATCAAACTTGTCTTTCGTCAGTTAGGTTTTTCAGATAAAGAGATAGATAACCTCTTGCAAAAAGGGACGGTTATAAACTAATGTGTGTTATCTTAAAGAAGTGTTACAAAAATTGGTTTCAAATTTACCGTTGCAAATTTAGCATTTAAAATTTGAGGAAAGAAATATAGAGACTAAGAAATAGTGATGAATTTACAAGAAGTAGTTTCAAGATTAAATTTAGAAGTTAAGTCAGGTTTTGAGGTGTTGACTAATGAAGTCAACGGAGGATATGTTTCTGATCTATTATCCGATGTCATGGCCAATGCCCAAAAAGGAAATATTTGGGTTACCTTGCAGATTCATCAAAATATTGTGGCTGTGGCTGATTTAAAAGAATTAGCTGGAATTATATTAGTTGGCGCTCGTCAACCAGAAGAAGATACTCTCCAAAAAGCAGTCCAAAAAAAGATTCCTATTTTGGTAAGTAAGATGTCTGCTTTTGAAATAGTAGGTAAGCTCTACCAATTTGGTATCAGGTATGACTGAGTTATAACACCTATTAATGAAAATTTGACATAGAGCAAATTAATTGAATGCTAACGAGTTTATCTTTTATTGCTCGGTATTATTTCCTATATTTAATTTTCGTTAATAACTACTATATTAGGCATCTGGCCTAATAAGATAAAAATCTTTTCGAGCTCTTTATTGGGCAATGAATTTATTTAAAGCAGATCTTCATATCCACACTTGCCTTTCTCCTTGTGCCGAGTTGGATATGACCCCTAAAGCCATAGTCAGAGAAGCAAAGAATAAAGGCATAGACATAATTGGGATAAGCGACCATAATTCCGCGGAGAATGTAGTGGTTGCAAAAAAAGTAGGTCAGAGAGAAAACTTAACAGTGATAGGGGGAATGGAGGTTACCTCAAGTGAGGAAGTTCATCTTTTAGCTTTCTTTGACGAAGATGAAGATCTCTTGAAATTTCAAGAGCTGGTGTATGAAAATTTAATGCCGGGGGTAAATAATCCAGAGTTCTTAGGTGAACAAGTAGTAGTAAATGAAATTGATCAGGTCTTAGGTTTTAATCAAAGGTTATTGATAACGAGCACTAAGTTATCTATTTCTAAATTAATAGAGAGCATTCATATTTTTGAAGGTATGGCTATAGCTGCTCACATAGATAGAGAAGGATTTGGAATTATTGGTCAATTAGGGTTTATTCCACCTGACTTAAAGTTAGATGGCTTAGAAGTATCATCCCGAGTTTCTTATGAAGAGAGAAGGAAGAGATTTCCTAAGAGACATGGTCTTTCTTTTATTACCAGTTCTGATGCTCATTACTTACCAGATATTGGTAAAGGCTTGACTCAATTTTTAATAAAAGAACCAACTGTTAAAGAGATGAAGATGGCTTTGAGTGGGAAGGGAAAAAGAAAGATAAGGTAAAGAGTGAAGGATTTATCCTTACATATTCTCGATATCGTTGAAAATTCAATTCAAGCAGGAGCAAAGAGAGTTAAGATAAGAATTACTGAAGAGTTAAAGCAGGACTTGTTCTTAATTGAAATAGAAGATGATGGCCAAGGAATAAAAGAGGAGGTACTTCAACAAGTCTTTGATCCGTTCTTTACTACTAAGAACAAAAAGGTAGGCTTAGGATTACCCCTTTTTGCTCAAGCTGCTAAAGAAGCAGAAGGGAGATTGGTGGTAGATTCAAAGATTAATAAAGGCACAAAGATTACGGCAATCTTTAAATATAGTCACCTTGATCGCAAGCCATTAGGCGATATGGCCGAAACAATGATAGTTTTAATTGCTGGTCATCCAGAGGTAGATTTTTTGTATGAGCATAAAAAAGGAAGGTGGAAATATTCCTTAGATACTGCTAAAATAAAAGTTGGTTTAGAAGGGGTGCCTATAAATTATCCAGAGGTGATTAAGATCATCCAAAATGATATTAAAGAAGGATAACTACTATGGAAAAAAGATGCCAATGTGTCAAGACTGAAATAACCTCTGAACAATGGGAAAAGATAGATGAAATTATTGCCAGGTATAAGACTAAGCCTGGGGCTCTTATCCCTGTTTTAGAGCAAGTGCAAGGGGTAGCCGGGTTTCTTTCTGCCCAAGTCCAACGTCGGATTGCGGAAGGACTAAATGTTTCACCAAGTATGGTTTACGGGGTAGTATCTTTTTATTCTTTCTTTACTATGGTGCCACGAGGAAGACACTTGGTTAGGGTCTGCATGGGGACAGCCTGTTACGTAAAGAGAAGCGATGAAGTTTTAGAAAAGATAAAGCAAGAATTAAAGATTGAGGTCGGCGGGATGTCTGAAGATGGAAGATTTTCATTAGAGAGCGTCCGTTGTTTAGGGGCTTGTGGATTAGCACCGGTAGTAGTTGTAGATAATGTTACTCATGGAGCGATTGACTCAGTTAAAATTATGAATATTGTCAATCAATATGAGTGAGGAGGTTAAGAGTATGTCAGGATTGACCATAGAGGATTTGAAGAGGATTAAAGAGGATTATCGCGCTACCGCGACATTGCGGGAAGGTGGATTTAGAGTCAAAGTTACGGTTCATATGGGAACTTGTGGCCTGGCCGCTGGAGCGCGAAAGGTGATGACTGCTTTAATGGATGAGGTAATAAAAGAGAAGGTGAAGGATGTCATTATTACTACCTCTGGTTGTGCGGGGCTTTGTAGCCGCGAGCCAATGGCCACAGTGGAATTAATAGATCAGCCACCAGTAAAATATGTTGACTTGGATGGAGATAAGATAGTTAGAATATTTAGCGAACATGTTCTTTCTGGGAAGCCAGTGCAGGAGTATGCCTTAGTGATGGGCAGTGAGACGACTTATTAATAGAGAGAAAGTTAATGAGGAAATATGGAGCAATTTAGAGCAAATCTTTTAATCTGTGCCGGTACTGGTTGTGTTGCCAGTGGCTCTCTCAAGGTAAAAGCTGTATTAGAAGATGAGCTAAAAAAGAAAAATTTACAAAATGAAGTCCAGATAGTTCTAACTGGTTGTAATGGTTTTTGTGCTAAAGGACCGTTGATGGTCGTCTATCCGGAAGGCATATTTTATCAAGGACTTAACCCCGAAAATATACCATTCTTAGTCGAAGAGCATTTTTTAAAGGGCAGACCGGTCAAGAACCTGATGTATATCCCCCCAGTCGAGAAATCACCTATTCCTCTGATGCGAGATATACCTTTTTTTAGCCACCAGATATTGCGGGTTTTGCGTAATCGTGGCTTGATTGATGCGGAGAAGATTGATGAGTATATTGCCAGAGATGGATACTTAGGGATGGGCAAAGCCTTACTTGAGATGACACCTGAACAAATAATCCAAACAGTCAAAGAATCTGGTTTACGTGGCAGAGGGGGAGCTGGCTTTCCCACCGGACTAAAGTGGGAATTTTGTGCTAAAGCCCAAGGTGAGGTCAAGTATATTCTCTGTAATGGTGATGAGGGAGATCCTGGGGCATTTATGGACAGGTCTGTTTTAGAGGCTGATCCTCACGCTGTCTTAGAGGGAATGGCAATTGGAGCTAAGGCAATTGGCGCTCACCAGGGCTATTTATATGTTCGGGCAGAGTATCCCTTGGCTATTACAAGATTAGAGATTGCCATTGCTCAAGCAAAGGAGTATGGGCTTTTGGGCAAGAACATCCTGAACTCCGGCTTTGACTTTGAGGTGGAGATATATCAAGGTGCCGGTGCCTTTGTTTGTGGTGAAGAAACGGCATTAATGACCTCAATCGAAGGAAAACGTGGTATGCCTCGTCCAAGACCGCCATTTCCTGCCCATAAAGGTCTATGGCAGAAACCATCTGTTCTGAATAATGTAGAAACCTTGGCCAATATCCCACAAATTATTTTAAATGGTGGACAATGGTATGCTAGCCTTGGAACTGAAAAGAGTAAAGGAACTAAGGTCTTTGCCTTAACCGGAGCAATAAACAATATTGGTTTGATAGAAGTCCCAATGGGAATTCCTTTACGTCAAATTATCTATGATATTGGTGGTGGAATACCAAATAAACGTAAGTTTAAAGCTGTTCAGATGGGCGGTCCTTCTGGTGGATGTATTCCAGAAAGTCTTATAGATACGTCCGTAGATTATGAATCAATAACCCAGACCGGGGCGATTATGGGTTCTGGCGGTATGGTGGTAATGGATGAGACGACTTGTATGGTGGGAATTGCCAGGTTTTTTTTAGAGTTTACCCAGGAAGAGTCTTGTGGAAAATGTGTCCCTTGTCGGGTAGGCAGCAATGTGATGTTAAATATGCTTCATGAAATTACCGAAGGCAGGGGCAAAGAAGGAGATATTGAGCTACTTCAGGAATTAGCCGAGCAAATTAAAGATACATCTTTGTGTGGCCTTGGCCAGACAGCACCTAACCCGGTTCTGACTACGATTAAATACTTTCGAAATGAGTATGAGGCCCATATTAAAGATAAATATTGCCCAGCTCACTCTTGTTTGGCTTTGCTGAAGTTTGAAGTAAATCCAAAGTTGTGTAAGATGTGTGGACTTTGTGTTAAAGACTGCCCGGTAGAGGCTATTAAATGGGAAAAGAAGCAGGTGGCGGTAATAGATAAAGAGAAGTGCATCAAATGTAAGACTTGTCTCGCTAATTGTCGATTTATGGCCATTGAGTAATGGAATGAATATATGAGTAATAAATGGGCTATAACTCCAGAAAAAGTTCAAACTATTATCCAGAAGATTATAGAACTTAGCCAGCCACGGAAAATAATCCTTTTTGGCTCTTATATTCGTGGAAATAGCCACTTAAACAGCGATCTTGATATTTTAATAGTAACCAAAGATGAGATGGAAAGCCCACGCAAGGAAAGCGTTAGAATCCGCCATGCATTAAAGGGAACACATATTTCTATGGATATATTGGTTATTTCAGAGAGCAAGTTGAAAGAATTGGCGAATGTACCTTATTTAATTTATAAAGAAGCAATAAGACATGGAAAGGTTATTTATGAATCCATCTAAAAAAAGAAGGTTGCTTGTTTTGCCGGAAGAATGGCTGAAGTCCGCACTCAGCGACTTAAAACTCGGTAAACTTGGCAAGGAAAATGGAGATATTTTAGAGGAGCAGATTTGTTTTCATACTCAGCAGGCTGCTGAAAAGGCAGTCAAATGGGCTGAAAAATATATGGCTAAAACTACAGAGATAACAGAGGAAGAAATTAGATGATAACTCTAACCATTAATGGAAAAGAAGTTCAGATTGAAGATGGGGCAACTATCTTAGAGGCTTGTGAGCTGGCTGGAAGTAAGGTTCCTACGCTTTGCCATGACAAGCGACTATTGCCTTTTGGTGCTTGTCGAATTTGTCTGGTTGAAGTAGAAAAAACAAGAACAAAATTTACTCCTTCTTGTAGTACCCCGGCTACTGAAGGAATGGTGGTTAAGACTACTACCCCTGAGATTATTAAGGCGCGAAAGACTATTTTAGAGCTTCTGCTGATCAATCATCCTCTTGATTGTCCTATTTGCGACAAAGCCGGAGAATGTACTCTTCAGGAATTAGTTTATGAATATGGTGTTTCCGAGAATAGATTTAAAGGTAAAAAATTAGCTTTACCCGTTGATCATCTTAGTCCGTTGATTGAGCGAAATTTAAGTCGTTGTGTTTTGTGTGGCAAGTGTGTTCGGATTTGTAACGAGGTTCAAGCAGTAGGAGAGATAAGTTTTATTAATCGAGGTATGAAGACCTATATAGGGACAGATTTTGACCGGTCATTAGATTGCGAATTTTGTGGTCAGTGTATTTCTATTTGCCCAGTAGGAGCTTTAAATTCAAGGCTCTTTAAGTATAAAGCTAGGGTTTGGGACTTAAAGGAAACAGTAACCCTTTGTCCTTATTGTTCAAATGGGTGTTCTTTGGTGCTGGGTGTTAAAGATAATGAGATCAAGAGGATAAATAGTTGTGGTCAGGTAGGCATAAACGAAGGTAATCTTTGTTCTAAAGGAAGGTTTGGCTATGAGTTTGTTAATCATCCAGAGAGATTGAAGAAACCACTTCTTAAAAAAGATGGTCAGTTTAAAGAAGTTACCTGGACCGAAGCTTTAGATTTTGTATTCTTAAGGCTTGACAAAATAAAGATAGAGAGGGGTGCTGGCTCAATTGGCGCTCTTGGTTCTGCCCGGCTAACTAATGAGGAAGTATATCTTTTCCAAAAATTAATTGGTCAAGGAATAGGTAGTCGTCATTTTGACTATGGTGGTGGTTATAGCTATCAAGGATTGGTGGGCTTAAAAGAAGCTTTAGGTTATGCTGCTTCTACTAATTCTATTAGTGAGATTAGAAGAGCAGAATCTATTTTACTCTTAAGAGCTGATTTGAATGAAACCCATCCTAACATAAAGGTAGAGGTAAATTTAGCCGTTAATCGAAACAAGGCTAAGTTAATAATAGCTAACTACCGAAGGACAAAACTTAGCCCTCAGGCTGAAATTAACTTAATCTATAAACCAGGAACAGAAGTAACTTTAATTAATGGAATGATCAAGGTGATCATAGAAAATGACTTAATCAATAAAAGCTTTATTAATGAAAAGACAGAGGGAGTAGAGAAATTAAAGTTACTTCTAGAGAAATATACACCAACCTATGTAGAAAAGGTATGCAAGATTAGTCCTCAAGAATTAGAAAAGGCGGCTAAAATTTATGCCAAAACAGAAAAGGCTCTTATCATAGTGGCTACTGGTATGGCATGGGGTGGTAATGATAAAGATATAGCTTATGCCGTGAGTAATTTAGCTTTAATTACTGGACATCTGGGCAAGGAATCAACCGGAGTGTATTTTTTAGGTGAGAAGAATAATTCTCAGGGCGTCTTAGATCTAGGAGCTTTATCAAGATTTCTGCCTGGGTCTGGGTCGGTGGATAGCCAAGAATACAGGGCGCTGGAAATGCTTGAGCCTGGAAGGCTTAAGGCGATGTATATAGTGGGAGAAAATCCCCTGCTTACTTATCCTTTGCCTAAGATAAAAGAAGCTCTCGAAGCTTTAGAGTTTCTAATAGTGCAAGATATGTTTATGACCAAGACAGCAGAATTAGCAGATGTTGTTTTGCCAATTTGTAGTTTTGCCGAAAAAGAAGGAACATATACCAATTTAGAAAGAAGTGTTCAAAAGCTAAAGAAAGCCTTGCCTTGTCTGGGCGAGAGTAAACCTGATTTAGAGATATTTACTAACTTGTGTAGACGATGGGGAGTTGAGGTGCCTCAAGATATATGGCTGGAGATCGTGGCGACTATTCCTATGTATAAAGAGATTGATAAACCATGGGGAGGTAGTATTCTTTACATAGAAAAAGATTGGAAGGGTAAGTTTATTGCGGTAGAAGACCAAGAAATAAGTTTCGATGATAAATTATTACTAGTTTTTACTCCTGGTCATCTTTATTCTGGCTCTCTGAGTGCTTGGAATTTATCTTTACTTAAAGTTGGAGAGCCTATGGTTGAAATCAATGACCAAGAAGCAAAAAGATTTGGTGTGGAAGATGGAGACGAGGTAATAGTGAGTTCTAAAAAGGCAAGTGTTCAAGTCAAGGTAAAAATAAGTTCCGAGGTTCCTAAATATGTAGCTGTGGTTCATCTTTATCCCACCACAAATATGGTTTGTTTGCTTGGAAAAGAGATGATGCCCATAGAAGGAAGTATTAAGAAGATTTAAATAAACTGGAGTTGGTGAAGCATGAAACAATATGCACCAAAAGTAAATTTTGTCATTACTATCATTGAACTAATTCGAGGTTTACTGGTTACCTTTAAGCATTTATTTATGCCAGCAGTAACTCTTCAGTATCCAACCCAACGTTGGAAAGTAGCGGAAGGATATCGAGGATTACAGAGGTTGAAGGTAGATGAAGATGGTCGAGAGAAATGTGTAGGGTGTGGCTTGTGCGCTAAGTATTGTCCAGCCGAAGCCATTAAGATAACGACTAAAGTTATGGATACGCCAGATATTCAAGGTTATGATAAAAAAGTAGAGACTTATGTAATCGATATATCGAGATGTATCTTTTGTGGATTTTGCGTAGAAGCTTGTCCCAAGGAAGCTATTAGTATGTCTAAGAACTATGAAATGGCTTGTTACAACCGGGAAAGTATGATTTATGATTTGGATAAACTAACGAAAGAGTTAGAAGTGACAAAATATAAGTAAAGGTAAGCCTTTAGCCATCAGCGGTCAGCTAATAAAAAAATAACTGATAGTTAGAAGTTGATATCTAAATTTTAATGAGGTTATCAGATGCAATTTTTGTATGATACGCAACTATTAGTAAATAATATTCATAGCTTCTTGTTTGGAATGTGTAGTCTTTATGGACTGCCGGTAGTTCTTGTGACGATAGTGGCGATGGTGATAACAGTGGCTCTGGTGGGTGGATTTATTTCTGTTAATGTGATGTTACTTGTTTTAGCAGAGCGTAAGATTGCTGGCCATATTCAAGATAGACTTGGGCCAATGAGGGTTGGTCCTCATGGGATCTTACAAACAGTAGCTGATGCCATTAAGCTTTTGCTTAAAGAAAGCATTAGGCCTAAGATAGCTGATAAGTGGGCATATTTCTTTGCTCCAGTAATTGTAATGGCTCCTGCGATTATGACTTATCTTATTATACCTTGGTCCCCGGGATTAATTATTCGTGACCTAAACTTAGGACTACTTTATCTATTAGCCGTTAGTAGTCTTGGAGTGATTGGCATTATCTTAGCTGGCTGGTCATCTGGAAATAAATATTCATTGCTTGGCGGCTTACGCTCTGGCGCTCAGATTGTGAGCTATGAAGTAGCGATGAGCCTTTCGGTGATTGGTGTCATTATGCTTTGTGGTTCTTTGAAGATCAGTGAGATTGTTGAGGCCCAACAATATTGCTGGTATGTGGTCAAGCAGCCTTTAGCCTTTTTCTTATTTATTATTGCCGCTACTGCTGAATGTAATCGTGCTCCCTTTGATCTACCGGAGGCAGAATCAGAACTAGTAGCTGGATTCCATACTGAATATGGAGGAATAAAATTTGCTATGTTTTTCTTAGCTGAGTATGCTAATATGTTTGTTGCTTCGGCCATGGGCGCTACCTTATTTCTTGGTGGATGGCAGGGACTACCTATTCTTGGTTTGGCTTTACCACCTCTGGTCTGGTTTTTATTAAAAACATACTTAATAGTCTTTGTCTTTATCTGGTTTAGGTGGACTTATCCCCGAATTCGGGTTGATCAATTAATGAGTTTTGGTTGGAAAGTTCTTCTACCTTTAGCCTTTTTAAATATTGGTATCACAGGTTTAGTCATGGTCTTAGGGTGAGGTGAGGCGATGGATTGTTTAGAAAAAATTTGTTCTTTATTGCCGAATATGACCTTTTGGATCTTAGCTTTGATGGGTATTGTTTGTGCTGTTTTGGCAGTTACAGTAAGGAATCTTGTTCATGCGGTCTTGTTTTTAGCCGGATTCCTGATGAGCGTGGCGGGGCTTTTTATTACCCTGGAGGCTGAATTTTTAGCTCTTGTTCAAGTTCTTATCTTTGTGGGGGCTATTGTGGTCTTATTTATGTTTTTGATTATGCTCACCCATCAGATTACCGACTTATCTGTGCCTCAAGGCAATCAATTAAAAGGGGTAGCAGTGATTGTGGCTACGGTTTTATTTGGGCTTATTTTTTATCTCTTAAAAGCCATGAAATGGCAGGAAGTTGTTCTGCCTGTTAAGGGTGATATAGCCAACATAGGAAGATTATTGCTCAGTCCTTATGTTTTAGCATTTGAGCTTGTTTCAGTAGCGTTACTGGTAGCCTTAATTGGAGCAATAGTTATTGCCAGAAAGAAAGAATAAGCAGAAAACAAGGTTTAGCTTAATTTTATAAATGATCGTTATTTTAAAGGAGATGTTTCTATGGGTCTTACCAATTATCTAATATTAGGGGCTGTATTTTTTTGCATCGGTATTTACGGTGTCTTAGTTAGACGGAATGCAGTGATGATCTTAATTTCCATTGAGTTGATGCTTAATGCGGCTAATCTTAATTTTGTAGCTTTTACTAAATATGTTGATCCAGTCAAGCTTACCGGACACATCTTTACTATCTTTGTAATTACTATTGAAGCAGCCGAAGTAGTAGTAGGATTAGCTATTATTTTAGCTGGCTACAGGTGTCTGAAGAGCATCAAAGTGGAAGATATTAACTTAATGAAATGGTAAGTGATTTGTAATTAAGAAGGGGTTTTTTTATGATCAATAATGCGTGGTTAATTCCAGGGTTACCACTGATAGCTTTTATAATAATTACCTTTTTTACCAAGAGGTTAAGGAACATCTCTTCTTATCTCTCTATTGGCATAATGATGGGTTCATTCTTGTTAGCTTGCGGGGTGTTAAAAGAAGTAATCATTAGACCAGGTAGATATGAATTTAGCCTTCCTTGGTTTGAGACAGGAAGTTTTCAGATAGAAGTGGGGATGTTGATAGATCCTTTGTGTGCCGTGATGTTGGTAGTAGTTACCTTGGTAAGCTTGATGATCCAGATATATTCGCGAGGATATTTAGAGACAGAGAAAGATGTTGATTTTTCGAGATACTATTCATTTATCTCTTTATTTACCTTCTCCATGTTAGGTTTGGTGGTAGCAAATAATTTTGTGACTATATTTGTGGGTTGGGAATTAGTAGGGCTTTGTTCTTATTTATTAATTGGTTATTGGCATCATAAGCCTTCGGCAGCCGCGGCAGCCAAGAAAGCATTTATTATTACCAGATTAGCCGATGCCGGTTTCTTAATTGGAATCTTATGTATAGCTTTTTATGCCGGGACATTTAATTTTTTAGCCATAGAAAGATTAATTCAAGAAGGTCAACTTACTGCTGGAATATTATCGACGGTAGCTATCTTGATATTTTTAGGGGCTATGGGTAAATCAGCTCAGTTTCCATTTCACACTTGGCTTCCAGATGCCATGGAAGGGCCCTCCCCAGTTTCTGCCTTGATTCACGCCGCGACTATGGTGGCTGCAGGAGTATACTTAGTAGCCAGAACATATACCATCTTTGATGCAGGTTTAGATTCGTTAATTGTGGTAGGATATGTAGGTGGATTTACTGCCTTGTTTGCGGCAAGTATTGGTTTGTGTCAAAACGACATCAAGAGAGTATTAGCTTATTCAACCTTAAGTCAACTTGGGTATATGATGTTAGCTTTAGGAGTAGGTGGGTTTACAGCTGGTATGTTCCATCTGACTACCCATGCTTTCTTTAAAGCCCTCTTGTTTCTTGCAGCGGGAAGTGTCATTCATGCGATGCACTCTAATGATATTTGGGATGCTGGCGGGTTAGGCAAGAAAATGCCGGCTACGGCAACCGTATTTATTATTGGTTCACTGGCTATTTCAGGGGTGCCGCCATTTGCTGGATTTTGGAGCAAAGAAGAGATTCTTGTAGCTGCTTACGCTTCTGGTCATCTGCCTTTATTCATTATGGGGGAAATAGGGGCATTTTTAACAGCTTTTTATATGTTTAGACTTTGTTTTGTTACTTTTGGGGGGCAGCTTCGAAAAAAAGATGCTCATCCTCACGAATCACCCTTAGTCATGATCTTCCCTATGGGTATTTTGGCTTTTCTTTCCATCGTTGCTGGACTGATTGACTCACCGTGGATGGGTCACTGGTTTGGAAAATTTGTCTTCTTTGAGAGCCAGCATTTAAGAGAAGCTCATGGAGGGCACCAAATAGTAGCCATATTATCCCTTTCGGTAGCTTTTCTTGGGATATTAGGAGCCTGGCTTGTTTATGGAAGAAAAGTTATCAGTCTTGAGTTCATTAAACCTATGGTTATTTACAAGACAGTGTTCAATAAATATTATTTTGATGAGATCTATCAAGCAGTGATCATAAAGCCATTTCTGGGGCTAACGAAATTTGCCTTAGGTTTTGATTTAAAGGTGGTTGATGGCTTAGTTAATGGAGTAGCAAGCATTACGGCTGGGTGTGGAGCAGTGATTAGGCATCTCCAGACAGGTTTGGTTCAGACTTATATGATAATGGCTATGAGTGGTTTAATCATCTTACTATTCATTTGGATGTTTTAAGTAAAAGGAGCAAGTGATGGATTTTTCAATCTTAAGCTGGATAGTCTTTACACCATTAATAGGAACTATCCTTATCTTATTTGTTCCGAGAGAGATGGAGAAAAGTATCAAAGGCTATGAGTGGTTTGATTGTCTTGTTATTCATTTGGATGTTTTAAGTAAAAGGAGCAAGTGATGGATTTTTCAATCTTAAGCTGGATAGTCTTTACACCATTAATAGGAACTATCCTGATCTTATTTGTTCCGAGAGAGATGGAGAAAAGTATCAAAGGAATAGCTTTAATCTTTTCCTTTATTTCTCTGGTTCTGGCTTTGGTAGTCTATGCTAATTTTGACCATACTATTGCTAAAATGCAGTTTGTAGAAAGAGTACCCTGGATTTTAACTTTTAATATTAACTACTATCTAGGCATAGATGGTTTAAATTTATCCATCTTCTTATTAACAACATTTTTAACCTTTTTGTCGATCGTAATTTCTTGTCATCTTAAAGAGCGAGTAAAAGAATACTTTGTTTTATTTTTGATCTTAGAGACAGGGATGTTAGGTGTCTTTGTAGCTCTTGATCTTTTCTTGTTTTATGTCTTTTGGGAAGTAGTTCTTGTTCCAATGTACTTCTTAATTGGTGTTTGGGGAGGATCAAGACGAAAATATGCAGCCATTAAGTTTGTTCTTTATACGGTCATTGGTAGCTTAATGATGCTGGTGGGGATATTGTGGGTATATTGGACCGCTTCTCCTCATACCTTTGATATAGTTGAGCTTTCTAAAAGCTGTCAATTTACTAAGGAATTTCAATGTTTAATGTTCTTTTTCTTCTTCTTGGGATTTGCGGTAAAAGTTCCTATTTGTCCATTTCACACCTGGCTTCCAGATGCCCATGTAGAAGCACCTACGGCGGCAAGTGTGATCTTAGCTGGCGTCTTATTAAAGATGGGTGTTTATGGCTTCTTACGTGTTAGTCTCCCTATGTTTCCAGAAGCGGCTATATATTTTTCTTACCCTCTGGCGGTCTTGGGAGTAATAAATATAATTTACGGTGCTTGCACGGCTATGGCTCAAAGTGATTTGAAGAAGATGATTGCTTACTCCAGTATTAGCCATATGGGATTTTGTTTAATAAGTATGAGTGCCTTAACGGTAACGGGTATAAATGGAGCGGTTATTCAGATGTTTACTCATGGAGCAATTACTGGTAGCTTATTTATGTTAGTGGGAGTTATTTATGATCGAGCTCATACCAGGGAGATTGATAAGTTTGGTGGCTTATGGCATCAAATGCCCATTTATACTGGCTTAATGAGTTTATCAGTCTTAGCCTCGCTTGGCTTGCCGGGTTTAGCTGGATTTATAGGTGAGTTTGTCTGTTTAATGGGCGCCTTTATTAGTAAATTAGCTGGCTTTAAGCTCCTGACCATGTTATCGGTAAGCGGGGTAGTGATCACGGCTGTTTATCTCCTTTGGATGATGGAGCGTGTTTTTTGGAGAGGACTAAATCAAAAATGGGAACATTTGTCAGATATAAACAAAAGAGAACTAATAGCGACCGTGCCTATCGCCGCGCTTATTATCTTAATTGGTATTTATCCTCGTCTCTTGGTTGATTTAATGAATGTTACGGTTATCCAGATGGTTAGTGGAATAATGCCGTAAAGTTTTACTTTGGCATTTTAAATAGCAAGGGAGGTTTATCGATTGAATTATACTTTACTTATTCCAGAGATAGTAGTTTTTTGTACCGGAGTGTTGTGTTTAATAATTGACTTATTCTTATCGGAAAGAATTAAAAAAATTCTTAGTTGGATAGCTATTATTGGGTTAGTAGCTGGAATGTTTGCCTTGCATAATATTTCAGAAGGATTAGCTTTTGGCAATCGAACCTTTATCGTAGATTCATTCTCTATTTATTTTAAGTACTTGTTTTTAGGGATAGGAATCTTAGTTATTTTTTCTTCAAAGGACTACCTTAGTAATCGAACTACCCATCAAGCAGAGTATTATTTTATCTTGCTTTCGGTAGTGACGGGGACGATGTTTATGGCTTCCGCCGGCGATTTAATTGCTTTGTATGTTGCCCTGGAATTACTTAGTATTGGTTCGTATGTGTTAGTAGCTTATTTACGAACGAGAGAAGGAATTGAAGGAGCCATAAAGTATTTATTATTTGGAGCAGTTTGTTCGGCCGTCTTAGTTTATGGATTAAGTATCATTTATGGGATGACAGGCAGCACCGAACTACGGGAGATTGGTTATTGCTTAAGTCAACAAGATAAGCAGGGAGCTTTGTTATTAGGTCTCTTCTTTACTTTGGTTGGATTTGGGTTCAAGATAGCTTGCGTTCCATTTCATTTTTGGGTTCCAGAAGCCTACCAAGGAGCACCAACACCTATTACTGCTTTTCTTGCTTCTGGTTCAAAGGCAGCTTCCTTGGCTGTCTTTATTCGAGTATTTATAGAAGCCTTTGGAGGAATAAAGACAGAGTGGACTATGATTCTAATAGTTATTTGTATCTTGACTATGACTATTGGAAATCTTTCTGCTATTCCCCAAACAAATATAAAGAGACTATTAGCTTACTCAAGTGTTAGCCATGCCGGCTATTTACTGATAGGACTAATAGTTGGTACTAACCAAGGTATTTCTTCAGTAATGTTTTACTTAGCAGTGTATGCCTTAGCGACACTTGGTGTTTTTACCGTAGTGGCTGTTGTGGCTAATAAAATAGGGACAGATGAGATTGAAGGATATGCTGGTTTGCATAAACGAGC
>Ga0180008_1001205_pt1 | contig 17075 bp, 13 predicted proteins | sample MM_PW_MetaG_FD_121121 | JGI IMG/M metagenome (GOLD analysis project Ga0180008, IMG submission 121121) | Groundwater microbial communities from the Aspo Hard Rock Laboratory (HRL) deep subsurface site, Sweden - MM_PW_MetaG | ecosystem: Environmental > Aquatic > Deep subsurface > Groundwater...
CCACCACTAATGTGCGCGTGTGGTAAATTTTCACGAACCCACTTAGTTCCTCTAAAGAAATCCAAAGCATTCAAGCGATGCTCCTCCATTCCTGTAGCAGCCGGAAATATATTTAAATCGAAAATAATATCCTGAGGTGGAAAATCCACTTTGTTCACTAATATATCATACGAGCGTTGGCAAATTTCCACTCTTCGTTCGTAGTTATCTGCTTGTCCAACCTCATCAAAAGCCATGATAATCGCCGCAGCACCGTAGCGCTTAATCAATTTAGCATGGTGGATAAATTGTTCTTCCCCTTCTTTTAACGAAATCGAATTGACCACACTTTTTCCTTGCACAACCTTCAATCCAGCTTCGATAATATCCCATTTCGAACTGTCAATCATGATAGGTACACGCGAAATATCTGGTTCGGCAGCAATTAAATTTAGGAATTTTGTCATGGCATATTCGCCATCCAGCATCCCCTCATCCATATTAATATCGATGATTTGTGCGCCACCTTCGACTTGCTCCTTGGCAATACTCAGTGCCTCTTCGTATTTTTCTTCCTTGATTAATCTCAAGAATTTTCTAGAACCCGTCACATTGGTACGTTCCCCAATATTCACAAATACGCTATCTGGCGTAATGATTAAAGGCTCTAATCCCGATAATACCAAGTTTCTTCTAGTTTCTACTACTGCCATTTTTATATTTCATTTACTTAATCTCTAAAAACCTTTGAGTCTAAGTTTTGTTATATTCTTCTTTTTTTGGGCGTGACCCTCCGTAAAACTGCGGGTCGGGCTATACGCTACAAGTCCTCGACTAATTCCGCTTTCGCTTCATTTGTCTGTGGGCTTTTCACTACTATCCCTCACGCGGATTTTTTGCTCCCAAACCATTGCGAGGAACGAAGCAACCTCACTAGTGTAAGAACTAAACTTACAGTGCAATTTTATCATTCCGACGGAGAAATAATTTCCTTTATGTGAGCAACTTGCTAAGATTCCTCCTTCGTCGGAATGACAAATTCTAATAGTTCCACTAAGCATTACATCACCGCCGTCGAAACTCTTGGTTTGTAATCCTTGGCGATATCTGCAATTAACCTGATGTGTTCTGGGGTTGTACCGCAACAACCACCTATGATGTTTACCAAATTATCGTCGAGATATGTTTTTATTTGTGATTGCATTTCTTCTGGGGTTTCATCGTATTCCCCAAAGGCGTTGGGCAATCCTGCATTAGGATGCGCCGATACATTGAAAGCGGTATTTTGTGACAATGTTTGTAAGTACGGTTTCAATAAATCGGCTCCAAGAGCGCAATTGAATCCTACACTCAACAAAGGAATGTGCGAAACTGAAACTAAGAACGCTTCTACCGTTTGTCCAGAAAGTGTTCTTCCTGAAGCATCAGTAATTGTTCCTGAAACCATGATAGGAATATCAATATTGCGTTCGTCTTTTACTTCTTCTATGGCAAAAAGTGCTGCTTTGGCATTTAGTGTATCGAAAATAGTTTCGACTAATAACAAATCACTTCCACCGTCAATTAAAGCTTCTACTTGTTGCTTGTACGCTATACGCAAATCATCAAAAGTTACGGCTCTATATCCCGGATCGTTTACATCTGGTGACATACTTGCCGTTCTATTTGTTGGTCCTATCGAACCGGCTACAAAACGAGGTTTGTCTGGGTTTTTAGCTGTCCATTCATCGGCTACTTCGCGGGCTAGTTTAGCCGACTCATAATTTAATTCGTATACGTATTCTTCTAGGAAATAATCAGCCATTCCGATGGTGGTTCCTGAGAACGTATTGGTTTCGACGATATCAGCTCCAGCCTCAAAATACGCAGCATGCACCGCTTTAATCGCTTGAGGTTGTGTGAGTGATAATAAATCGTTGTTCCCTTTTAGAGAATGTGGAAAATCTTTGAAACGTTCTCCACGGAAATCTTCTTCAGAGAAATTGTACCGTTGCAACATAGTTCCCATGGCTCCATCGAGGATAAGTATGTTTTTTTTAATGGCTTCGTGAATGTTGGACATATCTTTTTATTTCTTGTAAATCACAATCGGAATTGGGATTTTTACTTTTGATTAATAGTTCTAAAAGTTCACTATTATTTCTCTTTAGCCCTGATGGAAGCGGCATCCTATTGTGCCGGTGTTCGGCGCAATAGATATAGCGTACAGCAGGAAGGATCGTGGTTAAAATGCACCATTGATCTGCTCTAAAAAAATATCGATATGTTGTCAAGAAAATTGTTGAGAAATACTGTAGAAGTATTCTTGTGTTATCTATCTTAAATACTGAATTCAGTATAAAGTAGAATGTAGCACCTTCTTTAAAGATAAAGGGTTGCTAAGGTTTCATTGGGTCTTTCCCTCCGCCTTTCGTGATAACTTTCAATAAATATAGGAACACTGCAAAGAAAAGACAAAGCGCTAATACTCGCAAGTATTAGCGCTTAATTTTTTAACTTGTATAGGTGAATTTGTTAAACTATTGCTTTAACAACAGCTTTTGGCGCTTCTTTACGAGTTCCATCAAATCCGTCAACTCCTGAAACTGTAGTGTATTTCAACACATAACGTTTCCCTGGATTGATGATTTGGTAGGCCGCTTGACACATCAATGTCGCCTCGTGGAAACCACACAAAATCAATTTTAATTTACCTGGATAGGTATTCACATCTCCAATGGCGAAAATTCCCGGAATATTCGTTTGGTAATCTAAAGCGTTGTTTACTTTGATAGCATTTTTTTCAATTTCTAATCCCCAGTTGCCTATAGGACCTAATTTTGGCGTAAGACCAAAAAGCGGAATAAAATAATCAGTGTCAATTGTGCGATTAGCTCCGTTTTCCTCGATTACAATCGATTCAATGTGCTCGGCTCCGTTTAATCCCACTACTTCAGCTGGTGTGATCATGCGAATTTTCCCAGCATCTTTTAGTTCCTGTACTTTTTCTACAGAATCTAAAGCACCACGGAATTCATTACGACGGTGAATCAACGTCACCTCGGAGGCGACATCCGTCAAGAAAATACTCCAGTCAAGGGCTGAATCTCCTCCACCGGCAATAACTACTCTCTTATCTCTAAACTCTTCTGGATCTTTGATAAAGTATTTGATTCCTTTGTTTTCGTAGAAATTAATTCCGTCGATTAATGGTTTTCTAGGTTCAAAACTTCCTAACCCTCCAGCAATAGCAATTACCTTGGCGTGGAACTTAGTTCCCTCATTTGAAGTTACAATAAAACTTCCGTCTTCTTGTTTTTCAATCGTTTCAGCGCGTTCTCCAAGTGTAAATCCTGGTTCGAATTGCTTGATTTGTTCCATTAAATTATCGACTAAATCTCCTGCTAATACTTCAGGAAAACCTGGAATATCATAGATAGGTTTTTTAGGATATAACTCTGATAACTGCCCACCTGCTTGTGGTAAAGCATCTAGTATATGGCATTTTAATTTTAATAAACCTGCTTCAAAAACTGCAAAAAGACCTGTTGGGCCGGCTCCTATTATTAGGATATCTGTTTCAATCATGTTGTAATTAATTAATCCTTGACCTTCTTACAGAGGGTTTAAGGGAACGTTTTATTTGTTTACAATTTACAAAGTAACGAAGAAATTGAGCTTAAACAAATGATAAATATCATTCAACTTCTTGTTAATTTTATTTTATTTTATTTCTGAAATCACACTACTGTTTTTTAGTTAAGGTCGCTGTAATCTCATTCATTTTTTGAACTTTCTCTTCAAAATCCCCTTTTAAGGTTTTGCGATATTCATTCAGATTTTCGACCATTTTATTGATGTCCTCCGGAATTACTTCTTCAAAAAACTCTCGCAAGCGCTTGGCTGTTGTAGGTGATTTTCCGTTAGTCGAAATCGCAATCTTAACATTCCCTTTTGTTACTATCCCACCCAAGTAATAATCACATAGTGGCGGTGTGTCAGCAATATTGCATATCAAATATCGTTTTCTGCACAAGTCAAAAATCCTTTTATTGACTTTCAAATCATCGGTACAAGCAATTACCATGTGGCGTTTGGGTAGCATCCAGCGATTGAATTTCTTCTCCGTTAAAATAACAGAGCTGTGTTTGTTTGCCAAAGTTACCAATTCTGGTAAAAACCGCGGCGCCACCACCTCAACATTAGCATTTGGACTGGATTTTAGTAAAAAGCTTAATTTCTCTAATCCTACATTTCCTCCACCTACAATCAATACATTGAGGTTATTGAGTTTTAGAAAAATGGGGTACAACTCATTCCTTTCCATACACTGCTTGTTTGTTGCTAATCGATTTTAACTCTTCGTAAAAACGATCGCTTTTCATGCAATCTCGAACCACTTCTCCAATTACAATAATGGCTGGGGAACTTAATTTTTGTTCAAAAACGACTTGCTCAATTGAGTTTATCGTTCCCATTCCTATTTTTTCCTCTGGAGTGGTTCCGTTTTGAATAATTGCAACGGGAGTTTCTCCTTTGGCCTCTTTTTGAAAAATAGCTACGATTTCATTCAGCTTACTTATTCCCATCAACACCACAACTGTTGCAGATGATTGCGCTGCTAAAGCTACATCTGTCGATAGTTTTCGTGCCGAAGTTGTTCCTGTTATTACCCAAAAACTCTCTGACACGCCTCTTTTTGTCAAGGAAATTCCATTAGAAGCTGGAACAGCGATCGAAGAGGAAATTCCAGGGACGACAAAGGTAGGAATTCCAAAACTTTCTACATAGTCTATTTCTTCACTCCCTCGTCCAAAAATAAAAGGATCACCTCCCTTTAAACGAACAACATGTCCATATGTAAGAGCATTATCTACAATAAGTTGGTTGATTTGGTCTTGTGTATACGCGTGACATCCTTTTCTTTTTCCGACAAATATTTTCAAGGCACGCTTGGGAGCGTAACTCAACAACTCTTCATTTGCTAAAGCATCATATAAAACCACATTGGCTTCAGCGAGTGCTTTTGCTCCTTTTATAGTTAACAAGTCTGGATCACCAGGCCCTGCACCTACTAAAGTTACTATGGGTTTTACTATTTTATGCATCAGCGATATCTTTTGATCTGTACGTTTCTATGTTTTGAAAAAAGGCAATTGCCTCCTCAATATATTTTTTGGCGAAAGCCTCCGAAGGTTCGTTTTGATTGATTTGGTAAACCAAATCTTTAAAGGTAGAATCTAAAGTGATTTTATTACTCTCTACAAAAACGGTATCAAACAAATTAATTATTCCGGCGTGGTGGTTTGTTTTTTCGTTCTCAGCCAATAAAATAGCTTTAGCGCCATTTACAAAACCGGCATAGGCTAAGTAAATAGCATCAGCCCATTTTTTATCTTCGAAAGCTTCTTGAGCAAAAGTCAGTTTATCTTTAGCTTCCAAAATTAAAGTCGCTACCAAGTCGATTACAACTCCAGCACATTCTCCTACTCCAACTGCTTTTACATAATTGTCTGCATTTCCCCAGTCGATAAAATCTTCATCTGTAAGATTAGTTACATCAGCCAACGGTTTTAAGAATTCGTAAAAATACTTCTCGCCTTGAGCATCGTAATAATCTAAAAATGATAATCCGTTCGCATTTGCTTCGAAATCATTTAAGATAAATCGCAAAGCATCTGGTCCTCTACGACTAGGAATCTTTATTACTTTATCAGAAAAACGACCTTTCCCATCTCCTAAAATTCCTCCACCTAGCAATACTTGCAAAGCTGGCGCTACTAGTTTCCCCGAGTTGATTGACATTCCTTGAAAACCAATTGATGACATGTTATGTTGTCCACAAGCATTCATACAACCACTAATTTTGATGGTGATTTCGCGATTCTCTTTGTACTGCGGAAACTCTAATTTTAAAACTCTTTCCAATTCTTCGGCAATTCCAGTACTACTCGCAATTCCTAAATTACAAGTATCAGTTCCTGGGCAAGCGGTGATGTCATTAATAGTATCATAACCAAGAGTAACAAAATCTAGTTTGGCTAATTCTTGGTAGAAAAAAGGTAAATTTTCTTCTTTTATATTTCTCAGCACAATGTTTTGCTTAAGCGAAAAACGCAATTCATTGGCGCCGTAATTTTTGATTAATTCGGCTAAAGCTCTTGCTTTGTCGGTATAAAAATCTCCTAAAAGCACTTTGATACCAATCGCAACATAGCCCGCTTGTTTTTGTGCGATTACATTCGATTTTTTCCAAGCTTCAAAAGTAGCCGTGTCGTCAATTGATACTGCAGGCACTTCTAACAAGGTTGCTGGAATAGCAGCATCAAAATCAGTTGTATCTATTTCGTATGACTGATATGACAATGCTTTTTTCTCTTCGTCAACTAAGCGTAAAAATTCATCGCGACCGATATCTTTGATTAAGAATTTCATACGTGCTTTTAAACGTTTGGCTCTTTCGCCAAAGCGATCAAAAACTCTTAAAACGCCCTCGGTAGTTGGGATGATTTGGTTTACGGGAATGAATTCTGAAAGCAACTCTGCATGATGTGGCTGAGAACCCAATCCTCCACCAAGCATTACTTTAAATCCACGTTCTCCGTTTACAATTTTTGGAATAAATCCTAAATCGTGTAAATAACTCAAGGCCGTATCTTTAACCGAAGAAGAAAATGACATTTTAAATTTACGTCCCATCTCTTGACAAATAGGGTTTCTCAAGAAAAACTGAAACATCGCATGTGCATATGGCGACACATCAAAAGGTTCGTCAACATCAACACCAGCTAATTCACTTGCTGTGATATTACGCACGGTATTCCCGCAAGCTTCACGAAGTGTAATATCGTCTTTAGCAAGGTTTGCCCAAAGCTCCGGAGTTCTATCTAAGCTCACATAGTGAATTTGGATATCCTGACGTGTTGTAATATGCAAACGTCCTGTTGAATACTCATCAGACACTTTAGTAATACGCACTAATTGCTCGCTAGTCACCTTACCAAAAGGCAATTTGATACGAATCATCTGCACACCTTCTTGACGCTGACCATACACTCCACGCGCTAAACGCAAACTACGAAAACGCTCGTCATCAATTTTACCATCTTTGAATAACGCAATTTTTCTTTCTAAATCGATTATCTCTTTTTGAACAATCGGATCTTCTATTTCGGTTCTAAAACTTTCCATTTCTTATAAGCTATTAGCTATTAGCTTTTGGCTTTTAGCTGTTGATGATTTTATTTTACAAGCTTTTGGCACTTGACTGTAAGACTTTAGTTATTTCTAATTATCTTTTTTTTGCTGAAGGCTAAAAGCTAAAGGCTATCTTATAAATCCTACTCCTGCTGTTGTATTGGTTGCTGCATCGATTAAGATAAAAGCACCGTTTGATTTATTGTCGTTGTAAGCATCAAAATAAATTGCTTTGCTTAACTTGATATTTACTTCGCCTATTTCGTTAATTGCTAATTGAGATGCTTCTGTAGTTCCAGAAAAATCGGTTGCAATAACGTTTTTCACGCTGTCAATTTTCGCTAAAACTCGGTTGGTGTTGTGTTGCACAAAATATTTTGCACCTGGAACTAGTTTTTTACTATCCATCCAACAAACTGTTGTATTGATATCTTTCTCCACTTTAGGCAACTCAGATGATTTTACAATCATGTCTCCTCTAGTTACATTGATATCATTTTCTAATTCGATTGTGATCGACGAACCTACTGAAGCTTCATCAAATTGTTGATTGAAAAAGTGAATGTTCGTCACTTTCGACTCTGTTAAAGAAGGTAATACTGTTACAGCATCTCCTACTTTAATATTGTTCCCATATAATTTTCCAGCATAGCCTCTAAAATCGTGGTACTCTTCTGTCTTTGGACGAATAACGGTCTGTACCGGGAAACGTGCTTTTCCTTTTTCGTATACATCTGCAGGCTCTAAAGCTTCCAGGTGTTTTAGAATCGTTTGCCCTTCGTACCAAGGCATTCCGCCTAAAGATTCTACGACATTATCACCAGTTAAAGCACTCAACGGAATGTAACTAACGTTTTGTTCTTTAAAAGTACTTTTTGCATTTAGCGCTTCAAAATCGGCTTTGATTTTATTATAAACTTCTTCAGAATAATCAACTAAATCCATTTTATTAACAGCAACAATTACTTCTTTTACTCTCAATAAATTATTGATGAAAAAGTGACGGTACGTTTGCTCAATAACTCCTTTACGCGCATCAATTAAAATAATCGATACTTGTGAAGTTGAAGCACCTGTAACCATGTTACGCGTGTACTCTACATGACCTGGAGTATCAGCAATAATGTAACTTTTCTTAGCAGTAGAAAAATAAATATGAGCCACATCAATCGTAATTCCTTGTTCTCTCTCTGCAACTAAACCATCAGTAGCCAAAGAAAAATCTAAATAATCATATCCTTTTTGTTTGCTGCTCTTTTCGATTGCTTCCAGTTTGTCTGTAGTCAAAGATTGTGTATCGTATAATAATCTCCCGATTAATGTACTTTTTCCGTCATCTACACTTCCTGCTGTTGCTATTTTTAAAACTTCCATTATATATTTTTTGTTTAAATCCTCCCCCCAACCCCCTCCGAAAGAGGGGGAGTCGAAACGTTAATTTATTGTCTTATTATTTAATTCCCATCAGAGAATATCTTTTAAATCTTAACCTTATGGATAAAACTAAATCGTATAATATCTCTATTAAAATAATCTACCCCATTTGATCTTTCTTGGAAACTATTTAAGTAACCTAATTCTAACGCAATGGCCGGACTAACTCCCACTTGAACTGCTGCGTAAATTCTGTTTTGATCGAATGTGTTTTTTATAATTTTGTTCCCGCCATTAATCATTATTTCATCCGATAGAATTCCTTTTAGATAGTGTTTTTCTTTCTTCCAAAAAGTGTAATCTCCTTGAATTCGGTATCTAAATCTCAAATAAAAAGTAGTTCCATCTTCAAGCATTATTTTACTTGCATTATGAACAAACCGTTCTTCTATCATATACCGATGTGTCAAATTCACTTTTCCTAAAGTCTGTTTCACCGTTGCATCTTGTTGCAAACGATATTCAGGAATATGAAAACCCGTTTTAACTTCAGGATCTTGTGTCGCCACTGAGAAGTAAGCAAAACCTGCACCTAACTCCACCTTATCAGTTATCTTACCTCTCAGTTGAACCCGACTCACAAAAGTGTTTTGGGTTACTGGATTTATAAAAATTCGATTATCAATCTCAGTATGTACAGACCATTTATTATTTAATTCCAACTGATTGTAATATCTAGACCAAAGTAAACTCTGCTTGTCGACATTTTTTTCAGTTTGCGCTTGTATTCCAATACTAAACAGCAATACACCCAAAAGAAATTTCACGGACTTCATTCTAAAAGTACCCTTGTTGTTTTCTTTTCTCCATGGCTGCCTCAGAGCGTTTATCGTCAATTCGAGCACCTCTTTCAGATATTGTTGAAGCTCTAATTTCACCTACTACTTCTGATATTGTTGCCGCATAAGAATCAACTGCTGCCGTACAACTCATATCCCCTACTGTTCTAAAACGGACAATGCGTTCTTCAATCTCTTCGTTTTCTTCTTGGTATACATAAGGAGAGTGTGACCAAATCATTCCGTCTCTCAAGAATACTTTACGTTTGTGTGAGAAGTAAATTGATGGAATTTCGATTTGCTCTTTTTCGATATAACTCCAAACATCTAATTCAGTCCAGTTCGAAATAGGAAAAACACGTACGTTTTGTCCGTTTTCAATTTTACCATTCAATAAATCAAATAATTCAGGACGTTGGTTTTTTTCGTCCCATTGACCAAAGTCATCACGAACAGAAAAAATACGTTCTTTTGCTCTCGCTTTTTCTTCATCACGACGAGCTCCACCAATACAAGCATCAAACTTGAATTCGTCAATCGCATCTAATAAAGTAGTAGTTTGCAAACTGTTTCTACTAGAGTATTTACCAGTTTCTTCAACAACCTTTCCTTCGTCAATTGCATCTTGTACATTACGAACGATTAATTCCAATCCTAATTCTTTCACCAATCGGTCTCTAAATTCAATAGTTTCCGGAAAATTATGACCTGTGTCAACATGTAATAATGGAAAAGGAATTTTAGCTGGAAAGAATGCTTTTTGCGCTAACCTCACCAATGTAATGGAATCTTTTCCTCCAGAAAAAAGCAAAACCGGCTTATCAAATTGAGAAATTACTTCTCTAAAGATGTATATCGCTTCGCTTTCTAATGCGTTTGTTTTTAATATTGAACTCATGTTTTTTGTTTAAAAGTTTCAGGTTTAAAGTTTCAAGTTATTGCAACCCAAATAAACCCCTTAACTATTTATATTTTTTTCTAATTACTCTTTACTATTCACTAATTACTACTTCTGGTGCAAACCACATTCTTTATGGCTTGATTCCCACCACCATCTACCGGCTCTAATGTCTTCACCTTCGGCGATTGCTCTGGTACAAGGCGCACAACCTATGCTCACGAATCCTTTTTTATGAAGAGCATTTTGCGGAACATTATTTAGCTCTATATAATCCTCTACTTCTTTCAAGGTCCATTTTAGCAGCGGATTGAACTTGATGATTTCAAATTTCGAGTCATATTCAAAAAGATGTAAATCATTTCTGTTTTCTGACTGCTCTGCTCTCAATCCTGTAATCCAAACTGAGTTTCCTTTTAATGCTTTAGTCAATGGCGCTACTTTTCGAATAAAACAACACTCTTTTCTATTTTCAACCGATTCGTAAAAGCTATTTGGACCTTTTGTATTCAATAAATTCTGCACAGCAGTCGCTTCAGGAAAATAAACTTCAATGTGTTTTTTATACTTCTTAAGTGTCTTATGAAAAACATCATAAGTTTCTTGGAATAAACGCCCCGTATCTAAAGTGAAAATATTGATCGCAGTATTACTATTTGCAATTAAAGCTGTAATCACCTGATCTTCTTGCCCAAATGAAGTCGAAAAAACTACTTTATTTTTATATTCATCTGCCAAAAAAGCAAAAGTCTCTTCAATCGAAAAGTCTTTTGTTTTCTCTATTAATGCTTGTACTATTATTGTGCTCATTTTTCTTTCTAATTATAAAATCTATTACCCTATCGGCTTAGTAGATTACATCGCAAAAGTACTACTTATTTCTAAACCACAAAACAAAAACTTACTTTTCTGCGCCAAAAAGAGATAACAAGTTAACGACTCATAGAAAGCACAATAGCACTCGAGGAGTTAAACTTATTAAATAAAAGATTTATCTTAATTCCACTATTATTATTCATAAATAAAGTCACTAAACCCTAATAATTATTAAATTTTTCAGATATATCTCTATATAGTCTATCTAGCCCATAGGATTATTATAATTTACTTTCTACTTTTGTCAAAAATTAATTAGTTATGGATTTTCAATTAGGCTTTATAGTTGCCGGATTACTAGTAGGCTTTATTGTGGGCTTGACAGGTGTAGGAGGCGGCTCTTTAATGACTCCTATTTTACTTTGGTTTGGTATTCCTCCAACCACCGCTGTAGGTACCGATCTATTATATGCTGCCTTTACTAAAATGGGAGGAGTATTTGTACATCACAAGAAAAAAAATATTAATTGGTCAATTACAGGCTGGCTTTCTCTAGGTAGTGTTCCTGCTGCTTTATTGACCTTATGGATTTTAAACAGTATTAAAACCGATATTTCATCTATAAATTCGATCATAAAATACAGCCTAGGTTGGGCTTTGCTTTTAACATCTATTGCCGTTCTCTTCAAAAAGAGATTACTTGTTTTATCTCAAAAGCATTCTGGTGATAAGTTTCATAGCGAAAGTAAAACACGAAATATTTTGACAGTGGCTATTGGGGTTTTACTTGGAGTAACCGTTACGTTAACATCTATTGGTGCTGGAGCATTAGGTACTGTTACTCTATTTTTTCTTTTTCCGTTACTACCAACTCCCAAACTCGTGGGTACTGAGATTGCTCACGCAGTACCACTAACACTAGTTGCAGGACTAGGACACGCCTCTATGGGGAATTTAGACCTAACATTACTCGTTCAGTTACTTATGGGTTCATTACCTGGAATTTTCATGGGTAGCATGCTTAGCGGTAAAGTTCCCGATTTATTACTTAGGAACGCTATCGCAATCATGTTGTTTTTTGTAGGCTACAATCTCGTTTTCTAGAACGACTGTACACCTAATAAAAAATCCCTTTCCGTACAAAAATGTATGGAAAGGGATTATTTATTTTTCGTTTTTCTACTCAAAAAGCGATATCAGCCAAACTATTATTTTCTAAAATCTGAAGTGTATTATCTCTAACCTCAGTCATTAGTTTACGTACCGCACAAGCTGCTTCATCTTGACAGTCATCACATTTTTCATAGAAATTATGAGAAGCACATGGCAGTAAAGCAATAGGACCTTCTAATATTCGATAGACCTTAGCCATGTTGATTTCCTCGGGCTCTTTGATTAAATAATACCCGCCGCCTTTTCCTTTCTTAGCACCTAAAAACCCTGAATGGCGCAAAAGCAACAAAATACTTTCTAAGAACTTTACCGAAATATTTTCACTCTTTGCAATATCTGCGATAGCAACAGGAGTTTGATCTTCTTGGCGCGCCAAAAATGTCAAAGCTTTTATTCCATATTTTGTTTTCTTTGAAAGCATAATTTAGTAACTAATATATATTTAATAATACCAAATCTACAATCAAAATTCGTCAATCACAAATGTCGCTTTTAACCTAAGGCTTGCTCCAAATCGTTAATGACATCTTGTACCGTTTCTAGTCCCACTGAAACACGTACTAATCCATCAGTAATACTCACAGACAATCGCTCGTCAACAGATAATTTACTGTGTGTTGTTGATGCTGGATGCGTTACAATAGTTCTAGTATCTCCTAAATTTGGCGAAAGGGAACACAATTGAATCTTGTCTAAAAAGTTACGTCCTGCTTCTAGTCCGCCTTTTATTTCAAAAGCTACAATGCTACCACCTGCTTTCATTTGCTTTTTGGCAATTTCATGTTGTGGGTGCGATTTCAAGAACGGATATTTCACCTTATTTACATTAGGATGCGTTTCTAAAAACTCAGCAACCTTCATTGCATTTTCGCAATGTCTATCCAGACGAATGGCCAAAGTCTCTAAACTTTTAGACAATACCCAAGCATTAAAAGGCGATAAAGAAGGTCCTGTCAATCTAGAAAACAAATATATTTTCTGAATCAGTTCAGGATCTCCCACAGTAATTCCTCCTAAAACCCGACCTTGTCCGTCCATTAATTTGGTAGCAGAATGTACCACCAAATGTGCTCCCCATTTGATTGGCTGCTGCAAATAAGGCGTTGCAAAACAGTTGTCAATAACCAAAATCAAATTGTGTTTTTTGGCGATATTCCCTAGCAGTTCCAAATCGATAATATCAACCGCTGGATTCGTTGGCGATTCAGCAAAAAGAATCTTTGTTTGTGGAGTTATAAAACTTTCAATCGTTTCCGGTTTGTTGATGTCGAAATAGGAAGTCTCGATATTCCACTTTGGAAAATAGTTTACAAATAAGGAATGAGTCGCTCCAAAAACACTACTCGAAGATACAATATGATCATCAGATTTCAATAAAGCAGCCATGGTTGAATACACCGCAGCCATCCCAGAAGCAAAAGCAAAACCTGCAGTAGCACCTTCCATTTTGCATACCTTTTCTACAAATTCATTTGTATTGGGGTTGCTATAACGGCTATAAATATTGCGATCTTTTTCTTCGGCAAATGAGGCACGCATATCTTCAGCATCTTCAAATACAAAACTTGACGTTAAGTACAAAGGAACCGAATGTTCTAAATATTGCGTGCGTTCTAATTGGGTGCGGATGGCTTCGGTTTCAAAACCAAATTCTTCTTCGTTCATTTTATGTTGTTTTAAAAAAAGTGTTTCGCAGAGATTCACAGAGAATACTCAGCGATACACAAAATATTTTTTTAATTATTATTAAATTATGAAAGTGGCTAGTTTAAATCTTTTCTAATTCAACTCCATTCAAAACTACCTTATAATGTATTGTTGCAGTTGGTTCTAAGGTTTTAGAAACCGAGCAGTATTTTTCAAAAGAAAGTTGAGCCGCTTTGGCTGCTTTGTCTTCTTTAATGTTTCCTTCTAAGTAAAAAACCAAATGGATGTCTTTAAAAGGTTTTGCTTCGCCTACTTGAACACGTTCTCCCTCTACCTCAGCTTTGAACGAAGTAATTTCTTGACGTTGTTTTTTTAAGATCGAAATCATATCAATAGCGCTGCAGCCTGCAACTCCCATCAATACTAATTCCATCGGACTTGGACCTTGATCATCGCCTCCAAATTCTGGACGGCTATCAACGTTTACAATATGCCCACGTTCGTTTTTTAATTCGAAATGGAAATTGTCGTTTACTCTATTTAATGTAATTTTCATAGTTATGCATTTATTTGAACGTGGATAAAATGGATTTGCTTTCGCAAAAACACTAATTCTACGCGCTGATTTTTTATTTAATTTAATTAATAATTCCCCCTTCGGGGGTTAGGGGGATTACCCTTTATCCGATAATCTCAAGATATCTCCAAAAACTCCTCTCGCTGTTACTGCAGATCCCGCTCCGGCTCCTTGAATGACAATTGGTCGGTCTCCGTAAGATTCCGTGTAAATTTCGAAGAAAGAATCAGATCCTTTTAAGCCTCCCAAAGCGGTATCCGAAGGTACGGAAACTAATTTTACTTCCAAAATTCCTTTGTCGTGTTGTAAATCTCCCGATAATTCGCCAATGTATCTCAAAACGTGATTCGGTTTTTGATCTGATTTTATTTTATCATAAATAGGATCAAATTCTTTCAGTTTCGTTAAGAAATCAGCAGCACTTCCTTCACGTAAATGATCCGGAATCAGATTTTGAATAGCCACTTCCTCAAACTCATTTTGCAAATCTAATTCTCTAGCCAATATAAGTAGTTTTCTCCCTACATCATTACCGCATAAATCTTCTCTTGGATCTGGCTCTGTAAATCCGCTATCAATCGCTTCTTTTAATATTTCGCTAAAAGGAACATCTTTGGCAGAAAAATGATTGAACAAATAACTTAACGTTCCAGAGAAAACACCTTTGATTTTAGTGATGTTTTCACCCGAAAGATGCAATAATTTTATCGTATCAATTAATGGCAAGCCTGCTCCTACGTTTGTTTCGTACAAATAGTTCTTTTGGTTTTCAGCAAGTACTTTCCTTAATTCTTTATAAAAACCATAACTCAAGGTATTGGCAACTTTATTAGACGAAATTAAATCAAAACTATTCTCAGCAAGCGAAATATAGTTTTCTACAAAAGTGGCGCTCGCCGTATTATCAACAGCAATTAAGTTTTCAAGATGATGTTCATTTGCATAAGCGATCACATCATCAATTGTATATGAAACTCCATTCGTTTGGATTTCATTTTTCCAATCTGTTGAAACACCGTTTTTATTTAAGAGTATGCTTTTAGAGTTTGCAATTGCAAACACATTTAACTTAACGTCTTTTCTTGTTTCGATGGCTTTGGCCGATTCTAAAATTTGATTAATCAAAGTTCCACCTACTAATCCATGACCAAATATGGCAATATTAATTTTCTTGGCCACACCAAAAATCTCACCGTGAATTACGTTCAGTGCTTTGTGAAGTTCAGACTTTTTAACCACCAAACTCACATTCTTACCCGTCACAGTATTGTTAAATAATATCGGAATAATTTTGTTTTTTATTAACGCTGTATAAGGCTTGTGAAAAGTGCTCAAATCTTGTCCAATTATCGAAATAACAGATACATTATCAACCACCTTAATTTTATTGACATCTTTAGAATAGAAATCATTTTCGAATTCCTTTTCTAACTCGATCATCGCTTTTGAAGCTTTATCAGCGGCCACAACAAGACCAATTCCTCGCTCTGAAGAACCTTGAGAAATAATACTGACACTGATATCATTATCTCCCATCACTCTAAAAATACGAGCATCAACACCGGTTTTCCCAAGTAGTCCTCTTCCTTCTAAATTTACTAAGGAAACATTTTCTAAAACAGAAAGCGTTTTAATTCCCGACGCATTAGAGTTAGATGTAATTAAAGTTCCTTTGTTTTCATGGTTGAACGTATTTAAAATTCGAAGTGGAATATTCTTCTCTAATAATGGAATAATTGTTTTTGCATGCAGAATATTCGCTCCAAAATTAGCCATCTCATTTGCCTCGTTATAAGAAAGTGATTCAATCTTTTTAGCATCGAGTACCAGCTCAGGATTAGCAGTATAGATTCCGTCTACATGTGTAAAATTCTGCAATTCTTCTGCGTTGATATAATTTGCAATCAATGATGCTGTATAATTACTTCCATTTCTACCTAGCGTAGTGGTTTCTTGATTCGCATTCGAACCAATAAAACCGGTAAGTACTAGAATAGCATCTTTGTTTTCTTTAAAAACTTGGATAATATTCTTTTTCGAAATAGCCTCTAGAGGTTGTGCATCACCAAAATTAGAGTCTGTTATAATCAACTCTCTTGTATCGGCCAATTTTGCAGAAATATTTTTTTGATGCAATAAAAACACCAGTAATTTTGCCGAAAGCACTTCACCTTGCGCCAAAACCTGATCTTTGATTTTGTCGCTATAATCACCTATCAGGCTTACACCTTCAAACAATTTATCTAGTTTATCAAATTCAACTGAAAAATCAACTGCATCAAAACCGTCTTTTTGGTAGTTCTTAAAACTTTCAAGTAAGGGCTTATAATTTCCATTTTTAGCGGCAATTGTCAAGATATCACCCAGTTCATCTGTCGCTTTTGCACGAGCAGAAACCACTACTGCAAATTTTTCATTTTGCTCTACCTTCTCTTCTAAAATATTTAAGACTGTTTCGATTCCCTCGCCGTTCGCCAAAGATTTTCCACCAAATTTTACTATTTTCATCTGCTTTTTATTTTTGAAAACAACTTCTAATAAATTGTCTAATTGTTCGTATTCCATTAAAAAAGCATCATGACCATGCGCAGAGTCA
>Ga0180008_1001206_pt1 | contig 17074 bp, 21 predicted proteins | sample MM_PW_MetaG_FD_121121 | JGI IMG/M metagenome (GOLD analysis project Ga0180008, IMG submission 121121) | Groundwater microbial communities from the Aspo Hard Rock Laboratory (HRL) deep subsurface site, Sweden - MM_PW_MetaG | ecosystem: Environmental > Aquatic > Deep subsurface > Groundwater...
CCAGTCAAATATCAGTTTTCATTTGCAACTGCCACTAAACTCAGATGAAGTACGTGATTCGCTTTGGTCCAATTTTCTCTATTACAGAGAGTAGTTTTATTTTGGTCGTATTTGCTCCATATAGGCCTTAATGTCTTCTTCAGTCATTTCGCCAGTTATGATTTTTTCTATCTGACCTTCTGAATTGATAAGAAATGTTGTAGGTAATGGATTAATATTATAAGAATGCATCACACTTTTCGTCTTATCGATTAAAACTGGAAAAGTTAAGTTTCTTTGATCGATATATTGTTGAACGACAAAATCAGATTCTGCAATGTTCACTGCTAGTGTTTGAACTCCCTTATCCTTATACACTTTGTACTGTTTGTCCATTAAAGGAAATTCTCTCTCACAAGGTTTACACCAAGTACCCCAAAAGTTTAAAAACACACCTTGCCCTTGATAATCCGATAATTGATGTGTTTTTCCATTCATATCAACAAGCTCAAAGTTAGGAGCCATATCCCCTACTTTTAAGACGCCTGTTGTCTCCTTTGTTAAATTGTTGTATATCGTGAAGATGATTAAAGCAACCAGAAGTATAAGAATTGAAATACGTATAATGAAACGATTATTTTTTCGCTTATTCATAGTTATATCAGTCCTTTCTTAATGCACGTAACTTAATTTAGAAACCAGTGAAACCGCCAAAAAATGGAGTTAAAAAAGCAATAATTTTAGTCATCATATCAAAATACAATAAGACACCCATTAATATCATGAACACACCGCCTATTTTCATAAATAACCCACTTCTTGTTTGGAGAAATTTCATTTTTCCTATGAATAGGGACATAATTAAAAACGGTATAGAAAATCCAAGTACATAAAAGAGCATATACAACATGCCTCTCCCTGGATCTGATACGCCTAAAGCAATAACGCCTGCAAGAATAGGTCCTGTGCAGGGTGTCCACCCAGCAGCAAATCCCATTCCAATTAACACGGATCCAGTGTACCCCTTAGGTCTTTTCTTAAATTGAATCTTCTTTTCTGAAAGTAAAAGATCAAAATTCAGAACCCCCATAATGACTAATCCGAAAAACACCATAATGATTGCGCCAATTTGTCTGAGTAGGTCTTGATATTGAATGAAGATGGTTCCAATAAACGAAGTGGAGAATCCCATCGCCAAAAAGATAATCGAGAAGCCTGTAAGGAATAGAATGGTATGAACTATTGCCTTCTTATTTAAAATGCCTTTTTCTTCTTTTAACTCATCTAAAGAGACACCAGTTATATACGAGAGAAAAGCTGGATATAAAGGAAGGGAGCATGGGGAAATAAAAGACAACAAACCTGCCCCAAATGCCAAGAATAAACTTAATTGCTCAAACAAATTACTTCACCTATCCTTTTTAAAGACTTAATTCATTCTAACAAAGAAGACAGGCTATATATTGTCTTAATTATGTAGATATTTAAACAAAACGATGCAGAAACTGCATAAATTGAAAGATTATAGTTACTTTAACCTGGTAACAAAGAGTACTGGTATTCAGGATACAAGAAAATTGCGGGTTCTGTCACAGTTATACTAATGATTTATTGCTACAATGGCAACAAACTATGGAAACGAGGCGTATGATAAATGAAACGATTATTGGCAATTGGTGTAGTGCTTGCAGTTCTCACGCTTAGTGGATGTGGAACTAATGAAGATAAGAACTCAACAACGGCGAATGAAATATCTGGAATAGTGGAAGTTGATTTATCCGTTCCTAAAACTGCAAAAGTTGGAGAAGAAGTATTCTTTATTGCCGCTGTTACACAAGATAAAGAAGTTGTAGATGATGCTGATGAAGTAAAGTTTGAAGTGAAAAACTTATCTTCTGGCGACAAAGAAATGATCGATGCGTCTTTAAACCAAGATAAGCATTACGAAGGTAGATTTACTTTTCAAAAAAAAGGCACGTATGATGTCACATCTCACGTGACGGCACGAGACATGCATACAATGCCAAAGAAACAAATCACCATACCCGGTGGTGAAGAATAACGAATAAATCGAAGATCGTGTCCATGAAAAATACTATTGAATAGGGTCAAGCTTGGTTTATATTTTCAGTTGGAGTATTAACAAGGTTTTACTTAATCAATAATTTGCAGAAAAAAGGAGCGAATTTTATGCCTTTAAATATATTTGGATTTCAAGCATTATGGAGTCCGGTTTTTATCGTTTCAACGTTACTGATACTCATTCTATACTTCTTAATTACAGTCAAAATACGGAATCGTTATAAAGACAGTGAAGCATTGACACTTAAACAAGCAAGTGCATTTGTTATTGCTATCGTATTGCTTTATGCATTGAAAGGGTCACCCGTAGATTTGTTGAGCCATATTATGTTTTCTGTTCATATGGTTCAAATGGCATTACTCTTGATGCTAGTTCCACCGTTATTGATTTCAGGAATTCCAGTATGGATGTGGCAAAAATTATTCTCCAAAATTTTTATTCGTAAAATTTTCCGGTTCTTTACGAGACCAATTTTCTCTCTGATTGTGTTCAGTGGATTATTCTCTTTTTATCATGTACCGGTTATTTTTGATTTCATCAAACAGAATGAATCGTATCATACTCTGTATACCCTAATATTGTTTATTTCAGCTATTTTTCTTTGGTGGCCAATCATGCACAAACTCTCCAGTGAGCCTCAAGTTCATGGTCTAAGTAAAATTGGCTATATCATTGGCAGTGCTATATTGATAACACCAGCTTGTGCTATTATCATCTTTGCTAGTGAACCTATGTATGAAACCTATACAAGTGGAGAAGCGTGGATGAAAGCGATGGAGCTTTGTGTGCCTGTCTCAACACTAACCAACTTATCTTCTCTTGGCCTGTCGGGTCCGGAAATGTTTTCTAGTCTTTCACCAGTTGATGATCAGCAATTGGGCGGCATCATAATGAAAATTATTCAGGAAGTGATCTATGGGGTGGTTCTAGCCATGATTTTTTTTGAATGGTACAAGTCTGAAAAGGATAATGCAGAGGAAATTACGAATAAAGCACTTTTAGATCGACAAGCTTATTTAGCAAATAAATAAATTCCCATTACATTATGTAAATGTCTAGAGTTGAAACTGACCCTTGAAACCTCTTTTGCATGAATGTTTTCATAGAATGTAACATAGAAAACCTGTAATACTAATGATCGTCTTGCATTTTAACACTCCTTCCACTTTATAATTAGATAAGAGACTCAGTATTTTTATCCTAGATTCGAGCATTTATCGGCATTCAAGAAGGGTTAGAATAGTATAAACTGAGTGTTTTTGATTAGATAATTTAGACAGCGCGATTTAAATAATAATAAATATAAAACCTAATCAAAAACAAATTTTGATTAGGTTTTTATTTAATGCAATGATGTTTGCATTCATTTAATTTTAATTAATGTATATGGAAATTGAAATTAGATTTGTAGTTCAGGGTGTTTAAAGGTGGATTTTTCAATTTGAATGGTCGTGTGCTCAATTTCATATCTTTCCCTGACTAAATGAATAGCCTTTTGTAGAATGATTTGTTCATTGCCATTATCACTGATTGTCATGTGGCAACTTAAAGAGTCCATTCCAGAAGTAATGGTCCATATGTGTAAATCATGAACATCTAGAACATCATCAATTCCTGTTAACAACTCCTGTATCTCAGTTTTATTAAGTGAAGGTGGTGTTCCTTCCATCAGAATATGAATACTTTGCGTGAGCACTCCCCAGGCACTTTTGAGAATTAAAAGAGCTACTAGAACAGAAATGATGGGATCCGCAATATACCAATCAAATACCAACATGACGATACCGGCAATGATTGCACCAACTGATCCTAGAGCGTCTCCTACTATATGTAAATAAGCACTTCTCAAATTAATATTACTTTTAACATCAGCTTTTTTTATTAAAGTAACTGCACTAAGTATGTTAGCGATAAGACCAATAATCGCGATTAGAATCATGGTACCGCTTGACACAGATGGAGGTTCATTGAAACGTTGAATAGCCTCATAAATAATGAAGCCAGAAATTAAAAATAAGGTTAGTCCGTTGAATAAGGCCGCTAGAATCTCAAATCTATAATACCCGTAGGTCTTAGTTGGAGAAGGAGGTCGGCTGGCAAACCGAATGGCAACAAGACTTAATGCAAGTGAACTTGCATCGGAAAGCATGTGACCACTGTCAGATAACAAAGCTAAACTGTTTGTGATAATTCCCCCGAAAAACTCTAATACCATAATTCCTGTCGTAATGGTAAGTGCAATGATGAGTCCTTTTTTATTGCCTTCTCTTTGATCACTTCCGTGATTGTGATTGTGCCCCACGTTGAATCACCTCATTCTTATTTAATCATCTCAACCATTCCACTTTTAGTTAAACGATACAAGTTCTACAGAAAAACCGAGGATTAACTGTCTTTGCAGTTTTTCCTCGGTTTGCTCTTTTTTAAACCTTTTCAAAACTATTCATTTGTTTTCGCTTGCTTTCCATAAAGAACCAACATGCTGATTGTAATTAATGTAAAGGCGCTAAGGGCTAAAAATGGGATCGTAATAAACCCAAACCAATTGATGTATTCAGCGCTACAAGGAACACCACTCACACAGGGTCTAATTCCACCAAACCCTGGAACTTTTTGCTCAAGGTAGTGAAAAATTGAAATTGTCCCCCCTATTACACTCAGAGGTAAGACAAATTTTCTTACAGAAATATCACTTTGAAACGTACCAATTCCTAATATCAAAACTAAGGGATACATGAAGATTCGTTGGAACCAACACAAATCACATGGGATAAATCCTCTGATTTCACTGAAATACAAACTTCCCATTGTTGCAACTACTGAAACCAACCATGCAAAATAGAGAAACCAAACCTTTTTGCCCTTGTTGTTGGTTGCATTATTCATTTTTTTTTGCCTCAAGCTCTTGATCAATCATCTCTTTAATTGCTTCATAATTAAAAGGATCTTCAATTGTGCTTCCATTTATTTTTATGGTAGGCGTCTGAGTTACATTATGTTCTGTATATAATTTCTCATCAATATCCACTTGAGGCTTCGTTAACTCTTCTTCAATATCTTGCTTGAGCTGATCTTGATTAATTGAAGGGAACTCTTGGGCAAGTTCAAGCATTTTCTCTTTTGAAAGCCATACATCATCATGGTTCACTTCAGGCTGAGCATCATAAATAGCTTTATGAAAATCCCAATAAGAATCAGGGGCTTGCTTAAAAACAGATTCCGCAGCCATTGCACCAACAGTTGATTCTTCTCCATGGAACAACACATTAACATAAGAGAATTTAATATCACCAGGTATTAAGTAATCTTCTACTAATTGCGGATAGATAGTTTCACCCCACGCTTTACATGATGGGCATTTGAAGTCACCAAACTCAACCACTGTTACCGGTGCATCCTTTTCACCTAAGGCGGGTTGACCTGTAAGATCGACCTCTGTTTTTTCAGTCACGGATTGTTCCTGACTTTTATTGCTGCTTATTACCACAATTATAGCCAGTAAGGCTACCGCAACAATTGTTACGATTACTGCAAATTTCATATTGGAATTCTTCATCGTCAACACTCCTATAATTTTATTTAGAAAACAACACTATTCATTAAACCTAAATACATTGAGATGATGCAAAGAATACTCATACTAAAAGCTAGAAGAGGTGAGAATTTTTTCACCGTCGCAATCCATGCAAAACATAAGAAACAGAGTGATAATGCGAAAAATAATGTGCCTAACATGCTGAAATCCATGTAAGCATCAATTGGCAAAGAAATGGATTCGGAGTAAACCGTACTGAATAATTTCGACATGCCATTGCTCCCTGCCACTGCTCCAATGTCATGTGGTGGTTCTTGTTGTCCGAGTAAAGCTGTCGCCGAGAATATGAGTAATAAAGTAAAACTCTCTGCTTTTACCCAATTACGTGGATTAAATGTTGGGTCTTTTTGAATTTTCCGTTTTATCCAAATTCCATTAACACATGAAAAAAAAAGGATTGGAATAAGGATTAGATGCTTGATAAGCAAGGATTGTCCATATGGAAGAATCCAAGAATTAGGATAACTGGTTAAATCAATCACTAAAGTCACTAAAAAGTAGCCCGTTATAGATATGACTAAGAGACAACCAAGAGCAACGGGTGTAAACCATTTTAAAAACGCAAGCCAGTTCTCATGATTCAAAGAAAACCAACTAACTACGAGTAATAATCCTACCCATATGGTTACCGCTAGAAAATGAAGCGAATGTGCGATAAATCCACTCCACTCGTTCAGAGAAGCCGAATGGCTAGCCCATCCTAGGGCTAAGAGAAGCATTATGCTAAAAGTTAATGAGATGACTGTATGAATCTTTTTAGTGAAAATCGGGATGATGGAGACATACAAATAAAATGCAATGGATACAAACAACGTAAATGACCATGCTTGTCCCACTTCAAACGTGGAAATCACGTTCTGTATGGTCATCATTAACCCTATATCCTCATAAAGAAAAAGGACTAGCCGTATGACCGGAAAAAGAGAGAAAACCACAATCCCTAAAATGGAAATCTGAATCCATCGTTTGTGAATGAATATTTCCGGCTTTTTACTAGAAGGTATAAGTGAAAAAATGAGTGAACCTATAATAAGTGAAAAGCACAAATATAAAAGCGTTTCGGATAAATAAATCCAAATCATTTCCTTCGCTCCTTTTTAAACAACACTAAAGCTGTGCCAAATGCTATTCCAGTTAACAAAATTGCCATTACAATGACGACAAAATTGGATTTCTTAGATTTAATAGTTTCCTTTTGGGGCTTTTCGATAGGAGTCGGAATCATTTCTTCATGTTGTTTTTCCTTCGTCACTTCTGAATTGGCGTTCTTTACAAGCTCTACGGAAAATGAAAACTCCCCCTCAATCGGATGGCCATCTTTTCCGATGATTTTCCATCTAACCATGTACTTCCCTTTAGCTAAGGGTTTCTCAAGTTTCCCAACCATTTCATCCACGTTTATTAAAGTTTTTTCAATGGGCATTTCAACGCCGTCTGCATTAATGACTTTAAGCATGCTGGTATTCTCAATTGTAGTGTTAAATCGTAAAGATACACTTTGCACTTCATCTTTCATGATTTCTTCAGTGGCAGGGTTGGAACTTGAAAGTCCAGAATGCCCTAAAGCTACAGGGGTTAAGATAAAAAGAAATAGTAATGTGAAAATACATGTTTTTTTCATTTGGAAGCCTCCTATTTCCCTATACTTCATGATTGTAACAGGAATCAAATCATATTCAAACAAACATTTGAATATGATTATTGACAATATATTGTCTATTGCATACACTAAAAATAACAATCAAACGATTATTTGAATGAGGTGGAGTAAATGAGTGAATTGATTGAAATTACAGCAACGGATGTTTGTGAAACGACTTGTTTCGACGAAGTAGTTGTGAATCGTGTTAAACCTAAGATAGAAGAAATAACTGGTGTCGAATTATTATTTAAAGCTTTATCAGATGCTACTCGGTTGAAAATAGCGTATGCATTGAGTCTTGAAACAGAGTTGTGTGTTTGTGACGTTGCAAATATTATTGGGACTTCGACAGCTACGGCTTCTCATCATTTGCGTTATTTACGAAAAATGGGATTGGCTAAATATCGAAAAGAAGGAAAAATGGTCTTTTATTCCTTAGTCGATGAACATGTACATCAATTAGTACGTATTGCACTGGATCATTCGAAAGAAGGGTGGAACAAACATGAATGAGGATAAAAATGTATATAGATTGCAAGGACTATCTTGTACGAATTGTGCTGCCAAGTTTGAAAAAAACATTCGCGATATCCAAACTGTTCATGATGTCCAATTAAATTTCGGTGCATCCAAACTTACCGTACTAGGAAATGCCACGGTAGACGAATTGGAAAAAGCTGGTGCTTTTGATGGGATTAAAGTTGTACCTGCAAGCCAAAAAATCCAGATAGAGAAAGAGCCTTTCTGGAAAAAAAGAGATAATCAAACGACTTTTATTTCTGCGGTATTACTCCTTCTTGGATATTTGTTCTCAACGGTTTATGGAGAAGAAAGTATTCAAACCATTCTTGTATTTGGAGCATCGATTTTGATTGGTGGCTACAATCTCATCAAAGTGGGATTAGCTAATTTAATTAAATTTCAATTTGATATGAAGACATTGATGACAATAGCCGTAATTGGTGCTGCTATTATCGGAGAATGGGGTGAAGGAGCTGTTGTCGTCTTTCTCTTTGCCATAAGTGAGGCATTGGAAAGCTATTCAATGGAAAAAGCACGACAGTCCATTCGAACTCTCATGGATATTGCACCAAGTACGGCAATAATCAGACGTGGTAAAAAAGAGTTTGAAGTGGCAGTGGAAGACATACAAATCGGAGATATCATGATTCTGAAGCCTGGCCAAAAAATTGCCATGGACGGTGAGGTAATTCATGGCCAATCATCTATTAATCAATCCGCCATTACTGGGGAATCCGTACCAGTCCATAAGGTAATCGGTGACGAAGTATTTGCTGGCACGTTGAATGAGGAAGGATTATTAGAAGTTAGTGTAACAAAGCGAGTGGAAGATACCACGATTGCTAAAATTATTCACTTAGTAGAAGAGGCTCAGGCCGAAAAAGCACCATCTCAACAATTTGTAGATAAGTTTGCCAAGTATTACACACCGGCAATCATGTTAATTTCATTATTGGTTGTGGCGGTACCTCCCCTTTTCTTAGGTGGAGATTGGAGTGAGTGGATCTATCGTGGGTTGGCAGTCTTGGTTGTTGGATGTCCATGTGCACTCGTCGTATCCACACCAGTAGCAATTGTAACTGCCATCGGAAACGCTGCAAGAAATGGTGTATTGATTAAAGGCGGTATCCACCTAGAAGAAACCGGTCGCTTAAAGGTTGTGGCATTCGATAAAACCGGAACACTAACAAAAGGAACACCTGAAGTAACGTCTGTGGTTTCTCTTTCAGATTTGAGCATTGCGGAAATTCTTCAGCTGTCTGCTTCCATCGAAAAATTTTCACAACATCCTCTTGCTTCAGCCATCTTAAAAGAAGCTGAAAGACAAAAAATCGAATTGGTACCGGTTGATAATTTTCAATCAATTACAGGAAAAGGTGCCAAGGCGACGATTGGTGAACAAAATATCTTTATTGGAAGCCCAAAAATGTTTAGAGAAACTCAGTCTTTATCTAGTGCCATTGAAGATGAAGTGAAAGCGCTCCAAATGGATGGGAAAACGGTTATGTTACTGGGCAATGAATATGAAATTAAGGGATTCATTGCAGTTGCTGATCAAGTGAGAAAAAGCAGCCTAACTGTCATAAAAAAACTTCACGAATTGGGTATTCAAAAGACCATTATGTTAACGGGGGACAATCAAGCAACTGGTCGAGCAATTGGTCAGCAATTAGAGTTAACTGATGTTCGAGCTGAACTGATGCCACAAGATAAATTGAATGTGATTAAATCACTTCGAGAAGAGCATGGTAAAGTTGCAATGGTCGGAGATGGCGTGAATGACGCGCCAGCATTAGCAAGTGCAACGGTCGGCATCGCCATGGGGGGTGCCGGAACCGATACAGCGTTAGAAACAGCTGATATTGCTTTAATGGCTGACGACTTAGAAAAACTTCCTTATACCATTGCGTTAAGCAGAAAGACATTAAACGTCATCTATCAGAATGTTGCATTTGCCCTGGGCTTGAAAGTTTTGGCTCTCCTATTGATAGTCCCAGGTTGGTTAACCTTATGGATGGCAATTTTTGCGGATATGGGAGCCACGGTAATAGTTGTACTGAACTCATTGAGACTGTTACGTACAAAAGATTGATTTTTTAAGAGTGAAGGATAAATGAATAAAAGAACCCTACCGAATCCTTCGTATTAGTCGGTAGTGAATTAATTTTGATTATTGCTTATTTCATTAGTTCAAATTTTTAGAAGGACTCACTCCAAATGAATTGTGAAATGAACTGGTAAAAATGATATCGTCACGGTTTGTTCACTCTTCCTTCCCACGAGACATTTAAAAGACTGTATAATGTCAAATTATAAGTACTAAAAAATGTCTTTAAAAAGGATGGTTTACATGGAATTTTTGTATTTTCCAGAGGATAAAACTGAATATATAAAAGCGATTTTCACTTTTTTACCGTTTATTTTGGGGACTATTTTCACATTTTGGTGGCTCTCAAGGCTTTCAAAAAAAGAACAGTCATATATGGAGAGATCTCCAGAACAGTACATTTCAGAGAAACTATTCATACAACCCTACATGAGTGAAGAAAAAAATAATCAAAAACAGAAATTCAATAAAAATAATATTTATTAGGAACCTTCATTCACATTATATGACATGTAAAATTAGGGGTCTTTTGTTTCAGTAATCCATAGAACCGTATTGTCTTGGTCATAATTGAAAAAATAAGCACTACTAAGTGCTTTTCAGACTGAAGACAAACTCATCAAATTTGAGTTTGTCTTCAGTCTTTTTTTCTTTTTATATCTGAAATATAAATAGTTTAGGGGAAATCGACCATGAAGACGATGAATTTAGGAAACAAAAGCGACCAGCTTGAGATGTGTACTTGAACCTGGCAAGATCTAATTATGAGCATAAAATAAATGTTCCAATGACCAAATAATCAAACCAATTTAGTATAAATTCAGCAAAAAAATAAACGAACCTGAAATCGGAAAAATTTCAAGTCCATTTGTCTACAGTTTGAGAAACTGAGGGTTTCATTTTTGTTTAGGAATGGGTTTTGGATCAACTTTTTGAGAATCATTATCGTTCCTTAATAAAAAATAGGAAATGATACCGGAAACAACGGATCCCCCTGCAGCAATTAAAATACGTGTGACAAGTGGTACTTCTGAATAATCCTTTTTAAGGAACCAAATTGCAAGAATGGCCACAACAACCATGATGGGAATGACAAATCTGAAACGCTTCATATAATACATCCTTTTTTTCTTTGAGTGTACCATATAAATTATTGATACCTTGGCGTAAATTGTAGCGTTTTTAAGTCTTTTGGATTCAGTATATATTGCTAGTTGTAATTTCAAAATACTAAGTAATCAATCACAGTTTCAAAAAAAAACAGATTGTATTTTGGATCGTATTTTAGGGAGATAAACATAAAATTAAATCATTAAAAAATACCAACCTGTAATCACAAAACCTAATAATGCTAAGACGAAAACATGAAAAGATGATGCATTTTTAATTGGTTCAGATAATACTTCTTTTATGGTGATCATGTATATGGTCCCTACAGCTAAACCTATCGTTAAGGACCAAGCCAATGGATTTCCAACGCCTATCAGTTTTCCAAAATATGCTCCAATTCCTACTGGAAACGCAATGACTAGGGATAACAGTAACCATGTTCCAATTCCAAAGCCAGCCATAAATAAAGGCGTGAATACAATAATTCCTTCTGGGATGTTGTGAAGAATAATAGTTTGAAGAAGAGTTTTGTTAAATGCAACGTTTTGGTTCGCTCCAAGTACGATTCCTATAGGCAAATTATGAAAAGAAATGCTCAGCACTAACAAAATACCCGAATGTAAGAATGACTGCTTACGTCGATCTTTTATTGCACATACGAACAAGTTGGTAACACTATGTACAAAATTAAAAATGATAACCCCTATTACAAACCCCATACTAAATGTAATCCAATTCCCTAATTCTAATGCTTCCGGTGCAATTTCAAAACTTAACATTCCTAATAGAGAACCAGCACAAATACTATAAATGACGTCCATTCTCTTTTGAAATCCTCTTAGCATCCATGCAATCATTCCACCAATTCCAAAACCTGTAGCAGTCGACAAATAGCCAACGACCCAAATTGCTGCCACGTATTCACCCTATCGCTTTTTGTATATATATGGTTACAAAAATTTGATTATGAAAAATGTGAAATTACTGTATGAAAAAATCACAAAATAATCCCTAACCTTTAGTTCAATAGAATCCGAATATTTCATTCTTTTTTCAGTTTTAATATTTTTTTGCTTCTTCTCTTGCAAAGAGATTCAAGTGATCCAAAATTCCTTTTTGAATTTCTTGAGCATCCTCACTATTTTTAATATGTAAATCATCTTCTTCATTTCTTAAAATTTTCTCTATACTCCATTGGAGATGCTTTGTTTTTTTCTTGGATGCTTGTTCAAAATAAAAGAGATACTTTTCTTGATGAAGTAGCTTCATGAAAAAAGGCATGGGACGACAGGTCAATAAAGCGGAGTCCTTGTTAGCAACTGAAATCAGTTTATTATAAAATTCATGATCACCTAAAAAAAACACATTAATGGTGTAATACCCTCTATTATCTTCTTGCTCTTTAACTAAAACATTAAATTTATAAAGTTTATCATGTATGTGATTCATTAAAATTCCCCTTTCCTGATTTTTTCGCATGACAAGAAATACATTACCTTTAAAAGAAACATTATTTATAGTATCAGAAAACACTTAAAATTGCTTGGACTCATCATATTTAAACGTAGTGTCATTTATTATTATAAAGGCTATTAACTGACGCTACTCAAACACGGAGAAGGTTTAATAATCCATAAACAGGTTATTATAAATTCAAACCAATAAATTTACTTAGAGAGGAAAATGAATATGCACTCGCAAAAAGATTTACACCAAACTGGAGAGACCGTTGCTGAATCAGGGCATTACTTTGATAAGGACGGAGAGCATATTGCTCTTAAGCAAGGGGATACTTTTCCAAATTGTCCAAAGACGAATCAACCCACTTCGTGGCGCCATGAAAACCATGAACATCGAACAGGTGATGAAGTCACGGAAACTGGATTGTATGTTGATCAAGATGGAGAAAAGGTAGAACTTACCAATGGTGATAAGTTTCCCAATTGCCCAAAAACAAATCAATCCACTACATGGAAACATGTTCAATAATGCCAAAAAGAAAGCCAACAGTCAGATCTGTTGGCTTTTTTTTGGAGAGCTATTATTCAAGTTGAAAAATTTTACTTAGTAAACGTGTGCTAATCAAGAAATAAATTTTTTTGTTGACGTCTGTACACAAATTTTGACAATGTGATACTTCCCTCATAAAGAAGGAGTAATGGAATAATCACAAGAATATCAGATAAGAAATCGGGTGGTGTTATCAAAACAGATGTAAGAATGAGCACGAAGTACGCATATTTCCTGATTTTTTGTAAAACGAATGGATTAATGATGCCTAAACTTGTTAAAAACATAATCACAACTGGTAATTCAAACAAAAACCCAAAAGGTAAGGTCATGTTCAACAAAAACTTGAAATATTTTTCGGTTGTAAAAAAAGTCGTAAACAACTCATTAGATAGAGACATTAAGAAATTTAATACTAAAGGAAATAAAATAAAGTATCCGAAACTAATACCGACCATGAATAGGACAAACAGAGCAGGTACATAGGCAAGCGTCACTTTTCGTTCCTTTACTGTTAATCCTGGACTAATATATCGCCAAATTTGAAGTGCTGCGACCGGCATTGTGGCAGCTAACGCGACAACACTTGCAATCATTAAATAAACCATTAATATGTCACTCGGTCCTAACAAAGCTAGCTTAAATGGTAAGTCTTTGACCAGTAAGTGATAAATATCTTGGACGTAAATGAAGGCAAGCAAAAAGAATAATAGAAAAATCCCTAAAGTGACGATTATTGACTTACGTAATTCTTCTAAGTGTTGAACAACATTCATGCTTTGACCCTTCATCTACATCCCTCTCTCTCTAATTTTCCATATCAGATCTTTATTCTTTGTTCGACTTCTCTTGGTTTGACGGTTCTCTTTTATCGTCTGTTAATAAATCTTTTGTTGAATTCTTGAACTCTCTTAATGTGGAACCAAATGCTTTTCCGATTTCAGGTAATTTGGATGGACCGAAAATGATCAGTGCAATGACCAATACTAAAATCAATCCTGGAATGCCTATATTTTGCATCATTTTATCCTCCTATCAGGTAGTTTGTTATTAATTAAGAACGGTCTTTTAGAGAAAATCATTTATTTCAATACTTTTTCCAAGCATTTTTAGACCATGATTTATTTTGGCAAGAGTTGAAAACCTCGGTAAATAATTTTGGTTGTTACATATTTTTTTTATGGTCGCATAACCGATGTTCGATGCTTCTTCTAACAAATGAATATTGATGTCTTCTTGTTCATCGAGCCACATACCAAAATTACTCCTTTTGCCACAAAGATTCCTGTGCAACTTTTTCACCTCAAGTAAATTTAATATTTAACGAAAAAGGCTGTTAGGTACATGATGAGCAGACCTAATGTAAAACCACTTAAGTTTAACCATGAAACAGTTGGTTCCAAATGCTTCTTATGATCGTTAATTAACATTTTTGTAATGACATAAACAACTTGTAAATGGCTCCTGCACCAATACCCAAGAACAATGCACCTAGAATTGGAGAGAAAATGAATCCACCAAACCAAGTTCCTAAAATAGCAGGCGCACCAGCTACTATTCCAAGTAATATAAAATCACGTATACGTGGTTTTATTTTTAATAGAGGGGCAGCAATACCAATTCCTTCGGTAATATTATGAAGAGTAAACCCGATAATCAAAAATGTACCTAATGCCGCCTCACCTAAAGAAAATGATGTTCCAATCGCCAAACCTTCACCAAAGTTATGAAGTCCTATACCTACTGCCATCAACAAGGCGATATTAAAAGGAGAAGAGGCCTTCTTTTCCAATCTTTTTTGTTGAAACTGATCAAATCCAATCAACAATATGAAAGTTAGCAATGCTCCTAAAATAACTACCATATCTCCTTGCAAAACGGCAGGAGCTTCCGCACCGATTTCAAAACCATCGGCCAAAGTACCAATAAACAGGAACAGTAGCAGTCCCACTGTAAGTGCAAGAATCGCGTTAATCCATTTTCGTGAGAATCGTTTCATAAATGGATACCACAACAAGCCTAATGTGATGGGAACGATTCCTACATAAAATCCGATAAATCCATAATTCAGGAAATTGTCCCAACTTCTTTCAGGTGTGCGGGTCGCAGCCGCAATTTCACCTTCTGTGATTATTCCATTTGCAGATATTATTTTGATTATATGTGGATCGCCTTGCACCCACGGATAATTGATTTTGACTACACCTTCATCAAAACGCTCAAATGTTTCTGAGGGCGACACGCTAAAATTCCAGATTGAATCATCCACGATTACTTGTGAAATGGTCATCGTTTCAGGTCCAGTATTACTGACGGATAGCTCAAATCCGTTATTTGTTGTAATGATGCGTTCGATATTCAACACTTCTATCGGAGCCGCAGGATCTTTCTCAATACCAGCTCCATTAACAGTTACCCAGGCAACTACTGCGATAAGTAGTAACAAAGGAATTAATCCAGATATCAACCATTTAGTCTTCACTTTAGTGAACCTCCTTTACTCAACTTGAAAGAATCCCATCCAACCTAATTCAGCAAATTCGCTTACATGTGCATGAAACATATAATTGCCGGTGTAAGGAAAACGAACTTCGATTATTCCCCGTTCACCCTGACATTGCATAATTGTGTCAGTAAATTGGGAAGGATTATCGTTTCTACCTGTTGGATAATACGTAAAGTAGTTAGCATGTAAGTGGAAAGAATTCAATAAATCAAATTCGGTTAAATTGCTTAAATAAATACGAACGAGCTGGTCTTTATTAATTTTAATTGGGTGATTCATAAATGCATTCGCATAGCCGTTAACTGTATAAAATTCGTTTGCACCATCCAAATCTAAATCATATCCATTCATCACCATGTTTAATTCCAATGCGGGTTCTCTAGGCTTTTTAGGATCGATGATAAAATTCCCATAGAGACCTTTATGAATATGACGTGCTAAAGGAAGAACATGGCAGTGATAGATTTGGAGTCCGTATGGTTTTGCTTCAAATTCATACGTAAATTTTTGCCCTGGATAGATAGGTTCCAATCCATCCATTTCTGGCGGATGGATTCCATGAAAGTGAATGGAGTGAGGATGACTGCCTTTATTCACAAAGTGAAAGCGTAAGAGATCCCCCTCTGTGCATCTGAATGTAGGTCCAGGAATTGTCCCGTTATAGGTCCATCCAGGAAACTTAATTCCTTTGGCAATTTCAATTTCTTTATCAACTGCTTCAACCTCGTAAACTCTTAACGTTTGCCCATTCGGTAAAGTACTAACCTTTCCATAATCAAACGCAGTCAGTGCTTTTTCAGCCATCTTGTAACCTTCGCTGTTTGAAACATCGGTCATCGTCTTACTGTGATTCATATTGCCATGCTTATTTCCACTATGCGTAGCAGCCTTAATGACGGGATTTAATCCTGTTAAAGAATCTAATAAGTAACTACCAGCTACTCCAATAATCCCAGCAGATCCCAGTTTTAAGATATCGCGTCTTGAAACATGGTTTTCTTTGTTCACTTTTTGACCCCTCCCAAAAAAGTTTCGTTTAGGAAACTTTATAATTATTATCCTTACTTTATTCCTGAACTAAACTTTTTGTCAATGTTTTTTTAAAAATGATAAGTCTAAAAAATTTAAAACAGGTTAATAACAGTTTGTGACATGGATTTAAAAAAGCACCAAAGCCGATTTAGGTAACCCGTTCAGTAATCTGGTACTAAATCGAAATTAAACATACAAAAGGAGCCCAAATTCGCATATGAATTGGGTTCTTTTAAATTGCCTATGCATCAGGATTTGTTGTTGTTTAACGTCTAATATGTACATCGTTTTAGCACGTCTATTAGCAGACATACAATTTTGATTGTTTATCTGTTAATAGACGTGCTAAAAGTGGTGTTAAATATCTGCTAATTACTCGAATTGAAATATTAGAAAGTTAATAAATGTGAATTTTAAATGCAAAAAAACCCAGCCGAATAGCTGAGTTTTCACACCGAATATTTATAAGTCTTATTCAACTAAAGCAC
>Ga0180008_1001209_pt1 | contig 17052 bp, 28 predicted proteins | sample MM_PW_MetaG_FD_121121 | JGI IMG/M metagenome (GOLD analysis project Ga0180008, IMG submission 121121) | Groundwater microbial communities from the Aspo Hard Rock Laboratory (HRL) deep subsurface site, Sweden - MM_PW_MetaG | ecosystem: Environmental > Aquatic > Deep subsurface > Groundwater...
AAAACAGAATCATTAGCCTCAGCCGCTGTGAAAAAGGTAGAGCATGTAATGTAAACTACCGCCCCTATAGTAGTGCGCAGCCGACTTGTCATTATCTTACGGGCTGCCTCGGCTACAAGAGTTGTCTGGGCTACAGCCGGAGCGGTATTATCGGTTCCCTCAGCGCAATAGGTAAATCCATAATCAATGCCCGCTGCATCAATCATGCGGTCGCCAACATGCGCCTTACCTACCGTGACTATAAGGTTCTCCCCTCGTATGATATCGACAGGGGATTCTGACTGGATAATCTCTCGACCGTTAAAGGCCATCTCAGGAGTCCAAAGCTTCTTATACTCCCCAAGCCTAACCGTGCCTTTACGATGGACTTCTAGCTGCCAATTCTCAGCCATCGGGAATTGTTCTTTTCTTTTTAATTCAACCATCATATTCTCCCTATTATTTCCAGGTAAAATAACCCCAGACGCCGATTGGTGTAAACCCCCATCCAACATTTCTACCGCCATCTGTAGAATGAAGCCCCAGGAACCAAGTATCATACGGGGATACCCTGGAATCGGTAACGGTTACATAATCTACTGTTGTCACAAATGTCCAGTTGACATTGCTGCCACCATCCGTGCAAGTGGAATCAGCTACCCATCTCTTTATCGGATTACCGGTACATCTCGATATAGATATGTATTCAAATACTTTATATGATTTAGGTTGCGCCATAATTATACCTTAGTCAAATACCATCCTGCTGCACCAGTTCCTTGAAGCGTATGGACATGCCCAGCTGAACCGCTTAATTCATACGTGGTTGCCGTCTGGGTTGTGCCATCTGTGAACTTTATAGTTTGAGTTACCCCTGATGCTAAGTTAAAACTATTAAAAGTATTGCTACCTGATATAGTGTGAGCTGTACCGTTGAGGTTGACATCATGGTATGTTGTTATCCCACCCCCCGTAAATGTACCTGTACCTGAGATGTTGATGGTGGCGGTGTTGGCAGTGAGGGTGAGGTTAGTGCCAGTATAATCAAAGCCGGTACCAGCCGTGCCAGAGCAGTTAATTATCGAAGCACCAGTAGTGAGGACTTTCGTATGGGCAAGGGAAATTAAAAAATTCCTACAGTTTATTATCTGACCGTTAGTATTCAAAGTTCCAGCGTAAAACGCAATCTGATTGAGGGAAATCACAAGGGTGTCTAGTAAAGTCCAGTTTCCCAGGTTAACGCCAGAGTCAGAGCCAAAATTGATATGAGTGCCAGCAAAGGCAGCCCCGAACGTTATATTTACAGTTTGGCTATTATTTCTGAAAATTAAATAGGAGTTATTGCCCGAATTTGTCATACCAGCAATGCCCGTGTATGCGCCATAAACATTCAAGGTTGCGTTGTGCTTGAAATCAGGAGTATTCGTAGCTCCAGTCCAATCCATATCATGGCAGTTGGCAGCAGCATCTATGGTTACTACCTGACCTGCTCCATTAAAGCCGTTTGCAAAGATGGTAGAATCACCTACTCCAGGGGCAGCTTTCCCAAGGTTAGTTCCAATAGCATCATCGGCCCAATGCCCTGTCGCACCAACCGCCGACCAGTTCCCTGTCCCTGTTCCGCTTGTTGCATCTGGTAACCAATAATGAGAAATATTACACCTCCAATTTGCTTAATATAGTAACATCATTTATTTCGGTTTCGTCAAAATAAACTATTTTCCATCCATATTTAGCAAAGATATTATTTCTTTCTTCTTGCCATTCTTTTATTCCGCCCCTAAATTCCTCCTTATGTCTACGGGCATAAACCTCAATGGCTATCTTCTCTCCATTTATATTTACAAAATCTGGATTTTTGTGTTCAATAAAGAACTCACCATCCCCAACAAATTTATATGGTAAACCTAGTATTGATATTTTCTTATTAAATGCAATTTCCAGCGAACTCATTTCACGCCTTCTGAGTATTTTCCGTATGTGTTCCTCAGTAAGTTTTATTCCAGTTCTCACTATACTCATTTGGTGCTTAGTTTCTTCTGTATGTTTATGGCCGGTGCTGCCACCATTAGAAAATGTATGGCCTTTCTCAAATAACCCCCTTCTGACGCAACCTTTAGAACGACATATCGCCGAACAAAATTTGCGATTAATTTCATAGGGGTAAACATCGTAAGTCTTCCCGCAGTATTCGCATATCAACAGAAGATGGTCTTTCTTGTTCCATGGTATCATTCCCTTATAAAATGTCATTATTTATACCTATACATTAGTAACCAATAATGAGCCATAGTTTACCCCCAGTCATAATCCTCTGTAACTGTTTCTGTATCTGTGGGTGTCTCTATTAAAGACAATAGTTCATGCTGGACATGGTGCCCCTCGCTTGTTTCTGGAGGTAAGGCTATCCATCTGCCGACTATACCACCGGTAAAGTCGTCGGTGTCTAGGTCTGTCTCCTCTGTCAAGGCGAGATTTTCCTCTTGGTAGAGTAGTATAATTACCACATCTCCCTCACCTATTGAGACGAGACCAGATGCCTGGGTAAACAATGACTCGAAGAGTTTTGTCCATGAGCCGAGAAGTGGGCCTGTAACGGCTTGCACTTCATACAAAGCCTGGTCTAAAACAAAACTAATAGTAACGGACTTGATAAGCATCTCATGGGCAACAAATCCAAAGGGCGAGTAAGTCACAGGTAGTAACTGACCAGCCCTTAATCCATATCTATTAGTGGAAAAGTAGAACTGCTCGGCATCCCTGCAATACTCTATTAGCTTCGATGTTGCCATCTCCTGTTCAGCATCTTTAGTCTCCAGATTAACATCATAAAGGCTGGCATCGACGAACCCGGTGCCACCCTCGATAGCAGCCCTGGCGATTATCTCAGCATTATTAGTGGCAAACGAAATGGCTCGGAACAACCCGACGTATACTACCCTAACAATCACAGCAGCGGCGGGAGCGACAGCCGCCGTGACTACTTCATCACCTTTATTCCAGTAATACTGTTTACCGATATCAAGCCCTTTAATTCCTATCGTCTTAGGAGCACCAGCATCTTCTGTGACTACAGGTACTGAATAAAGAGGATACCCACAAGCGAAAGCGACTTGTTCACCATCTGCGACAAAAGCTTCAGTCTGAGCAGAAGTAGGAACTAATCCCCCCCTCACCCATTGCCTGTTTCTATAATCAGAATTACCGGTAGCAAGTTCAGCGGTGCCGGGTATAATGTCAGCCGCAGTAAGAGACCACGGGGCAGCATTAGAAGACCTTTCTATGAAGTCCAAAACCTTAGTATCGCTGATTTTCCATATCATACCAGTTTGTTCTTTTAAGGCATCAAGTGCTTGAGCTATATTTGCATAATTCGCTTTGAATAATTTAATTATAGGGCCAGCCGTGATGGTCCCTGCTGTTATCCCTTCAGCAGCCAGATAATCGGTTATAATGTCAGTGACGATGCTCCCGGCGGTCACATCAGTCCATATCCTGGCTATGGTACGCTTATCCGCTAAATAGCGGTTATCCATACAGGAGATGGAATGAAGCATATTATCTTCAAATCCGACTCTGCGCCTGGACGGAGTAGCAATAAAACCAGCGAATATGCTATTACCCTGAATATCATCGATGGTAACAGGTGTTCCTCTTACGTAGGTTGCTGCACTGGTATTATCCACCACAACAAAATTAGCCGCAGTCCTTTCTTCAAGAGCTTCACGAATCTGAATAGACCCTTGCTCCTGAACGACTTCAACACTATCAATTTTGACGACTGCTGGCATGTATCTACCTTCTGAATCCAGTCTTGAGTAAAATCTCTTCCACTAACGGTTGCCCCACCACTCGACCAAGCACCTTACCGTCAAGCATCACAATAATATTGGCTGTTTTGAATCCCCCAAGTCCTAGCCCAGCTAACGATTCTCGGCTGAGAGGTATCACCGCTTCAGGTATTCTAGGAGCATTCTCCCCTATCCTGGCTATCGTCTCCCTCATGACAATACCACCAGTGACAAGGCCTTCATATGGCCCTATAGTTACTCTCCTCTTTTCTTCTCCGCTACTAGACTCTTGAACGGTTTTTTCTATCCGAGTGACAGTATACTCAACATCCTTGATTTCTTCTAGTGCTAAGTTTAGATTTTCAACAAACTCCTCAGTGTCTGTGAGCTTAGCCGCATTATTGCCGATAAAGGTATCTAGTTCAGTTTGGAGGCGAGTCATTTGGTTATTGTGGGACAACAAAAGCCCGGCTTCTGTCTCATTGATAGTTTTCAAACTGGCAACAAGTGTCGCCCCAGCTGCTGTTATTGCTTCTTCTTTTGCCTTCTTGATACGAGCGAGTTCATTAGTATGGGCAACTCCAGACTCCGTCTCTTTCGTGACAAGGTTTGCCAATTCTACTCTGAGAGCTTCATTGGCTACTTCTATAGCCTTATCCCGAGCTTCTTTGGCTATAGCCACAACCTCGCCCTGCTCATCTCTTATGTCCTGAATCCTATCACGGAGAGCATCCTTTGCATCTTGGCGATCCCTCAGTAATGCCTTGCGAGCTAGATTAGCAACAAATTCATCAAGTCTTGCCTTGGCTGTTGCATATTCTTCATCAGTCTCACTAGCAGCTAATGCCTCCTGTAGTTCTACCAGTCTCTTCTGGTCAGCTTGCCTTGATAAGGCTTCTTCTTCATTCCTGGTTTGCTGGTCAAGGTCGTCTATCTGGTCTTGTAGATATCTTTGTTCCCGACTTAAAGATGCCTTATATTCGGTTTCAGCATTGGCTAATGCCTCCTGGTGTGCATCTCTAGCTGCATCCCGTTTGTTTTTTATGTTTTGGATTTCATTATCGTATCGGTCACGCTCTAACTGCACGAGAGACTTTACAGCTTCTTTTGTCTCTCCGTACTCATCTTCAATAGCCTCAAGCCTATCGTCATGGACTTTCTGAGCCGCAACCCTCTCATCCTCGAAACCTTTCTTTTGAGCATCCCAGCGGTTGGTAAGTTCAGTCTTAATTGCCTCAGTTAGCTCTTTGGCTTTTGTTTTCTGTTCATCGATAGCTTCGGCATTTTTTAATAGAAGTTCTTCAACTGAAAGGATGGCTTTCTTGACGCCCTCCTTATCTACTATGTTGGAGAAAGCATCACGTAGCTCTCCGATTTTCCCACCTAGCCCAGGTATAAAGCTGGTGAACTTGACTAAGGTATCAAGTATGCTCTCAACTCCTTCTAAGAACCACATCTCTATAGATGTCCAAGTCTTACCGAGCCATGCTGATACTTTGTCCCAATTCTGATAGAGTTCTATACCGGCAGCGATTGCTACACTGAGTCCTAGAGTTATTCCTGCCCACATAGCGATGGCCCCTATTTTTGTAGCCAGGAAAGAAGCCCTGAGCAATACAAGCCCTTGACGAACCAGAGCAAACCCCTTAACGAGATTAGGTAGAGCGAATACTAATGGGCCAAGGACTAGCAGTAACCCACCAACGGCAGCCGCAAATAAAGTTACAACTTGAGTCAATTTCGGATTTTCTGATAGCCAACTAGCTATCCCAGCAACAACAGGTGTTATTTTAGCAACTATCGCCCCCAAAGCTGGAAGTAAAGCATTACCTATTGTAATCGAGACACCTTGGATTGAGGCTTTTAAGTGAGCCATCATCCGTCCGGTGCCCTTTTCCATCTCCAAGAAAGCTTCAAGCGAAGCGTCAGCAGCATTCGCCGCTGCTTCAAGGTCGGCTGCAAATAGTTTGGCACTATCACCAGTGAGTGCAAAAATCCCCTTTAACGCTTCTGATGAACTGAACATTTTGCCCAGCATCTCTTTTGAACCACCGGCCTTATCTGTCAGTAGAGTCAACGCTTCCGCTAGACCTACTTCCGCAATGAGTGCATCTACTGACTCATATCCTAATCCCTCTATTGCTGCTGCCATTTCCGTAGTAGGTGTTATTAGAGCAGTCATAATAGCGTTAAGGGAAGTGGAAGCTCTAGCTGTATCAATACCCTGTTTTGTCAAAGTTGCGAAAGCGGCAGAAAGGTCACTAAATTTGACCCCCATTGCAGCAGCGGCGGGGGCTACCATACCGATAGACCCGCTTAATTCTTCAAAGGTAGTTTTACCACCCTTGACTGTAGTGAACATCAAGTCGGCCACTCTCTGAGTATCAGATAATGGCAGCTTAAAAGCATTGATAACAGTAGACAATCCATCAACTGCTACTTCCGTAGAAGTTACACCTCCGATAGCTGCCTTAGTTGCTATCGTTAGAAACTCAATGGCGTTGTCTTTCGGGACTCCGGCTGATATAGCTTGATAGAGAGCCTTTGCCGATTCTACGGCGTCAACTCCCAGGTCAGATGATAGTTTCTGGATTTCTTTAGAAAAGGACTTAAAATCTTCATTTGACAAGCCCATCATGGTATTGACTTCACGCATAGCGGAACCGAAATCAGTGGCACTCTTTACAGCTAAAGCTAGTCCGCCGACTATGACTCCACCGGCTACAGTCATGGCCTTGCCCATAGTCTTAAAAGCCTTCTCGTTTTTCTTGGCAAAGCCCTCTAGTCTAGTGAGCCCCTCTTCAGCTTTGGCTTGGCCTTCGATTATCATCCTGCCGACTAATTCGAATATTTGCATAACTATCCTTTAACGAATCCGCCCTTACCACCCATTGCCCGGAGCATATCGTAGTCCGCCCCTTGTTTATTTTTGGGCGTTACCCATTTAACCCTTTGACTTTCAAGTAACGGCGGGGCATCTTCCGGCTTTACTGGCATCGGTTCCTTTGTCACCTTATCTGCTAAGCCAAGTTTCACCAGATGGTCTTGGAATGTATTAGTCGCACCCTCTGGCTCCCCAGGGACCTTAATGCTGGCTCCCATTTGCCACCCGATAAAAGCGGCTATGGTGAACTTTTCCTTTACTTCGTCCCGTCTTGCCTCAATCGCTAATGTCTGTAAACTGCGAAACCGGCTGAATGGTAGGTTCATTACAACCTCATCCGTCCAGCCATACCTCGCCTGTATTAAGTCGAAGGCTTGGTAGATTCGGTCTCTTCCGACTCTTTCACTAGCTGAGACACCTGCGATAAAAAATCCTTTATGTCCTCCTGAGCAGCCAAATGCTTGACTACATCAATGAGGGCATGGGGAGACATCTTTCCAAACTCCCCTACAGGCTGCCCTACCATGTCTGCCAGCCAAGCTTTCAGGTCTTCCCCAGCCTCAACGCAAAGGTTCTGCACTATTACCATGCCGAGCTCAGTCGCGTTGACGTTTTTCTTTGCCTTCTTGGAACCTATCGCCAGGACTATCTCCGCCCTGGCTGATTTAGTAATCTTGCCCAGCATTTTTGCCACGGCGAAGACATCATCAATGTTTAGGTCTCTTACTTTAATGTCCATGCGTCCTCCTTCTTTAATTTGGTAGCGGAGGCAGGGTTCGAACCTGCGACCTCCAGGTTATGAGCCTGGCGAGCTAAACCGCTGCTCCACTCCGCGTAACCGCTACCTAATTGCTACTTAGGCTGCGTTATCAACCCATGTGAAGATGCTGCCAGTGGCTGGCTTCAGGGCTTCAAAGGTCACAGGCACGATGGTCTTCTCTGCCCTCTTGTAAGACATACTGACCGTTCCGGTAGCGGTCACTATAGGTAGATATATCTGCCTATGCAATCCGGATGGGCTTATTCCTACCAAGCGCAGGGCGAACTTTCGTAGCACTCCAGTTCCGAGCGTTAGAAGATTGCCACTAAGCACACTGCCGGCGATTGCTAAGTTGAGGTTTGCCAGTGAACTCTCGGCCATATTGCAGGTTACTCTCAGTGACCCCGATGTGATAAACCGGTCAATCGGGTAAGGCGTCTCATCGACTCTGGTATCACCCGTCTCATGCACGACCTCGAAAACAACTCCGTCATCGGTATAACCGACATCGGTGTAAGGGGCCGATAGGAGCATCGCTGGCCCGGTTCCGCCTGGCTCCAGAGTATAGACAGTCCCGTCAATTTCCAGTGAATCAACATAAGCTGTCCTCTCTGGCGTAGGTTCCCATAACTCCAGCCTGACTCTCGTTAGCACCCAATCTCCGACGGCGGGGGCCGCAGCCTGGCCTAGTGGGCCGCTTATTACCTCAGCGATGGTATCGGCTAAGTCATAGTCAAAGAAGGATTCTCCTGTTTCGTTGACTCCGCCGTATCCGATTTTGTCAGTGAGGGCTAGAGCCTTTTTCAGCCAACCCATAGTTGGTCCGGTGCCAAGAGTAGTCTGGTGAACCATGACCGTAACTTCCATCCAGCCATCTGAGTTAGGGTCTTCATATTTCAGCTCGAACTGGACAAAATTGCCCGTCACGGCACTATACCAATACCAGAAGCTGTAGTCCGTTGGGTCTGCCAAAAGAGCAGCGACAGTTAATCCCGCTGGCGGGACTATCTCGACATGGGTGCTACCGGCATTCCCTGAACCTCCTTTGTAAAGTCTTACAGAATGATTGCCAGCATAATGCTGAGCGGTTGACCACTCAGCCAGGGCGTCGTTAGGATTCCTGATTGCTAAAATTGCTCTTCCTGTTAGTACATTTCCCGGTGTATCTGCCATGATTATTTACCTCCAAATAAATTTTTGTAATAATATGCCTTCGATTGTGAAGACAGTACTTTGGGTTCTTCTACCTTTTCTTCAATAGGCACCTCCTCAATTACCTCGGTTACTTTTATGCTTGTTTCTTCTTCAATGGCCAATCCCTCTTCTTCCAAAAAGTCTGTTTTCCTTGCTTTCATATAACCTCCTACCGCGAATTGATAATCCCTGCCTCAGTATCCCTTCTGAATGCAATATCCCACATAGTCGCGTAATGAAATATGTCCTGCTCGCTTTCCGGTACAAACCCGCTAGACATAAACTCTATATGACACTGCTTGACATCAGCGGTGCTAAAAACAAGCTCATCTAATAGCCCTACAATCAACACCCTGATGGCCAGAATCTCATTTGCGTCGGGACTGTCACTCCAGATATCAAGGTAGTAAGCTGCCTTCTGGACGACGTGAGTGCCTGGGTGTTTTCTGATAGCCAATCGGTGAACTAAATATGGAAAGGTAGCATCTGGAATAGCCCAGGCCAGGTAGCATCTGACGGTTCCGCCCATAGCAGCTTTTAGTGTGGTGCTGTCTGTATATTTAATCCATAAGTAATCTATCAAGCTTTTCTCTAAATCAGTTGCCATTAAAACCACCCTTGACCAATTCTGTCTTTTAACCAACCAATAAAGAAGCCGGCAAAAAAAGCTACTACGGATATTGCCATACCGAACAAAACACTAACTAAATCAGTCATCTAAAACCACCTATTCCCAAAGATAGCCTTCAGCTTTGGCATTGCCTTCTCAAAGCTCGGGCGAAGCCAAGGCCTGGGAGCGATAGGTCCTTGAATTACCTGTTTAGCAAATACCATCGCACCGCCAGCGTAAAAAGCTAAAGTCTTGCCTTTTGCACGTATCACCGCACCACCCTTAGTCCCAAACTCCAGCATTGGGCCATAGGGAACGTCTGTCCCGACCATCCCGATAACCTTCCTTCCTTCACCTTCAACTGCGGTCTTAATATTCTGCCTTAAATGACCCGTGGCTTGCGCTGGCGCTTCCCCAGGAGATGATGCGGTATATGTGCGTTTAGTCCCAGGCACTAAATAAGTTCTACCAGAACGGCTACCAGCCAAAGTTTCAAGCACCTCTGTCCTGACAACCTGTGTAGCCTCATACATCTTTTGAGCAGCCGCATCCTCAATAGACTTGACTACCTCTTTCGTGTAGAATTTCAGGGTTACTTCGGTTCCCAAGTTTAGCCTCCTGAAAATATTTCATCCAATATTCTCTATTGAAATTAACCATTGTATTACAGGATATACAGAGTGAAATTAGGTTATCATCAGCTATATTCTCTTTATCATAGTCAATATGATGAACAGCCAACTTCCTAATACATTCCGCCTGAGGCACACCACAAAGCTGGCAAGTATGATTATCATGCTCACGGATTCGCTCCTTCAGAGCAGCATTAAACTCTGATGAGTAAGGAAGGAACGATATTCCGCCCTGCCAAGTTGGGCTGAGTTCTCCACATCTACCAAACATTGGATGCTTTCCACCTGTTCTTCCGAAGTTAGGATTGTTTTCCCCTAAATGAGCTTCTCGATTTTTTTGGTTAGATTCTTCTGTTTGATGCTTCCCTTTCCGTGAAGAAGGCCTTCCTAACATAGCTAAACTTAGCTTTTTTCGAGTATCATCAGGAGTCTTCTTTCCTTTATTCCAAGCAACTTGACCTTTTGGCATCCTAAATCTCTTTTACCATGACCACGGATGTTTTATCATCCAGAGTCTGAACTGGCTCCACCGGCTCAAGTATCTTACTGCCCCAGAGCAGGCGGTTATTACCCAAGCTGATGCTAATCCCCCCTCTCATCACTACCTTGTGAGTTACGATAGACTGCATCTGCATATAGACTGCCCGCGCTGCAGCATCCAGCGGGACCACCCGGGCGTATCGCTTCTCTACAGGCGTCCATGTTATAGTCTCTCCCATCGCCGTCTGGGTGGCTACTCGCAATTGAATAGTTACTCTGTCTTTCAAGATAGTCGTTAGCATTCTTTATAAAATCCTCTTGACAACTTACCTGGCGGTGTGTTAGTATGTAGGTATGGTAAATCCACCACTTGCAGGATTAAATAGTAATTATAAATATTACTTGATAGCTAAATCATTGATTTATCTGCTAGATAATGGGCATTGCCATATCTGCAATGAAAAAGTTACATTCAAAAAGGCTACGCTTGACCACATTGTTCCTACCAGTGGGGTAAATGATAGTTCTATATCAACTAGCGAATACTGGAATCTGCGCATTGCCCATCACTATTGCAATATATTAAGGTCTAACGGGAAAATAGCAGGTCAATTAAGGCTGCCCTTCCCAATGCAAATATCTCACGGAGGTAAACTATATGCAATGTCCAGAATGTAAATCGGACAAGGTAACTAAGGCTGGTTTTATTTGGATAAACCGCCGGAAAATACAGCGTTTTAGATGTGGTAAATGTGGTCGTTTATTTAGCCAATCATCTGAGATTTCATCGATTAAAGGAGGTAGATGAAATATATTGTTGGTAATTAAAATATTCAAATGCCTTCGTTGTGGTCACGAGTGGCCTAGTAAACAATCACACCCCCGTGTCTGCCCTAAGTGTAAATCCCCCTATTGGAGTCGCCCTCGGCAGAATCCCAAACTGCAAAACAAAAATACTTGACATTGTGCCTACAATATGAAGGAGAGAAAGAAATGATTTTAACTCCCGATGACCTGAAATTTGAAGAGTGCCGACCTATTACTGATGAAACATGGCTTCAGTTTCAGGATGCCATGCGAGATATGATTATTGCTCAACTCATGACTAAAATGGAACTAGCCCAAATATTTGATGGAATTGCTAACTCCATGTCCACAACAAGCTGATTTCACATCAGGAATATAACCTAAGCAGACATCATAACCTTCAGGGGTGGGCATCTCGCCGCACCTTATGCAAGGTCGCTCGGTTGTTATCGGAGTTTTATCATCCGTATAAACCCATAATTCCTTAATAGGGTTGTATTTGATTAAGTGGCCTCTTTGGTATGAGGTTATCACAATATATTCACCCTCAGGGGATTAAGCAGTTCCTTTGCCTGACTGGGGATGTCATAAGTGACAGAGCCGATTCCAGTAACACTCTCGCTCTTCACTTGGTCAGTCCTGTTCTCAAATAGATTGGCCAGTATCAGGAGAGCGGCGGCCACCGCATCCGGTATCAGTGCTTGGGTAGCTGCCCTATCAGCACCATAACCAGCCGTATATTGGATGACAATTTCTGCGTCTACTGGCCAAACAGCGACATGATATAACCGCCCAATAGAAAGTCTTTCTGTCCAATCATCAACGTCAAGCTCATCTCCGTCGATGGTGATGCGCGTCACTTCAACTATCGGCTGTCTATAGAGTTTCAGGACTTGTTTGTTGTCTCCTATATGTGTCTCGATTATTTCGCGCCGGACAAAAACTCGCCCTGTATAATCTTCAGCTTTTTTAGTGGCTGCGGCGATGAGACTCTCAAGAAGCAGATCATCATAAGACTCAAAGGTATCATCAACAGCGGCGTAGTCATAGCTGGCAGTTATTCCTGCATTAAGAGCAGGCGCTGTGGTGAAGGTAACGGTCGCTGCACTAATCGTGAAGTCATCATCTTCTACCAGCAACTCATCATTCACCTTCAGAATCAAGCTGCCTTCAACCGGAGTATTATCGAGGTCGTATTCATCTTCAGCGCCAGTTCCTACGCCGACGAACTCGGCATCTACTTTTAAGGATGCGCTGGTATCAATCCTTAAATAATTTTTAGCCTGAAGAAGTGTTATCAAAGCTATATCAGATAGACTCATTGTTTAGCCTCCCTTAACTTTGCCCAATGTATATTTATCGTGCACAGTCCCCAAATCGTGTCCAGACTCAACCTTGCCTAGGGTATATTTATCCTGCATTGTGCCCAGATCGTAAGCGTCAACCACCCTAGACAAGGCCTTATATTTAGACTTCGAAAACATAATTACTAACCCCATCTAATCTCCCCCTAACTAAGACACCATTCTGCTAAGGTTATGGTATCGTTATTACTTGGGTCATAAAGGCATCGGGCAATTGGTGTTTCGTAATCCAAGTTATAAACCACTAAAGTATTAGCAGCGACAACAGGCGTTGCTATATCACGCCACCCGCCACCAGCATAGATCTGCACGGTAAGAGTCCCTGCACCATCAGCCATAAAGTATAGTGATTTTGTTGTATAACCCCAGACTGGCACAGGATGAGATGTCTGTAAAGCACCAGCAGTAGCTAGTCCAGTCCACTTAGTATCAGTATTCTCTTTATAAGCAGGAATCATTAAGGGGGTAATCGGCTCGCCATCGGCTGCAATTAAGCTATTTGTGTCAACCACCCACTCCATATAATCAGGGCCTTCCATCCCCACAAAATAACATCCTGCTGTATTGGGGGACAGTGTGCTTACTAAGAGATAAGGAGGAACATTCTCAGGTGTGTATGCTCTATACTCCTGTATCCCTAATAGGAAAACTGCTCTGAGCGACCCATCTATCCAGAAGAGGACATTATTTCGGTTAACCTTAATGGTATAGTAGTGTAAAGCTGTATCATAATCAGCAGGTAGAAGCGGAGTGATGTAGAAAGTGCCCCATGCACCTATAGCGCCAGCAGCACCCACTCTAATATAGGCCTTTGGGACTCCTCCTATCTCTTTCACTGAAAAGAGCACCGATAACATTTGGTAACTTGAGCCTGATTCCACGCCAAACAATTGGCCGGTATTAGTAGCAGTGTTGAGCTTGGCTCTGAGGAGGAAGAACCCATTATTAAATGCTCTCTTTGAGTGGAATGCCCAGAAGCCATGTTTTAATATACCTGTTGCCTCATTCCAGTAATCTGAAATCTTGCCCACTCCTCCAGCATACATATAAAAAAGTGAGTCTATGCCGACTGCTCGGCGGTGCATTTGTGTTATCTCTGGTGCTTGGGTAGTTACTGCAACTCCTAACGGGTTAGCAGCAGTTATATCACCACCAGCACCAAACACCTCTTTCAATGCTTCCTTTTCTTTTACTTTTGCCTCTTCAAGCCAACTAGCCATAATACCTCCTTATGTCGACCAAGGCCATGTAGTTAATCCCGCTATCTTGCCTCGAAGCTCGGTATGGTGACTAACGAGGATGGTAATGTAAGCCTCGTCGGTAGCGCCTCCATCTGTTTTCAACCTACCCCATAGCTTCGCGTTAGCAGGGCAGCAACAGCTATAAAAATCAAGAACTTCGGTAGCCTGTGCAATCGGCACAGAGGCTATCCTCTTCTCTCACTCGCCCATTATTTGCGCAGTAGTGGGTTCATCACCATCAGCCAAGCTATACCCGAGCTGGAAAAAGTAATCGCTGGCCACGTCCACGCCAGATATAACCATACCGATGACCTTATAACCGAAGTCAATCGTATTTATCGGAACTATCTGAGTCCAATCGCCCCAAGTATCGGCTACGGCATCGGATATCAAGGTTATCGTAGCACCGGCCACCTGCGGGTAAACACGGCTCCGTGAATCTAAATGGTGAGCCAGGGCCAGCACATTATAAAGTAAGTACCTTAATGCCCTTATCTCATCTATCATTTTACAACCATTCCTTAATTAGCTCATAAGCTGTTTTATGTTGAGCAGCAGTTAAAGCAGCACCAATTACGCGTGGTCTGTAAAGCATATTCTTCAGGAAATTATTGTTCTTGGAGTACCGGACACCTATCACCAAATCTTGGTCGGTGGCCTCAGGGTCAATCAGTGAGTCGGAGATTGTAGTAACTGGTTCACCGTTTCGGTAGAATTGAGCAGATGTTCCAATCCTGCTAACACCAAATACCCAAGTAGTATCTGGAGTCCAATTTCTAGAATAAGCTCCTGTCCGTAACGAAGCCCCCGCTGCATGATGATGACGGAGCGTCATAGTGTGAAATCCACCGTAGTAAGTCAGATAAAGCTCCCAACCTCCAACGCTTAGCTCGTATCTGGCGATTATTATTTGGTCTGTATCATCGACAGTCCAGTTGACCACACCCAAAATAGTATAATCTTCAGTCGTAAATCCAAGGTCAGCACAATTAGCATTCAGACATTGGGCATACTGAGTAGTACCATCAAAGTTGAGCGTCATCAATCCACTGGCCAGCGCCGTCCATGTTGGAGCGCCCACTAGAGTGATAGGATGATGCGGTTTTGCTACGTCCTGAGTTATTATGCCAGTCCCTTCCAAAAACGGAAGATCAAGCAGTATATCTTCATTCAAGGCTATATCATCATAATGGCTTGACATTAAGGCACCGCTTCCCAGATTACTTCCCAGTCATAAGCTCGATTAGCTCCACCTGTCTTTTGTATTGTGACCTTAATACCATACCGAGTTGGCAGCAATTCGATAGTAAGCAATTGAGGGCTAATCAGCCCGGCATAAGTGTCAGTGTCGGAAAGGATATATTCACCACCTGGCTTAACCCTATAGGATACCGTAATTACAATAGTCTCGCCGGCAGTATGGGCAGTACAATCGAGGTTGACTGCTATCGGCCTGTATACTCCGGAAGGGGCATCGTTAATATATAGGTTCTGCACATTCCCGTCGGTGGTAAGTGTCCCGCCTGTCTCAGTGAGAATACCTATTCCGTCAGTCTTTACCTTGATAGCATCGACTGCGGTATTAACGATGACCAGGGTAGCTTGAAGCGCTACGATAGCGCCTAATGCTTCTATGGCTTCCACAAGAGTCTCGAACTCCCCGGGCAAGTCCACATAGGTTCCGTCTTCATTGACCAACCTGAACCGTATGTCAGCGACTTCCCAGTTCGTACCGTCATAAGTTATGTGCGTTGCCCTGGTATTCGTCTCTCGTAATGTCGAACCAGCTATAACCCCGGTGGGCTTAACGTCGCCCGATAACCCCTCGTAGTATTTTTCTAAAATCTGTCTTATAGCCATTATTCTTCATCCACCAAAACGATTTTTGTCTCGGACTCCTCAATCTCAATCAAGATATCCCCATTGACAATCTCGATAGGATAGCCCATTCTGCGCTCGGCATGAGCGCCTTGGGCGACAATCTTCTTAAGATCTGTCCATTGGTGTGGAGTCAATTTTATCTCCATCTCCCCTACTCCTCGCTCTTACTCATTAGTTTATCCCAGGCACCGGTATCGAACTCAACATCCCCCTCTATACCTTCAGCCTTCCTTCTTTTAATTTTCTCAAAGAGAGGGGCGCTCGAAATAGCTACACTGTCACAGAAGCCAAAGAAATCATCTGTTTTCAGAGTGAGGCTAATCACTTGCAACCCTATCGCAAGAGAAAACTTGATGGTATCTTCCCTATTATCATAATTAAATCGATAAGACAAACCTTGCATTATATACTCTCTATAGCCTCTACAACGGCAGCGAACTCGCCAAGCAAATCAACGAAAGTCCCATCTTCATTAGTCAGCCGACCACGTTCATCAGCTACCACCCAGGCGGTGCCGTCATACGTGACATAATTAGCCCTAGTGTCTGTCTCTTCAAAGGTCGTACCGGCGATGACTCCTGTAGGTTTAGCGTCAGTCGATAGTCCTTCATAATGTTTGGCTAAGATTTGCCGTACAGTCATTTGCTACTCCCCACTTACGGTACTGACTTCGTTTCCCTGGCGCCATCTAGGCTCTTGTCCTGCATTACGATTCCCATTCTAACCAGACGCCATTCTGTCCTGGGGTCAATCTCTGTGACCTCACCCGCACGAAAAGTCCTGCCGCCGACAGCGAAATCTTTCAGCACCCTTACTCTCACAATTGTCTCCTATTTCTTCCGGGGTTTCCTAACCTTCTTGGCCTTCGGCTTCGCCACGGGCTTCACAGGTACTTCCTCAGATTCGACTTCCGGTTCCGGTTCTATTTCCGGTACAGCCTCAGATTCCATGTCAACAGCCGTGGCTATGTCACTCATGTTGATGGTTATTGACTCGTTAAGGTCAAACTCAATCGGCTCTGGTACTAGCATCAGTTCTACCTTGCTGGCATAATCTATAGCCTCGGCTATCCCGAGCTCCACCCAGTTCTTGGCTACACGCTCGGGAATAGTAACTATCGCCCTAGGGAAGTGAGAACCGTAAATAGATATCATGTGCTTGAGTATCTTTACCTTTACCCAATCACCCTTTTCAGTTTCCATAATCACTCCTTTACTATTGTTTTTTCAGGGAGGAGCAGCCGCTGGCCCAACCACTCCCCCCCTTCAAAGGAGGACCCCCGACTAGGCGGGGGCATCCTCTTTCAGTGATACTTCTTCGGCATCCCGAATCCGGCTCAGGAACTCTATGAATCGTTCTGGCAGACCCTTGAGAAGGACATACGACCTCTTAATTCTCTCCATCTCCGGCTTGTCCAGCAGAACGTAAT
>Ga0180008_1001210_pt1 | contig 17052 bp, 14 predicted proteins | sample MM_PW_MetaG_FD_121121 | JGI IMG/M metagenome (GOLD analysis project Ga0180008, IMG submission 121121) | Groundwater microbial communities from the Aspo Hard Rock Laboratory (HRL) deep subsurface site, Sweden - MM_PW_MetaG | ecosystem: Environmental > Aquatic > Deep subsurface > Groundwater...
GCCCAGCCCGCCGCCACTGAGTAGCCGCAGACTGGAATGCCAGACGGCGGCCAATGGCCGCCGTTTTGCTTTAAGATGGCGACCTTTCCGCTTGACGCCGCCTTGGAGCCGCAATGACCGCCAACGCCACGCCCCTCTCCCCGACGCTGGAGCTTGCCTGCGAGCTGATCCGCCGCCCGTCCGTTACCCCGCTCGATGAAGGCTGCCAGGAACAGATGACGCGCCGCTTAGCGGCTTGTGGCTTCACCATCGAACCGATGCGGATCGAGGAAGTGGACAACTTCTGGGCCACCCACGGCAGCAACGACGGCCCCGTGCTGTGCTTTGCCGGGCATACCGACGTGGTGCCAACCGGCCCGGTACAGAGCTGGCAGCATCAACCCTTCGATGCCTTGATTGACGAAGACGGCATGCTCTGCGGCCGTGGTGCAGCGGACATGAAAGGCAGCCTGGCGTCGATGATCATCGCCGTTGAGCGCTTCGTCGCCGAATACCCAAACCACAAAGGGCGTATCGCCTTTCTGATCACCAGCGACGAAGAAGGCCCGGCGCACCATGGCACCAAGGCCGTGGTCGAGCGCCTGCGCGCGCGCAACGAACGTCTGGACTGGTGCATCGTCGGTGAGCCGTCGAGCACCACCCTGGTCGGAGACGTGGTGAAGAACGGCCGTCGTGGCTCGCTCGGCTGCACCCTCACCGTGCGCGGCAAGCAAGGTCATGTGGCCTACCCACATCTGGCCCGCAACCCAATTCACCTGACCGCCCCGGCGCTGGCCGAACTGGCCGCCGAGCACTGGGACGAAGGCAATGCCTTCTTCCCGCCGACCAGCTTTCAGGTCTCCAACCTGAATGCCGGTACGGGCGCGACCAACGTGATCCCCGGTGAACTGAAAGCGGTGTTTAACTTCCGCTTCTCCACCGAATCCACAGTCGAAGGTTTGCAGCAGCGGGTCGAGGCGATTCTCACCAAGCACGGCCTGGACTATCACCTCGACTGGGCGCTGTCGGGCATGCCATTTCTCACCGAGCCTGGTGCCCTGCTTGACGGCGTTGCCGCCAGCATCAAAGCGGTAACCGGTCGTGACACTAAACCCTCGACCAGCGGCGGCACCTCCGACGGGCGCTTTATTGCCACCCTCGGCACCCAGGTGGTGGAGCTCGGCCCGGTCAACGCCACTATTCACCAGGTCGACGAGCGCGTATTGGCCAGTGACCTGGATGTGCTTACCGAAATTTATTATCAGACCCTGGTGAACCTGCTCGCATGAGCCTGACCTGCCCTATCTGCCAAGGCGCGCTGAGCGCCGTAGACAACGGTGTGGCCTGCCCGGCCAACCACCGCTTCGACCGTGCACGTCAGGGTTACCTGAACCTGTTGCCGGTGCAGCACAAAAACAGCCGTGACCCGGGTGACAACGCCGCCATGGTCGAGGCGCGTCGGCGCTTTCTCGATGGCGGCCATTACGCGCCCCTGGCCAAACGCTTGGCCGAATTGGCGGCGCGCTATAACCCGAACCGCTGGCTGGATATTGGCTGTGGCGAGGGTTATTACACCGCACAAATCGCCGATGCCCTGCCACACGCCGACGGCTATGCCCTGGATATCTCCCGCGAGGCAATCAAGCGCGGCTGCAAGCGCGCCCCGCAGCTAAGTTGGCTGGTGGCGAGCATGGCCCGCGTGCCATTGGCTGATGCCAGCTGCCAACTGCTGGCTAGCGTATTCAGCCCGCTCGACTGGCAGGAAGCCAAACGCCTGCTGGCCCCCGGTGGCGGTCTGCTGCGCATGGGGCCAACCCGGGAACACCTGATGGAGCTTCGCCAGCAGCTGTATGACGAAGTGCGTGACTATGATGATCAGAAGCACCTGGAGCTGATCCCTGAAGGCATGCGCCTGGCGCACAGCGAAACCCTGGCATTTACTCTACAACTGGACAGCAGCGAAGCCCGCGCCGACCTGCTGGCCATGACCCCACACGGCTGGCGCGCCAGCGCCGAACGCCGCGCTGCGGTAATTGCCCAACCCTGTGCAGTGACCGTTGCCATCCGCTACGACTGGATCGAGAAGCTATGACCATGCGCCAACCGGATATCGAGATTTACCTGAAAGACGCCGACCACAACGCCATTGGTGAGTGGTTGAGCAACGCACTGGGCAGCTGCACACCCTGGCAGCAGAAGGGCCAAACCTACAAATGCATGGCCGGTGATGTACCCGTCACCTGGTTGCCCAAGGCTGTGGGCAAATGGCACAGCCTGTTTTTGGAAAGCGACGCCACGCCCTGGGCCGACGACCTTACGTGCGCGCAAGCGGCTTTTGCTGCCCTGAATGTCGAAGTGCGCTGTGCGCCCAACGGCTGGGAAGAAGAGGAAAGCGATGAGCAGGCCGACCGCTGGATGCGCATCAGCGCCGACGGGGTTGAGGAAATCACCTGGCGCACCGCTAACTGAGCGACTGACAGACACACAAAACCCCGCCTAGGCGGGGTTTTGTTTAACCGGGCGTTGACTGCTTGCCCGGTTTCTTCAGCGCTTCGTTACACCGCTCACGGCGCAACATCGCTTAGATACGGAACTGCCCGACCAACTCCTGCAAGCGCAAGGCCAGGCCATTGAGCTCACGCGAGGTCTGCGCGCCCTCGGCGGCATCACTGGCAACGCCATCCACCGCCCCGGCAATCTGATGCACGCTGCGGTTGATTTCCTCGGCAACGGCGGTCTGCTCTTCAGCTGCACTGGCGATCTGCGCGTTCATCGAGTTGATCGTGCCGATCAGGCCAGCGATGGTGTCCAGCGCCGTGCCGGCCTGGTTGGCCTGTTCGCGGGTAGTTTCGCCCTTCTCACCCGCGCGCTGCATACTGGCCACCGTGCGTGCCGTGGCGTTTTGCAGGCGGTCGATCATGCTTTGAATCTCGCCGGTGCTTTGCTGGGTGCGGCTCGCCAGCGCCCGCACTTCGTCGGCAACCACCGCGAAACCACGTCCGGCTTCGCCAGCGCGCGCCGCTTCGATGGCCGCATTCAGCGCCAGCAGGTTGGTTTGCTCAGCAATGGCGCGGATCACATCAAGCACGCTGACGATGCCCTGTACGTCTTTTTGCAGGCTTTCCAGCGACTCACCACTGCTGTGCATTTCCACGCTCAGCTCATGGATCTGCTTGATATTCAATTCCACCACATGTTTGGCGGACTGGCCTTGCTGATCGGTTTCCTGAGCGGCTTCGGCCGCACGCTGGGCGCTCATGGCCACTTCGTGGGCCGCCGCAGACATTTCATTAATCGCCGTGGCGACCTGGTCCGTTTCATGCCGCTGGCCTTCCATCGCCTGCTCCGAACGCTGCGCCTGGCTGGCTACTGCGCCAACTAGGCCACTGAGCTGGGTTGTCGTGCCGGCGACCTGCTGCACCAGGCCATGAATTTTCTCCACGAACCGGTTGAAGGAGCCGGCCAACTCGCCCATTTCATCCTGGCTGGTAATCGGTAAGCGATGGGTCAGGTCACCGTCGCCGGCGGCCATATCATCGAGGTTGCGCTTAATCAGCAGCAGTGGACGCAGCAACGACTGGCTGAGGCCCATGGCGAGGATCGCAATCACCACCAACAAGCCCAGGGCCGAACCGATCATGATCAGCAGCAAGCGGTCGATGCTCTTCTGGAACTCAGCACGCGCCACTTGCACATCACGCTCGACACCGTCGAGGTTCAGCGACGTACCGAACACCATGTTCCATTTCGGCAGGTGCTCGGCGTAACCGACCTTCGGCACCAGCTCAGTCGTGCCACCCAGCACGAAGCTGTAGTTCACGTAATGACTGCCATCGATACCGGCACGCACCAGCTCGCGAATGGCATAGACGCCATTGGGGTCGCGGAAATCATTGAAGCTTTCGCCGACCTGCTTGCCGGTATTGCCTTGCAGTACACGCACGATCTGCTCGTCGTAGCCCCAGAAGTAGCCGTCATCACCGTAAGACAAGCGCTCAAGAACCTTCACGGCCTCAGCGCGCGCCGCCATATCGCCTTCCGCCGAAGCCTGATACAGCGGTGCCAGCATATTCTTGGCTAGCTCGACATATTGCTTAAGCTCGGCTTGACGATCCTTGATCAAGCTTTCACGGGTTTTGCTTTCCTGCTGGTCGGCAAGGCTTTGCAATTGATGCACAGCTACGGCGCTGAGCAGAATCGCCAGTAGAAAAATCGGACCGAGTGCAAGCAACAACAGTTTGGAGCGTACGCGCAACGTTGAAAGCATCACCAACTACCTCTTGGAAGGACGGACAACGGCAGCGGCTCAGCGCTTTACCGTATCGACTATTACTTACAGCTATATAGCGACCGCTGCCGGAAATAATTGAGCAGGTTTTTCAGCACATACAAAAAGACCCCGAATATCGGGGTCTTTTATGGCGAAACGCAGGCGTGGTTACTGCATTTTCTTCAGTTCTTCGTCACGCAGTTCGCGGCGCAGAATCTTGCCGACGTTGGTGGTCGGCAGTATGTCGCGGAACTCGACGGCCTTGGGCACCTTGTAACCGGTGACATTGGCGCGCATGTGCTCCATGACCTGCTCTTTGGTCAGGGTTTCACCCGGCTTGACCACCACGAAGATCTTGATCGCCTCACCCGACTTCTCGTCCGGCACACCGATGGCCGCGCATTGCAGTACGCCCGGCAAGGTGGCCAGCACGTCTTCCAGCTCATTCGGGTAGACGTTGAAGCCGGACACCAGAATCATGTCCTTCTTGCGATCGACGATGCGCATATAACCGTCGTCCTGAATCACCGCGATGTCACCGGTCTTCAGCCAACCATCGGCATCAAGGACTTCGTCGGTGGCTTCCTGACGCTGCCAATAGCCCTTCATCACCTGCGGGCCTTTGACGCACAGCTCACCAATCGATCCCAGCGGCTGCTCAACGCCTTCATCGTCGATCACCTTGCACAGGGTCGACGGCACCGGAATACCGATGGTGCCGATCTGAATATTGCTGAACGGGTTAACCGAGGCCACCGGGCTGGTTTCGGTCATGCCGAAGCCTTCGCAGATCGAGCAACCGGTCACCTGCTTCCAGCGCTCGGCAGTCGCCAATTGCAGGGCCATGCCGCCGGAGAAGGTGGCTTTCAGGGTGGAGAAATCCAGCTTGCGGAAATCTTCGTTGTTGCACAGGGCCACGAACAAGGTATTGAGGCCAACAAACCCGGTGAACTTGTACCTGGCCAGGTCTTTGGTCATGGCTGGCAGATCACGCGGGTTGGTGATCAGCACGTTGTGCCCACCAATCAGCATCATCGCCATGCAATGAAAGGTGAACGCGTAGATGTGGTACAGCGGCAATGGCGCGATCAGCACTTCGCTGCCTTCGCTCATTTCCGCGCCCATCAGCGCTTTAACCTGGAGCATGTTGGCGATCAGGTTGCGGTGGGTCAGCATCGCGCCCTTGGCCACGCCGGTAGTGCCGCCGGTGTATTGCAGCACCGCAATTTCGCCATTGTTCGGCGCGGCGTCCGTGGACGTCTGACCGCGGCCCTTGGCCATGGCTGCAGTGAACTTGACCGCGCGCGGCAGGTTGTAGGCCGGTACCATCTTCTTCACGTGTTTGACCACGCTGTTGACCAGCAGGCGCTTGAGCGGCGACAGCATGTCGCCCACTTCAGTAATGATGACCGTCTTGATCCCGGTTTTCGGCAGTACTTGCTCAACCAGATGGGCCATGTTGGCCAGGCTGACCAGCGCTTTGGCGCCGGAGTCGTTGAACTGGTGCTCCAGCTCGCGTGCGGTGTACAGCGGGTTGGTGTTGACCACCACCAGACCGGCGCGCAAGGCGCCGAACACCACAACCGGATACTGCAGCACGTTGGGCAGTTGCACGGCGATGCGGTCGCCGGGCTGTAAATCGGTGTTTTGCTGCAAGTAGGCGGCAAACACGCCAGACAACTCGTACAGCTCACCGTAGGTAATGGTTTTACCCATATTGCTGAAAGCGGGCTTGTCGGCGAAGCGTTGGCAAGACTCTTTCAGTACCGCCTGGATATTCGGGTACTGGTCAGGATTGATTTCGGCAGCAATCCCAACGGGATACTTATCCTTCCAAAAGTTTTCGTTCATGGAAGCCCACTCCTCAGCAACAGCTTGATCTTCACCGCGCATAGACGGCTGTTTATTGTAGATTCGCGTGTTTTTAATAATTTAAACGGCAGAAAAATGCCGGGAGCATTTTTTGAGGGTGCACCGCGATGGCCTAAAAGGCCGGTCGCTATAGATGACGGATCACAAAAAAGCCGGCCGAGGGTAGCAGCTTTGCCAAACAGCGACTAGCACCAATAAGTGCCGCTACAGTCACTAAAATGACCGCAAAAGCCAATTCAGTCACTTTAATAATATCGCCAGAACCGGCGAGCTATAGGCCTTGCAGAGGAATTACTCGGTTTTCCGCCGGCACCTCAGAACGAGCAGGCGCTGTTCTGAGGTGCCGACGGAAACACCGGTCAGGCGATATCGCGCAGTTCGCGACGGAGGATCTTGCCCACGGGGGTCATGGGCAATGAATCACGGAAGACAATCTGCTTGGGCACCTTGTAGCCGGTGAAGTTTTCCTTGCAGTAGGCCTTGAGCGTATCGGCGTTGAGGCTGCTGTCGCGGGCCACTACGAACAGTTTGACCGCTTCTCCGGACTTCTCGTCCGGCACGCCGATAGCCGCACAGCTGACCACTTGTGGATGGGCCATGACCACATCCTCGATCTCGTTGGGGTACACGTTAAAGCCCGAGACGATGATCATGTCCTTCTTACGGTCGACAATGCGCACGAAACCGTCCGGATCGATCACCGCCACGTCACCACTCTTGAACCAGCCCTCGGCATCCAGCACCTCGGCGGTGGCTTCCTCGCGCTGCCAGTAGCCCTTCATCACCTGCGGGCCCTTGATGCAAAGCTCGCCGCGCTCGCCCAGCGGCTGCTCGACGCCATCGTCGTCGATTACCTTGAACGCCGTACCCGGCACCGGAATGCCGACAGTGCCTAAGCGCACTTTGTCACCGTAGGCGTTGGTGCTGGCCACCGGGGAGGTTTCAGTCAGGCCATAGCCTTCAGTGACCGGGCAGCCGGTCACCGCCTGCCAGCGCTCGGCCGTGGCTTTGACCAATGCGGTGCCACCGGAGTTGGTCAGTTTGAAATGGGAGAAATCAAGGTTCTTGAATTCGGGGTGATCCATCAACGCAACGAACAAGGTGTTGAGCCCCAGCAGCGCCGAGAACTGCCACTTGCCCAGCTCTTTGACGAAACCTGAGATATCCCGCGGGTTGGTGATCAGGACGTTGTGGTTACCGTTAACCATCATGCACATGCAATTCGCGGTGAAGGCATAGATATGGTAAAGCGGCAGCGGCGCGATCATGATTTCCTGGCCCTGCTTCATCAGCGGGCTGCCATCATCACCGAGCTGCGACAGGCAGGCATCGACCTGCAGCATATTGGCCACCAGGTTGCCGTGGGTGAGCATCGCGCCCTTAGCTACGCCCGTGGTGCCGCCGGTGTATTGCAGCACAGCAATATCGTCTTGGCCGACCTTGACCGGTTTCAGCGCATGGCCCTGGCCCTGCTTGAGCGCGTCCTTGAACGCCACCGCCTGCGGCAGGTGGTAGTCAGGGACCATCTTCTTGACCTTCTTAACCACGGTGTTGACCAGCCAGCCTTTTAAGCTCGGCAGCATGTCGCCCATTTTGGCTTCGATCAGGTAATCGATCTCGGTATCGGGCAGCACGTCCTGCACCAGCTTGCCGAACATGTTCAGGTACACCAGCGCGCGCACGCCGGCATCCTTGAACTGGTGACGCATCTCGCGGGCGGTGTACAGCGGGTTGGTATTGACCACAATCAGCCCGGCACGCATCGCACCGAATACGGCAATCGGATACTGCAGCACGTTGGGCATCTGCACGGCGATGCGATCACCCGGCTGCAGGTCGGTGTGCTTTTGCAGGTAAGCGGCAAAGGCCGCCGAGAGCCGGTCCAGCTCGGCATAGGTCAGTGTTACCCCCATGTTGCTGAACGCGGGCCGGTCGGCGAACTTCTTACAGGAGCGCTCGAACACCTCAATAACCGACTTATAAGCCCCCATATCGATGTCATTGGGTACGCCGGCCGGACGTTTGTCGCTCCAGAAATCAGGCTGCATTATTTTTATCCTCTTGCCCTGAGATGATCCTATCCGCGCTGCGGAGTTGGCTGGAAAGTAACAGCTAACGCCAGGCAGGCAAATAGCCTGGCAGCGTCATTGACGCACTGAATCTTGCCGCTCCCTGTGGAACTATCCTGAGGCGCCACGTATAACCGTTCAGGTCATAACCATAAATATTCGCCATGCCTTTGATTCTGCCCTTGCTGGCCTTACTGATTCTGCTCGCGCAGCCTGCACAGGCAGAACCACAGCTGCGCATGGCCACCCTAGAATACCCGCCCTACAGCTCTGAACACCTACCCGATGGCGGCAGCATCGTCGCCCTGGCCCGTCGCGCCTTTGCCGTGCGTGGGCATTCGCTGCAGATCGACTTTATGCCCTGGGCGCGGGTGCGCATGGGGTTACGTAACCGCAGCTACCAAGGTGCCTTGGCCCTGTGGCCGCAAGAGGTCAAGGAGGAAGGGTTGCTGGCCTCACGCCCGCTGTTTTATAGCGAGCTGGGGCTATTTGTGCGCAACGACCACCCGCTGCCATTCAACCAGCTACAGGAACTGCGCGGGCAAACACTGGGCATCGTGCGCGGTTACGGCTCCCCACAGCACATACTCGAGGCCGGTCTGTCCCTCGAAGAAGCCGTGGATGACATCAGTAACCTACGCAAACTCAAGGCCCGACGCTTCGACATGGTGCTGCTCGAACACATCGTGGGTAATCACCTGATCAACAACGATGAACAGCTGCGCGGCACACTGCGCTGGCACGGCAACGTGCTGGAACGGATCCCTCTGCTGGTCGGCTTTCTACCGCCCAAAGCCGGCGAGCCCGACTGGAGCAAGGTGTTTGAGCAAGGCCTGCGCGACCTGCACAGCAGTGGCGAATACATGCAAATTCTGCGCGAGCACAATCGCTAAACCCGCACGGACTTTGCGTCACGCCGTACGGGGTGCACAATGCCCAGCTTCTGCAGGCTCAAGGGATTCGCCATGCTCCACCAAGCGTTCTGGCTCAGCAGCACCGATGCCGCGCCCCTCTACGTAAACCGCTGGTACAGCGAACAACCGCCCAAGGCATTGGTGATGGTGGCCCATGGCATGGCCGAGCACAGCGGGCGTTATGCACGCCTGGCTGAAGCACTGGTGGCAGAGGGTTTCGAGCTGTACGCACACGACCAGCGCGGGCATGGCAAGACGGCAGAGCATGGTGTGCTCGGCCACTATGCCGACAGCAATGGCTGGCATCTGGTGGTCAACGACCTGGCCAACCTTAATCACCATATGCGCCAGAGTCACCCGCAGACGCCGATTTTCCTTCTTGGCCACAGCATGGGCAGCTACATCAGCCAGGCCTACCTGATGCACCACAGCTGTAGCTTGCAGGGGGCGATTCTCTCCGGCTCCAACTACCAGCCCGTGGCGCTGTACCGCGCCGGCCAGTTGCTCGCGCGTTTCGAACGCTGGCGGCAAGGCCCACTGGGCTACAGCGCGCTGCTTGAATTCGTCTCGTTCGGCTCGTTCAACAAGGCCTTCAAGCCCAACCGCACACCCTTTGACTGGCTGAGCCGCGACCCACTGGAAGTCGATAAGTACATCGATGACCCGCTGTGCGGCTTCCGCTGCAGCAATCAGCTGTGGATCGACCTGCTCGGCGGCCTGCAACAGATCACGCCGCTGCGCAGCCTCGCGCAGATCGACAACAGCCTGCCACTGCTGGTAATCGGCGGTGCTTGTGACCCCGTTAGCGACGGCCACCGTCAACAAGACCTAGGCAATGCCCTGCTCACCGCCGGCAACGCGCAGGTACAGGTCAAAATCTATCCGGATGCCCGTCACGAACTGCTCAACGAGAGCAACCACGACGACGTCACGGCCTACATCATCAACTGGTTGCACCAGGCCCTTAGCCAACCGCGCCAGCGCCACCCACAGAGCCAAGCGAGTCATCCATGAGCCAAAGCAGCAACACGCCCTACGACGCCCTCGAAGTCGGTCAAACGGCCAACTACAGCAAGACTGTCACTGAACGCGATATTCAGCTGTTTGCCGAAGTCTCTGGCGACCATAACCCGGTGCACCTGGATGCCGAATACGCCGCCACCACCATGTTCAAAGAGCGCATCGCCCACGGCATGTTCAGCGGTGCGTTGATCAGCGCTGCGGTGGCCTGTGAGTTACCTGGCCCGGGCACCATCTATATCGGCCAGAGCATGCGCTTTACCGCGCCGGTAAAACTCGGTGACACCCTCACCGTGCGCCTGGAAATTCTGGAAAAACTGCCGAAATTCCGCGTGCGCGTGGCCACCCGCGTGTTCAACCAGAACGATGAAATGGTGGTAGACGGTGAAGCGGAAATCCTCGCACCTCGCAAAGCGCAGACCGTCGAACTGACCAAGCTGCCGCCGATCACCATCGGCTAAGAACTTGCCTCGGATCTGCTGCGCGTCGCGTCTGCGGCAAGATCGTGAGCAGGTTCTAAGCTTATTAGCCCAAGTCACCGCCACCGACTGTGGCGGTGCACTCCCCTTTCTACACAATCGCGCCCGGGCAATCCGTTTCGGCGCCTCTGGAGATTTCCATGTCCCTGTCCATGTACCACGCATCCATCCCAGTCTTTACCCGCCAGCTCACCAACTTGTCGACCATTCTTGGCATCGCCGCTGCCCACGCCGAAGAGAAGAAGATCGAACAGAGCGTGTTTCTCAACGCACGCCTGGCCCCTGATATGTTCCCGCTGAGCCGCCAGGTGCAGATCGCTTGCGACGGTGTCAAAGGCGGCGCAGCGCTGCTGGCTGAAGTTGACGCGCCGAGCCATGCCGACGACGAAACCAGCTTTGCCGAACTGCAAGCGCGCATCGCCAACACCCTGACCTTCCTGCAAAGCCTCAGCGCCGCGCAGATCGATGGCAGCGAGGCACGCACCGTGACCCTCAAGCGCCGCGACAAGGAAACCCACTTCCAGGGCCAGGCTTTCCTGCTTGACCACGTGCTGCCGAACTTCTATTTCCACTACACCACCGCCTACGCCATCCTGCGCCACAACGGCGTCAACGTCGGCAAACGCGACTTCCTCGGCACCCGCTAAATAGCCCGGTAAGTTAAAGCCGCGCCCACTGCCCATCGCCCCGATGGGCCTGCAGGTGCGGCAACACTGCGGCCAGCAGCGGTTCTTTGAAGGCTTCCTGAAAGCGATGGGCCAGGCCCGGAATCAACTTCAACTCACTGCCTTTGATATGCGCCGCCACATGTACGCCGTGCATCACCGGCAGCAGTGGGTCGGCGGTGCCATGCACCACCAGGGTCGGTACGCGAAGACGATTGAGCAGGTCAACCCGGCTCGGCTCAGCCAGGATCGCCAGCAATTGGCGCTCCACGCCTTGCGGATTAAAGGCACGGTCGTAGGCCAGCTCCGCCTGTTGCACTAACTGTTCGCGGTCATCAGTGACCGTTGGGCTGCCCAAGGCGGCCAGCAGATCGGCCTGCTGCTCCAGCGCCACAGCGCGATTAGGCGCTTCACGCTTGGCCAGTAATGCCAGTAGCGCGCTACTCGGCGCCGGCAAGCCCTGGGCACCCGAACTGGTCATGATCAGGGTCAGGCTCTGCACCCGCTCAGGCGCAAGGTCGGCCATATGCTGGGCAATCATCCCGCCCATGCTCGCGCCCAGCACATGAAACTGCCGCACGCTCAGGACATCCATCAACCCCAGGGTATCTTTGGCCATATCACGCAGCCCATAAGGGGCCGACACGGATAAACCCAGGCGATAGCGCAGGGTTTCATAGGTCAGGTTGATAGACGGCGCCGCATGCGCCCAGGCGCTCAAACCCACATCGCGATTATCAAAGCGAATGACCCGAAAGCCTTGCTGGCACAGGCGCACGACCACTTCATCGGGCCAGTGAATCAGCTGTCCACCCAGCCCCATCACCAGCAGCAACGTCGGGTCACTGCTGCGCCCGATGCTCTGGTACGCCAGGCGCACCTCGCCAACGTCGGCCATAGCGGTCGGCACCTGAACATCACACCGTTGAGCGGCTAAAACAGGCACGCCGCAGAGCAGTGCGGCGAGAAAAATAAGTACACGCATAACATCACCACATCACAGGACAGCGAAACGCAGCCCCCCATTAAGACGCGAGTGTGGTGATAGCTGTACAAGCGCGCTGCCACACAACCGTGACAGTTTGATGAAGGGAGACGAGCGGTTACTCAACAACCACAGAAAATACAGAAGCTCGCGGCTAAATCCCCTCCCACGGATCTCTTGCTGCTGTGAGAGGGGCTTTAGCCGCGACAGAACAGCATCACGCCAGCTCAGTACGCAGCTGACGGGCCGCTGCGACCATGTTCACCAGCGCCGCTTCAGTCTCCGGCCAGGCGCGGGTTTTCAGGCCGCAGTCTGGGTTAACCCACAAGCGCTCAACGGGAATACGCTGGGCGGCCTTACGCAGCAAGTTGGCCATCTCGGCTGTATCCGGCACCCGTGGCGAGTGAATGTCGTAAACCCCTGGACCGATGTCGTTGGGGTAAGCGAACGCCTCGAAGGCCTGCAGCAGCTCCATGTCCGAACGCGAGGTTTCGATGGTGATCACGTCGGCATCCATGGCGGCGATGGACTCGATCACATCGTTGAACTCGCTGTAACACATATGGGTGTGGATCTGCGTTTCGTCGCGCACGCCCGAGGCACACAGGCGAAACGCCTCGGTGGCCCAGTTCAGGTAACCCTGCCACTGCGCCTGACGCAGCGGCAGACCTTCGCGAAAGGCAGCCTCGTCGATCTGGATGATCTTGATACCGGCCGTTTCCAGGTCCACCACCTCGTCACGAATGGCCAGGGACAGCTGGCGCGCCTGCTGCTCGCGGGAAATATCGTCACGCGCAAAAGACCACATCAGCATGGTCACCGGGCCAGTGAGCATGCCCTTCATCACCTTCTGGGTCAGGGTTTGCGCATAGCCGATCCAGGCCACCGTCATGGCCTTGGGCCGGCTCAGGTCGCCATAGATCACCGCCGGTTTGACGCAGCGCGAGCCGTAGCTCTGCACCCAGCCGAAGCGGGTAAAGGCATAGCCGTCGAGTTGCTCGGCGAAGTACTCGACCATGTCATTGCGCTCGGCCTCGCCATGCACCAGCACGTCCAGACCGAGGTTTTCCTGCACCTCGACCGCATGGCGAATCTCGCTGTGCATGGCCTCGGTGTAGTCAGCGGCCGACAGCTTGCCGGCCTTGAATTCTTGGCGCGCCAGACGGATGGCGGCGGTTTGCGGGAACGAGCCGATGGTGGTGGTAGGGAACGCCGGCAGTTGCAAGCGCTCGCGCTGTTGCTCGATACGCTGCACAAATGGCGATTGGCGTTGGCTGTCGGCAGCCGTAATCGCGGCTAGGCGGGCCTGCACCGCCGGTTTGTGGATGCGCGGCGATTGCGCGCGACTGGCCTGCACCGCATTGCTGGCCGCCAAGGCGGCTTGCACCTCGGCGTTCTGCGGGTCATTCAGGGCCTTCGTCAGCAGTGCAACTTCCTCGCACTTCTGCACGGCGAAGGCCAGCCAGCTTTTCAGCTCATCATCCAGTTTGTCTTCACGGTTCAGATCGACCGGGCTGTGCAGCAGCGAGCAGCTCGGTGCCACCCACAGGCGCTCACCCAAGCGCTCCTGAGCCTGCTGCAGAATCTCCAGCACCGCCTGCAGATCAGTGCGCCAGACGTTACGCCCGTTGACCACTCCCAGCGACAACACCTTGTAGGCCGGCAGCCGGTCGAGAATGGTCGGGAACTGCTCGGGGGCACGCACCAAGTCGATATGCAGACCATCCACCGGCAGGCTCGCGGCCAGGCCGAGGTTGTCTTCCAGGCCGCCGAAGTAGGTGGCGATCAGTTTCTTACCCGGCTCGCGATGCAGCAGGTTGTAGGCCCGCTCGAAAGCGTTCTTCCAATCCTGCGGCAAGTCCAGCGCCAGAATCGGCTCGTCGATTTGCACCCATTCCACACCCTGAGCGGCCAGGCGCTGAAGGATTTCGCCGTAAACCGGCAGCAGGCGCTCCAACAGGTCGAGGCGATCGAATTCGCCGCCCTTGGCCTTGCCCAGCCACAGGTAAGTCAGCGGCCCGATCAGCACCGGCTTGATGGTGTGGCCCAGCGCGTGCGCTTCCTCGACCTCATCAAACAGTTGCGCCCAGCTCAGCTGAAATTGCTGATCGGCCGTGAACTCCGGGACCAGGTAGTGGTAGTTGGTATCAAACCACTTGGTCATCTCTTGGGCATGAGCCCCAGCGCAGCAGCTGTTGCCGCTCTTGCTGGCAACGGCCCCCCGCGCCATAGCAAACAGAGTATCCAGGGTAGGCTTGCCGTCTGCCGGGCGAAAGCGCTCGGGGATCACGCCGAAGGTCAGCGAGTGGCTCAGTACGTGGTCGTACCAGGCAAAGTCGCCGACCGGCAACAGGTCGAGGCCAGCAGCCTTTTGCACCTGCCAATGGGCGGCGCGTAGCTCACGGCCAACGGCCTGCAAGCCCGCTTCATCCAGCTCGCCTTTCCAGTAGGCTTCCAGGGCTTTTTTCAGCTCACGGTCGCGGCCGATACGCGGAAAACCAAGGGAATGGGACAGGGCCATGTCGAAACGCTCCATAGATAAACAAGATGGGGCGTATTCTCGGCAAGCAAGGATAGTGAAACAAACTCAATCTATTCGCCTTGATCTACAGTTTTATTCATGTAGGGTAACTGACGTTGTTTTCATCCCCTCTTGAACACACACCTCAAGAATGGATGAGTGAAGCGTCATTCCTTGCCCCGAGGCCTCCATGCTCGAACTGCGCCACCTGAAAACCCTGCACGCCCTGCGCGAAAGCGAAAGCCTGGTGGACGCCGCCGAGCGCCTGCACCTGACGCAATCGGCCCTGTCCCACCAGTTCAAGGAATTGGAAGAACGCCTCGGCATGCAGCTGTTTGTGCGCAAGACCAAGCCGGTGCGCTTTACCAGTGCCGGCCTGCGTCTGCTGCAACTGTCCGACACGGTATTGCCGCTGCTGCGCGGTGCCGAGCGCGACCTGGCGCGGCTGGCTGGCGGCACGGCCGGGCGCCTGCATATGGCCATTGAATGCCACAGCTGCTTCCAGTGGCTGATGCCGACCATCGACCAGTTTCGTGATGCCTGGCCGGAAGTGGAATTGGACCTGGCCTCGGGCTTCTCCTTTGCCCCGCTGCCAGCCTTGGCCCGCGGCGATCTGGACCTGGTGGTGACCTCTGACCCACTGGAATTGGCCGGCATCACCTATGTGCCACTGTTCACCTATGAGGCCATGCTGGCCGTGGCCAATCAGCATGCGCTGGCCAATAAAGCCTGCATCAAGCCGGAAGACCTGGCCAGCGAGACCCTGATCACCTACCCGGTGGAGCGCGACCGCCTGGATATCTTCACCCGATTTCTCGAACCGGCGGATGTCGAACCTGCGCAAGTGCGCACTTCGGAGCTAACGGTGATGATGATGCAGTTGGTCGCCAGCGGTCGTGGCGTTTGCGGTTTGCCCAACTGGGCGCTGCATGAGTACAGCTCGCGCGGCTACGTCACCGCCAAGCGTTTGGGCGACAAAGGCCTGTTCGCCACGCTGTACGCCGGCATTCGCACCGACATGCTCGACGCGCCGTTTATGCGCGACTTCCTGCTGACCGCCAAGGACACCTCCTTCGCCAACCTGGAAGGCGTCAGCGTGGCGCGCTAAGGCCGCAGCCACGGCAGGCTGAGTTAGCCGCGCAGCGCTCTAACCCAGCGTTTGCGGGATGACTATCGCGCTGTTCACCCCTTCCTGCGCGCACAACTCAATCGCTCCGGAACAACGCTTTAGCCTCGCCCGATAAACGCGATAAAAAAGCCTGACCGACAGGCATCAATGCCCTAGGCAGCGGCTGGGCAGCGGCGCATAATTCGCGCCGCTCAAGCCCCCTCCGATCCCTGGATGCACTTCCGTCATGATCGTTCGCCCGCGCCCCAATGCGCTGCACCTGTTCTTCGTTCGCCGTGGTTCAATCTTCCCGCATATCGCCTCCAAACTGCTGAGCATTACGCTGCTGTCCTGCGTGGTGGTGGGGCTCTATGAGAGTGGCTGGATGCAGTGGCTAAGCCACGTCAGTGCTCCACCCTTTTCGCTGTTAGGGTTGGCTCTCTCGGTGTTTCTCGGCTTTCGCAACAGCGCCTGTTATGAGCGCTGGTGGGAAGCGCGCAAGCAGTGGGGTGAGCTGATTATTCAAGCCCGCGGCCTGGCCCGCGAATGCCAGGCCCTGTTGCCCGGCGACGACAATGCGCGGCTGCGTCGCCTGACCATCGAACGCTGCATTGCCTTCGCCCATGCACTGGCCGCCCATCTGCGCGGCCAGGATGCGGCGGCGGCCTGTACTGCCTGGCTCAGCCCGGATGAACTGAAGGCACTGCGCCAACGGCGCAACGTGCCAGACACCCTGCTCAACTGGATCAATCAGGATCTGGCCCTGTGCGTACGCGAACAACGCCTCAGCGACGTGCTCTAACGCGGCCTGGAACAACGCCTGGATACCTTGGCGTCCAGCCAGGCGATTTGCGAACGGATCAAAAGCACGCCAACGCCGTTCGCCTACACCTTGCTGCTGCTCCGCACAGCTTGGTTGTTCTGCATGCTGCTGCCGTTTGGTTTAGTCGGTTCACTGGAGCTGCTCACGCCGGTGCTGGTGACGATTATTGCCTACACCTTCTTCGGCCTGGATGCGCTGGGTGACGAGCTGGAGGAGCCCTTTGGCTTGTCGGACAACGACTTACCCCTGAGCGCCATGGTCCGCGGCATAGAGATCGACTTGCTGGAAAACCTAGGCGATGCGCTGCCCGAACCGCTGCAACCGCAAGGCTATATTTTGCAGTAACA
>Ga0180008_1001211_pt1 | contig 17047 bp, 18 predicted proteins | sample MM_PW_MetaG_FD_121121 | JGI IMG/M metagenome (GOLD analysis project Ga0180008, IMG submission 121121) | Groundwater microbial communities from the Aspo Hard Rock Laboratory (HRL) deep subsurface site, Sweden - MM_PW_MetaG | ecosystem: Environmental > Aquatic > Deep subsurface > Groundwater...
CGGGAAGCGCAACGGATGAATATGTGACTCCCGATGCCCTGGCTGGGTCCAACTTTGGAACTAGAGTTATGATAGTCAAGGTTTTTGATGATGAAACAGCCACGGCCACTGGTGATGGAAAGAAAAGGGTTACAATACCAGCGGAACTAAATGGTATGAATCTAGTAAGTGTAGGAGGCCATATATACACTACATCCTCATCTGGTGATCCAACAATGCAAATTCATAATGAAACAAATGCCCAGGATGTTTTAACCAATCGTGTTGTTGTGGAAGCCACGGAATATGATTCGATAACTGCAACAACTCAACCATCTATAGATACTAGTCAGGACCATGTGGCCACAGGTGATGTTTACCGTTTTGATTGTGATACCGCAGGAACAGGAACGCAAGGATTTGAGATTCGTATGGGATTTAGATTACCATAAGGAGAACAGTGATGGATATTTATGAAATGGCAATTGCGGTTAGGGATGAAGCTGATCTTCCTTCTGGACACAAGAGAAAAAAGGCAGGAGATATTATTGATATACGTCCTGCTGGAATTCCTTGGAGTATAAAAGAAAGGAAAACCCTTCTTATTCTTTCAATTTCAGGTGTGAAAGGTATTGTTGCTCAAAATTGTATGGCTCAATGGAAAGGAGAAGCGGTTATTTCTCCTGTTGCTGTAGAGAAAGGAAAACGTAGATTTAATATAGGTTTGGATAGATTGAAAACTTATTGGGAATCTGGTTTAGATTTAAAGAAGGTATCTGATCCTAAAATAGAATACCAACCTTTTCTTGATTCAGGAAAAATTATTGATTGTTCAACCATATCTTCACTAAATCCTGTATTGACGTATGACAAGGAAAAAGAAAAATATGAATATCCTCCAGATACACCAATTTTGTTGGAAGCTGTTTCTGTTGAAAATGTAGATACACCTATTGATTTTGGAAGATCGCCTTCCCGCAAAATGCCTGTAGATTACAATGTCAATACGTTTGGTAACGCAGGACGTAACTACACCTCCCTCGCCACATGGGAATCTGATACAGACACCGATCTTGTGACTGCCACCAAGGGTGAGGTTTTGCAAGGCTATAAGGACTCTGCTTCTTACGATCAGCGTATTACCATTAATGGTGCAACAGCTAACGCTTCCTATTTCAGAGCGATAATGCCAGCAGCCGGAGAAGAACATACCGGAATTGGAGGTACTGGTTTTTGTTTGGACTATTCTGATAGCATGTATTATGATGCAACTCCTGCTATATTTATATATGAAGATTTTTTTGGTCTGTATGGTGTTGATTTAAACCCATCAGGTGTTCAAGTCACAACAGGTGTTGTTGTGCGGGTATATGGTGCTGGTATAAAAGTAGTTGGTAATCTTATTCATGGTCCCAGCGTAACCAGCGGGAATTATTTAATAGGCGTTTGGATTGTAACAGGAGCAAGCAACATTGTAGTGAATAATGCTATTTATAATTTTACAATAATAACTAGTGGAGTAACAAGAGGCATAATGTCCCAGGCTTCAGGGGCATCTTATATATATAATAATACCGTAGATTCGTTTACAGATGGGTTGTGGGAAGGGGCGGCCACAACGCAGTATTCAAAAAATAATATTGTGACAAATTGCGACACAGCTTTTACAGGAGCAAACTGGAACCAAACAACAGATGTGACTTCTGGAGTTACGTTTGCAGATAGTGGTTCTGGTGATTTTAGGCTGGCTGAAGCGGATACAGGGGCAAAAGACAATGGTACTGATTTGAGTGCTGATGGATATTTTGGATTTGATGATGATGGTATTGTACAATCTCGAACTGCTCCTTGGGATGTTGGATTTTATGAACTTCCAACGGCAGCGGCAACTGGCCAAAGTGTAATAATGATAACATAATAATATGGGAATAAAACAGAAAAAACAAAACAAGGTGAATTTATGCCAATCGTGATTGGATAAGGGGGAAGAATGATCTTTTGGCATGAATATATTCCAAACCCGATCTGGTGGGGAGTTGGGATAACGATTGCAGGGCTTGGCTTGTCGGGATCAGCCGTCCTGTTCATGTGGCTCATAACGGTGAACCGGCCTGAGCCGGGTGAAGGCTACGAGGAGTAAACAATGACAAGAAGCATCCTCCAACGATTCCTCGGGCAGGCTGGGGTTGTAAAGACGTCATGGGATCAGGCTTTCCTCAAGGGGATTGACCTGGGCATTGACGATAGTGTGGAGATGGAACCATACAAAAAAGCAGAGATGGTTTATATCTGCATTTCCACCACAGCCCGCGCCATATCCCAGGTGCCGTTGGAAGTGTATCAGCCAGCAAGAGGGGCGACCCGTGCTGGATGGCTTCGTGGAAAAGCCATGTCGGTCAACTGGACCGAGAGGAATAATCCGGGGATGTCAAAGAAGAAGGGAACTGGATCCTCGTTTATGGATCTGGTCAAGGCGGGGGAGTGGGAGCCGGTGCCGGAAGATCACCCCTGGCAGATGATCCTGGATCGGCCCACGGACCTCATGGATGGATACCAGTTTACCCAGGCTCTCGTTTCTCTGATGATGCTGGATGGCAACGTGTGGGTGATCCCGTATCCTCCCGGCATCAGAACGCCTGCGGCTCTTTATGTGGTGCCGCAGGCTTCGATGGCACCAAGACGCGGTGATGGGACTGGGCAGCTTGAGGGCTGGAATTACAAAGGGGCTTCCGGGCGACAGGGAAAAGGGATTTCTTTGGAGCCGGGGCAGGTTATGTTCGCCCGCTTGTGGAACCCATATGATCCAATCCTTGGGCAAGCACCTTTGGAAGCAGGCAGGATCGCAGCTCGGTCCGATTATCGTGCCGCTCGGTATAATGAGGAATTTTTTGCAGAGTCGGCAATCCCCGGCGGCATCATATCCACCGAGCAGAAGCTCGGGAAGGGGCAGAGAAAGCGCCTGAAAGAGATGTTTGGGGATGAGCACGGCGGGTTCCGGAAGGGGCATCGTCTGGCTGTCTTGGAAAAGGGGCTGAAGTACGAGCGGGTGGCGTTGACTCAGTCCGAGATGGACTTTGCGAAGCTGCGGGACAAATCCGCCATGACGATCATGCAGTGCTTCGGGATGAAGCAGATTATCATCTCCATCACGGAGACCACGAACTACGCAACGGCCAAGGAGCAAAGGCGGGAGTGGTGGCAGGACACGAACCTCCCGTTGATGCGACAGCTCGCATCTTCCATGAACTCGTGTCCCGCGATGTTTTTGAATACGCCTTACATTGTCCGGTTCGATACGTCCTCGGTCGAGGCGCTCCAGGAGGACTTTGCCGGGAAGGTGGACACGGCCGGGAAGCTGTTCAATCTCGGTGTGCCTTTTGCTGCGGCTAACGAGCGCTTGGAACTCGGGTTCGATCACGAGCCCTGGATGGATCAGGGATATCTCCCGATGAATCTGATCCCGGTGGAAGGTCCTAGGTCGAGAGCGGAAGAAATTCCGGATGATGAGGAGCCAAAGGGATTGCTCACCCCGGAGCAGGTAGGGGAACGGCTCGCAATACCCTATCAGACGGCCGAGAACGCCCCCACATGGGAAACAAAGGCCGCAAGGGTATGGAAGGGCTTGATTCAGCAGACGGACCGTTTAGAGCACTTTGCTGACGGCAAGGTCCGCAGCGTTTTTTACAAGATGCGGAAGAGGGTCTTGGCGATGGTGGATGCTGCCAAGGATCAAGCCAAGGGCAAGGCGGGAGCGCCCGATCCGGCAAGCCTTTACCTCTCCCAAGCGATCGACATGGAGAACTTCAGCCGGGAAAAGACCCTCATGGAAGGATACATGGGGCAGGCGCATGGAGAAGCTCTTATGACGGGAGCAGCTTCAGCGGCGGCAGAGACCGGTCTGGCTGTGGCTCTGGATTTGTCAGACTCGTTGGCGATTGATTATCTGGCAGCGAAACGCCTGAAGGTGGTCGGTGTTGTCAACACGGTCAAGATGCAGCTCCGGGATCAAATATCGGCGGGGATGGCAGAGGGCGAGGCCATTGACACGATCGCCAGCAGAATCCGGAGCGTGTTCAATACGTCTACCGCTCGGGCCAGGACGATTGCTCGGACGGAGGTAGTCGGTGCCGCGAACTTCGGGAGGAACGCACAGCTTTCTCAGACCGGGTTCCGCGAGGTTCAGTGGTTCACGGCGATGGACGAGAAGGTGCGCCCGGATCATATGGTAATGAATGGGCAGATCCGGCGTCAGGATCAGCCGTGGACAATGCCGGACGGATCGAGCCTGCGGTATCCGGGGGATTATTCCGGGAGCGCGGGACAGGTAATAAATTGTCGGTGCATCGAAGTGGCGGTGCCCGGAAGCCATGAAGGAGAGGAAGAGGAGGAATAAACAATGGCTTTTGAAATCAAGAACGATGCGGGTGTGGCAATCATTCGAGCAGGAAAGCCTCTTCTGGCGGCTGACTTTCCCTCCGCTGTGAAAGCGGTGGACGTGGAAGGTAGGATCCTTCACATCACCGGCTCCACTGAGGCCCGTGACCGTGAGAACGACATCATCACAGTCAACGGGTGGGACCTGACCCATTACAAAAAGAACCCGGTGTTCCTGTGGGCGCATGATTACCGATCCGTGCCCATCGGCAGGGCAATGAAGGTGGTGAAGCGCCGGGACCCGAACCGCCTGGACTTTGAGATCCGTTTCCCCCGGCTCGGCTCCATGCCGTTTGCTGACATGATCCTGGACCTGTTCGACCAGAAGATCGTCAACGCCAGCTCAGTCGGATTCATCCCGCTGGAGTGGCAAGACCTTACGGAGGAGGAGGCCACAGGTGGCCGTCCGTCCTATATGAAGGGACGGCGGTTCAAAAAGCAGGAGCTGTTGGAGCTATCCGCTTGTCCGGTCCCATGCAACCCGGAAGCTCTCCAGAATGCGATCAAAGGCATTCCCGGACCTTATGGCAAAATGGCTGCGGACTTCACCAAGTACCTTATCGGGGAGGAGAAGAAGCTGTTCGCTGCTCAGCCGGAACAGGAGCCAGGAGAGTTCAAGGGAGGTGCCCTGGATCTTATAGACCCGGCGGACGTGATCTTCGAGGAGGAGCCAAAGGGCAAGTCCCAGGTGCAGGTGCCGAACAAGTTCAACATTACACTCGTTTCCCCTTTGGGGCTGGAAGTCCTACAACCGGAAGGTGGAGAGGGTCCCGATATCGTCCTGGTGGAAGGGGATACATCGGAAGACAATCCGATCCTGGCCCAGCCCGAAGATCCCCCGGCCGATGATCCAATCCCGGAACCTGAACCGGAGAAGGCTCTGGTGGACAAGGTTGGGCAGGTACTCAATGCGAAGAACAAGGCCAGACTCAGGCAGATCCTGACGCTGGCCCAAGAGATTCTGGACACGGCGGAACCCCCCGTGGAAGAGGATGATAAAGGCAGTGAACCGGAACCGCGGCCCTTGGCTGAAGAAGCCCCGGAGGACCCAGCGCCCGATGATCTGTACCGGACTATCCTTGAATCACGGGATTTGATCCCCCTGCCCAGGAAGGCCAAAGGACGCACGTACTCGGAGGAAGATCGCCGGGACTTGGCGGCCATTGGTCGGATCATGGAGTCCCTGAAGCAGAAGCTCGGGGCATTGCAGCAATAACATCGCCGAAGAAGAAGGAGACAATACCATGAAGTGGTTCAAGAAGGACAAAGACGGGAACTTGATTCCCTGCACGATGGACGACCTGCGGAACCCGTTCCTCACCATTTACAACGAAGACGGGACTACCGTATCCGAGGGCAAGGTTGCCGATCCCCCGGCGAAGGACGATCTGGATCCTGTGAAGACCCTTTCCGATCAGCTCAAGGATCTGGTCGCGCAGGTGGAAGGCCTGGGAGCCGCCAAGGAAGCCGCCGAGAAGGCAACGGCCGACATCGCCAAGCTCAAGGAAGCGGCAGCCAAGGGGTTCCCGCTGTACACTCCCGGAGCGGCCGATGCCGCAACCTCGGACGAGTTCGAGAAGCAGTACGGATGGAAGCTGGATGCACAGGGACGCGATATGCTCCTCAAGCTCCCCGGCCGCTATCAGGCGCTCCCGATCTCCAAAGAGAAACACTTGGACATGGCCCGGTACTGGAGCCTATTCATCACCGCGACGTGCGGGTCCGGCTCCAAGCAGCTCCGCGCCAGAGATGAGATCAGTTCCCGGTATGGCAAGACCGCCATTGGCGACTCCGGCAACGTGTTCCCCGTGCCCGCGCCCGTGGAAGAGGAGATCCTGGCCTTCGCCCGTGAAGCCTCTGTCATCATGCGGGATGGCCGTGATGTCCCCATGACCAGTGAGTTTGACACCTTCCCGAGCGAGACCGGACAGTCGAGCGTGGCCTGGGGCAATACCACGGCCAACTCCGACCCGACGATTACGGATGTGGACCTGACGGCTTACGAGCTGTCCGCCTACACCATCGCCCGGAACTCTCAGCTCATGGATGCCCGGTCCGACATCGTGTCCTGGCTCACCGCCATGATGGGCGAAGCCAAGGGGCAGGAGCTGGACAACTCGGCGTTCAACGGTGACGGCACCAGCACCTACGGGTACTGCTCCGGCATCCTGAGCGCGGCCGCGGGTTTCTCCGTGGTCATGGCGTCCGGGTCCACTGCATTCTCGCAGATCACGGCGACCCTGCTGTCCGAGATGATCGGGGATCTGGACGGTGTGCGGAAGGAAGGCGCCAAGTTCTACATGAACGGGTCCGTCTTCCATTTCGTGCGCTCCCTCAGGGACACGAATGACGCGCCGATCTTCATTCCCAACATAGGCGGTCCCATGACGAACACCATCTGGGGCTATCCGTATGCGGAGGTCATCAAAGCGCCTTCCACGTCGGCGGCCAATACGGCCTTCTTGGCGTTTGGCAACTGCCGGTATTTCCTGGTTGGACGACGCCTGGATTCCACGGCCCTCATGCTTGACCCCTACGGCCTGTTCCTCACGAACAGGACCCGGTTCAAGCTGTACAGCCGGTGGGCGCTCAAGATCGGCCTGGGGAACGGCTTTTGTCGTCTGCTGACGGCAGCGCAATAACCCGAACCCGTGTCTTCAGGGACCCAGCCCTCCATTGAGGACGCGGCGGCCGGGAGGGGCGAGTAACGCCAGTGAAAGCTCCTCCCGGCCAAACTAAAAAGGGCCTGGACAAAACAAAAAGGAAAGGAGGCTGGGAATGAAAGCACAATGCGGAGGATGTCGGGAGTTCACAGATTTCACTGACGGATCTCCGGCAACGATTGAGTGTTTGAGGTGCGGGTCCTGGGCGTTGATCGTGGAGCCGGGATATACTCTGTCCTGTACCTATTGCGGCGCGGTTCTTCCCGATGGAATGTTTCGGGGAGAATGTCCAGGATGCGGCAGGTACTTCCGGATGTGGATACCGGCAAAGGCAAAGAAGACCGCCGAGCCGAAAGAAATGGTTGAGGAAACGCCAGTTCAGGCGGTCCGTGTTCCGAGGAGGAAGAAGGCATGAGCGAGAGGGGCCAAATCATAAAGGAGTGCTCCTCCTGCGCGACTTGTCAGCCCATGTCGATTAGGGACGGATCCACGTTTGACGTGCGGTGCGGGCCGACCGGGGTGAATCAATTCATCCTTCGGGCCGGGGATCTTCAATGGGTTCTGTTTCAGTGCCCGACTTGTGAAAAGACCTACCGCTTCCGAACCGGGGTGAAGACGACCCACAAGTGCGCCACGCTGCATTGCCGGACGCCCTACCTGCTCACATATTCGGCGCTGCTTACGACTGATCTATTAGTGAAACCTGCCGTCACCAACGTGGGAAAACGCGAGGGCGTCTCTGCTCCCGAATACATTGGGGCGGAAGCCTTCCAAGGACATGGAATCAAAGTGGCCTGGGTGCAGGACTTGGCAAAGCTGGGCGGATCGGAATTGTCTGGGCGCACGTGCGTAAGGGTAGGACAGAGGCTGGGCTTCGACATTGTAGGAGTGACCCCGCATCACTTCCATGCCCCGATTTTGGAAGATGCAGATGTCTTGGTCATCAATAATTTCTGGACCTTCAACACTGAGCAGTGGTTGGCGGTAATGGATGCCATACGCAACCAGGGGAAGCCCTATATCAAATATGAACACGATTATCGGGAGATAATGAGACGCTCCCGGTATGAAGCATGGAAGTTGTTTCATCGAGCAGCCCGGTCTGTATTCATCAGCCCGAAGCATATGCAGGATCATGTCCGGGAACTCGGTCTTGTAAATGCCGCGGCTTTGCCCCTTGCGATTGACGTGGATCTGTTCAAGCCGGACCCTGATGTGGAAAGGCGTAAAGGAGTGTGGTTGAATACGTCGGGGAACTTCCTTGGTAAGTGCAAGGAGGAGTTTAAAGGGTTCTTGAAAAGGTATCCGGAAGATCGGTTTGAGGTCATCATCGGGACCAATAGTGAATCCAACACGCTCCCGGATCAACGACTCACCCCAATATCAGCGGTCCCTCAAGACAGGCTCCCTGCCCTGTATTCATCGGCGGACGGGTTGATCCATATGCCGGACCTTATTCCGTGGGCTGGAGAGCGGATCGTCTTTGAAGCTGCTTTGTGCGGGATAAAGAAATTCGCCCTGAATCATAACGTCGGGCATCGGTCCTGGGGCGAGGGTCGCTTGAAAGACCCGGAAGCCCTGCGGGAGTGGTTGAGGCAGTCGGTTTTTGACTTCTGGAAGATCGTGGAGGAGGTGGCAAATGGGTAAGACAAAGAAACCAAGCGCCGCCTACTTCAAGAACGGGGTCGGAAACCTTGTGATGATGACCCCGGCGCTCCAGGCGTTTAAGACGGTGCATGACGGAGCACCCCTGCACGTATTCATCGACCGGGAGACAGATACCGAATCCCACTGGGAAGAGGACCGGAAGCGGGCGTGCTCGGATATTCTTCAAGCACTTCCATTTGTGGAGCGGGTGGTGGAGTGGCCGGACCCAAAAGTGAATCCGGAGGATTATCAGGCGTGGTGGGCGAGTCCGCACGGGGAGAAGGGGGCGACCTGGGACTTGTTTATGGAGCACGGGGCTATGGATGGAATAAAGCCTCAGGACTGGTTTCACAAGCGGGAGCATGAGGTGGAGCATTACCTCGGGGCAGTCATGGCTCGGTTCGGTTGGATTCTGGAAGCTCCGCCTCTGGTATTCCCGCGTGGGAATGGTGCTTGGGTGGATGGAAAAGGTCCGATGATTGGCCTGTGCAACTCTCATTATCACGGTGACCCGGTTTGGAAGAAACGCCGCTGGCCTCACTATGCAGGACTGGCTGAATCCATTATCCGGTTCTTTGGCGGGACCCCGGTCTGCCTTGGTGGGTCTGAGGATCGTTGGTGGTTGGATGCCTTGGATGAACGTGGGGTCGAGTATAAGGACCACGTGGGTACGGAGTCCATTATCGGAACCGGGGACATAATCGCCGGTCTGGATGTTTTGGTCACGACTGATACCGCAGCTATGCACATTGCAGCAGCCCATCAGATCCCGACCGTCTTCCTGTGCGGGCCTTCATCTGAGGCAAAGAATGGGCCGTGGCGGGTTCGCCATGCAACCGTCCGTGGGCTGGTCCCGTGTGTTGGGTGTCGGCAAAGACGGAATGAACTCTGGGAATGTAAGGAAGACTATCCGGCAAAGTGTATGGCGTCCATTTCGGAGGGGATGGTGATGGCAGCGATACGGGGGCTATTATGAGGACGTTGCTGGAACGGTATAGGGTATCTGCTCGTAAGTATTGGGGAGAAGATGGCCTGCTCCAGTCCATGCTGTACGATGACGCCCGTGCTCTTACCCTTGGTCAAATCTGCCACAAGTTTCAACCGGGCCGCGTATTGGAGATCGGAACGCTCCGGGGCTTGTCTGCCGGGTGGCTTCGCTGGAACCTTTATGCTGAGGCGGAGATTTGGACAATGGACCGGCATGATGGAGAAGCTCGATTGAAGGTATCGAACTGGCTGGAGCGGGTTGGTTCGTCCAACGTTAAACAGGTAACGATTTTGACGGAATCGGAAAAAGTGGCTTGGGTTGCTGCCCGTGGTCCGTGGGATATGGTTTTGATTGATGCGGACCATTCCCATCCTGGAATAATGATGGACTTCGCTGCTGTTGAACCGACGATGACAGACGGGGGTGTGATCGTATTCGATGATGCCGGGATGGCCGGAGTAAAGAAATTCCTGGTAGAACAGGAAGCGGGCGGGGTGAAGGTGTTCCGCCCGACTCCGTCCGTGGCATACATCATTAAAGGGGAAGGGGCTGGCAAATGAAAAGGTATCTCATCACAGGTATCACGGGGTTCGCGGGGCCGCATTTGGCTCGTTTGCTTCAGGAGCAGGGGCACGAAGTCGTGGGGCTGGTACGCGGGTCGAACGGGAATCAAACCAATATGCTCGACCTCCTGTTGCCGGAGGAGCTGGACAAGATCGCCTTCGTGTTTGGGGATTTGGTGAGTGCGGAATCGATGGACAAGGCGATCAAGGCAGCGGGGCATTTGGACGGGGTATTCCATCTGGCGGCTCAGTCGCATCCGCCCACGTCTTTTGAGCAGCCGGGATGGACGTTCAGGGTCAACGCACTCGGGACTGTCAATCTGGTGAATACAGTGGTTAAGGCAGGGCTTCATAAGGCGCCGGGGTTCTTCTTTATGAACTGTTCGACCTCGGAAGTGTACGGGGTGGTAGATGCCGATTGGGGCTTGATCCATGAGGACTTCCCCTTGGCCCCGATGAACCCATACGGGGTGAGCAAGGCAGCAGCGGACCTGTATGTCCGGGAGCGGGCCAAATCCCTTCAAGCGAACTTTTTCTGTACTCGGGCTTTTTCCCATACCGGCCCGCGCCGAGGGCATATGTTTTCCATCGCCAGTGATGCCCGTCAGATCGCGGCAATCAAGCTGGGGATGCAGGATCCGGTGATTCGCGTTGGGAATCTCTCCTCCAGGCGGGTGGTGATGGACGTCAGGGATACGGTCCGGGCGTATTATATGCTGGCGATGGCGGACCAAAGCGAAGTGGCGGGGGAAGCCTTTAACGTGGGCGGTCTGGCTGATCGGGACCTGTATTCGATGGGAGAGCTGCTGAACAAGATGCTCAAGATCGGGGATGTCGAAGCGGCCACGGTAGTGGACCCGAAGCTCTACCGCCCGATTGATATCCCGCTCCAAGTATGCGACACGGACAAGATGGTGGCGATAACAGGGTTTCAACCGGAGGTGTCGATGGACGTAACTCTCCGGGACCTCCTGATCTGGTGGGCGGCGAAGCTCACGGAGGCGGTCTGATGGTGAAGCGGGTTTTCATAGTGTCCGGTCCTGAATCGAGCGGGACGCGGCTCCTGACAAAGCTCTTTATGTATGCTGGATGCGTAGGGGATTCAGGGCATAAGCAACGCCTGGATGGATTTGCTGATGGACACTCCCAGGACTTGGGGCAACTGGTGCGGGGCATGGACAAAGCAGTCATTCGCAGGAGCTGTCCGCATGATCGCCAGTTTCCCCGGCTCCATGATATCGCCCGGAGGTTTCAGCAGGCGGGATGGCAGCCCATGATCGTCCTATGCTGGAGAGCTTGGTGGTTTAACTGCCGATCAAAGGACCGGGCAGGACATCGTCGCTCCATGCAGGAAGCAACTGGGGCACTTCGGGGAGAGCTTCACCACTTGTTCCGTCAAGCGGAGCAGGCGGACGTCCCGTGGTTCATGGCCGATATGAGTCTGGCCTTTGTGTCTCCGGAACGGTTCCTCAAGGATCTGGGATTCTGGACCGGGCTGGACTTTGCCGCGGTCCTGGAGAAGGGGGTCATTCGTGACGCTGATGCAAAATATAAATGACCCCGTGAAGATCCACTGGGTGACTCGATGGAAAGAGGGTCTGGGGAACTCGTATGGGTATTATATCCACAACGAGACCTTGTTCCGGTATGTCCAGGCGCGTCCGGATGTCGAGATCACGGAGGACGCTCCGGTGGCTTGGTGGATCTGTCCCCCGGAATTGTTTCGGGAGCCGGTGCCTGACAAGATCAATGTTCTGTTCACGATGTTCGAGTCTCCGGACGTGCCGCCTCAATACTCGGAGCCATTGAAACTGGCGGACTGGCTCGTGGCGCCGAGTACCTGGGTCAAGGAGATCCTGTCGCAGCACTTCCCGGCGGAACGGATCAGCGTCATCCATCATGGGGTCGAGCCCGTGTTCACTTTCAAACGTCGATACCGCCCGCACGAGAAGCCCTTCCGCTGGCTTTGGTGTGGAGCACCGAACCCACGAAAGGGATGGGAAGAAGTCATCGTTGTCTGGAATCAGTTATTCAAAGGAAACCCGAACGTGGAGCTGTACATCAAGACCACCCGCGTTGAGGGATGCCAGAAGACCAGCAACGTGATTGTGGATGGAAGGAAGCTCCCACTGAATGAGCTGATCGACCTTTATCATTCGGCGCATGGGTTCATCTTCCCAACGAGAGGCGAAGGATTCGGTTTGACCTTGGCCGAGGCGATGGCAACGGGTCTTCCCTGCATAGCCACTGATTACTCGGGTGTGACGGATTTCTTCGATGCGTCAGTCGGCTGGCCCCTGAACTGGAAAATGATAGATGGGGAGATCACGTTTATTTCAACCCGGGAGACGGCCCCGGCTCGGCTGGCAACGTGCGACCTGGAGCAAATGGCACGGATGATGCTGGAAGTCATGGCGGGGTATAAGAAGGCCCTGGATAGGGGTAGAAGGGCTTCAATCCGTATCCGCAGGGACTTTACTTGGGACAGGGCTGCGGAGGCCGTAGTGGGGCTTGTAGGCCGTTTGACGCCGGATCTGGCTGGGAGGGCGGCGGCATGATAAGGCCGATCATACGAGAAGGATATTCTTTCAATGAAGCCGGGGCTGTCGGGAGCCGGATTGGGTTTGCAGTTCATGCTGCGAGGACCAAAGAAGCTCTCATGGGAGCGGGTGTAGGGATCGGCAAGAGAGACGGGTCGGAGAATATCGTCCTCCATCAATGCCCTGCTCATCTGGTTCAACGAGAGGAAGGTTTTTTGAACGTCCTCTATACCGCATGGGAAGCCCCGGACCTACCGGAGAACTACGTGAACGGTGCAGAGCAGATGGACATGGTGATCGGTACAAGCGCCTTCGTATCCTGCGCTTTCGATCAGGCCCTTCCGGCCAGGTTCCCGGTGCGTACTGTGCCGCTCGGGATCAATCCAGGAATGTTTTCATATCGGAAACGGAAATGGGAACCCGGCGAACCGTTCATCTGGTTATGGGTTGGGTCCACCGCGTTCCGAAAAGGGTGGGATCTGGTGGCAGAGGCTTGGAGCAAGGTCAGGAAGCCTGATCGTTGCTGGCTTTACCTCAAGACAACCGGACGCGGGCAGGTGGAATACTCGGGGAATATGGTGGTGGATTCCAGGAAGCTCACGGAAGCCGGGATGGCGAACCTCTACCATCAAGCGCATGGATTCATTTTTCCTTCATATGGAGAGGGGTTCGGGCTACCTCTTGCCGAAGCAATGGCAACGGGGCTTCCTTGCCTGTTCGTGCCGTGGGGAGGAGTAACGGAGTTCGCGGATCGGGATACGGGCTTCCCCTTGGACTTCGACCTTGTTCCAGTGGATTACGGAGTCACGACGACTGGGGCAAAGGCCCGCGTTGACTCCATCGTGGAGCAGATGGAGCGGGTGATGTCTGATTATCCGGCTGCCGTTCGTATCGGGAAAAGGGCATCCCGTAGAATGAAAAATGGCTTTACGTGGAAGGACACCGGACGCAAAATGAAGGTGCTTCTGGAGGGATTGGTCAATGGGAAATTTTCTTGACGAGCGGAACCTGAAGACGGAGCTGGGTATCACTTCCGGGGATGCTGCGGACGATGCTTTGCTCAAAGGCATGGTAGATGCGGTGGAGTCCTTGTGGGATGAGCGAACCGCCCGGACTTGGTTTGCCACGGCCCACACGGAATACTATGATGCGGAGGGTGGCCGGGAAAAGCTCTTCCTCCGGAATTGGCCTGTGGCAGCGTCCCCCGTTCCGACCGTGAAGGACGATCCGGACTGGGTATGGGGCGCGGATACATCTTTGACGATCAACGACGACTTCCGGGTGGATTATATCCGCGGCATTGTCCATAATCCGGGCGGGTTTTTCAACGGGGTTCAGTCAGTCCAGGTGGTCTATACTGCCGGATATACGGCCGCTGCCTGTCCGGCGTGGCTCAAGCAAGCCCTCGTCCGTCAGGCGGCTCATTGGTACAGACAGGCTAAAGGATCGTCCTGGGCAAAATCGTCTGAGGCAATGCCGGGAGGAGGTACCACGAGTTTCAAGGAGTTGGTGGATAATATGCTCCCGGACTTCGTGGCCCTGGCGGATATGCATCGGAGAATGACCGATGATTGACATGAAGATCGAGCATGAGAAGTTCGCCAAATTCCAACAGAAGTTTGCCCAATCCCAACGGAGCCGACGCTCACGGATTACCAATGCCTTGTCTGACGCGGCAGAGATTGCGGTTGGTACAGCAAAAACACCGTATTTGACAGGACGCTCTCTTAAAGTCCGAACAGGCCGCCTGCGTTCCAGCGTGACGAAAGATCCTCGTGCCGGGGCAACAGTAGTCGGACAAGCATACTCTGTGAAGATCGGGACCAATGTGGTATATGGTCGTGTTTGGGAGTTGGGTGGCGATATTGTAATTCCAGCGCATACGAGAATTATCAACAAAGCATTTGGGAAGGCTTTACCATCTCCGGTAACGGTGTCTGTTCGGTCTTTTATTAAGCGTGTTAAAGCGCGTCCTTTTTTGCAGCCTGCAATTCGAGATTCAATGAATAGAATGCGTGCTATTGTTGTGGCTGCGGGCGCTATAATGGAGGAGTAAAAATGAATGAATACTACGACACGATGATCCGTCTACGGGCAGCGTTCCGTGGGATCAGCAAAGACGATCACTCGGATTGGTACAACTACAACGTCCAGGACTCCCATGTACTACTCGGATGGGTGCCTCCTGAGGATGCTCCGGGACTCGGTCCGGATAGCCCGTTCATTTGCGTATCCGTATTGTCCAGCAGGTCGGCATCCATCCCCGTGGATCAGCAGACGGATGAGGTCTCCTGCGCCTCTGAGTGCTATGGATACATCAAATGCCAAACGGACCCGATGGGGAAGGCGTTGAAGCTCCTTAACGATATGATGTCTGCCATATTCCAGGACGAGTTCCTGTGTAGCACTGTGTTCAACAGCAGCATCGAGTTTGACGTGGCGACACTCGGAGAGTTCGGGGTTGTCATTTTACGCATAGGGTGGGAAATGAGCCTGGCGAAACCGGCATAACACGAGAAGGAGGAAGGAAAAATGGCTGATTGGATTACAGGAAGAGAAATTATTGCCGCAGCCGGGAAAGCAGCGACTTGGAGAACTGCGGTGGATGTCAACGTGGCGAATGCGGGACTGCTCATCACGAGCGAATCCCTGGGCGCAAAGGCCCCGACTTACATCCAGGACGAATCCCTGGGTCTGACGGACCTCCGGGAGATTATTAAAACCTGCGAGGACATGAATGGGTCCATTTCGGGCATCATGCGGTACGAGACCTGGGACCTGCTCTTGGCATCGGCAATGGGAACGGCGGGAAGCCCGGTATTGGTGGAAGGGACGGCTTACGCGCACACCTATTCCCTGGCCGACAACATCGACGACTACTTCATCACGCTGGCGATGAAGAAGGCGGACACGACTCACGGCATCTGGGAGATCGCGTCCTCGACCGTGACCGGGTTCACCTTGTCGGCGGGTCTTTGCTCCCTGGCCCAGGTCACGTTCAACCTAATGGGGAACAAGATCGAGAACGCATCCGTCACCAACTCGGCTCTTTCCAGCGTGACGTATCGTTCCCGGTCGGCCCAGGTGAAGTTCGACGCCAACAGCAAGATCAGGATGAACACGCAATCCGGGGCAGCGCTTCAGGATTCGGATCAGATCTACCCGTCCATGATCGAACTGACGTTTGCTCGTCCGTTTGAGGCCAGCAGGGAAGTCGGATATGCGGACGCGGGTCAGCCTGTCCAGAACGGGTATAGCGATGTCCGGGTGCGCCTGACGTTCGACAAGTATAACTTGGACACGTTCATGGACGCGATCGCCGCGAACACGGACCAGAAGATGGACATCTATTTCAAGGGCGCTTTGATCACCGGGACCACCTATTATTCGCTGCTTATCGACATCCCGAAGATCTCCTGGATGACGGGCGAGGCGTCGGTGGGCGGACCAGGAAAGATCGCGCATACCGTGGAAGGGCGCTGCCTTGCAGTGGCGGCAGCGCCCACGGGCATGACGGCGGTGGATCCAATCTGGATGTATTTGGTGAACACGCTGGCAACGAACCCGCTGGCATAACCTTTAAACAGGAGAGGAGGGCTGGGAATGATATTCCAACTGAAGCCAAAGACGCTGTGGGTTGCTGGGGATGATCCCGTGTTCGATACCACGGAGATTGGTGGACTGAGCACGGAGGAGCGGGCGAAGGTCAAGTTTGAACTGAAGTTGGCGAACGAGGAATTGATGGATCAGCTCCGGCAAGCCAACACCAAGATCGAGGCCCGGACCAACGGCAAGCGGGAGGAGAATTTTGACCTGGACCGATACACCCACGATCTTTTTGATTCGGTGGTGGTCGGGTGGGATGGGCTTCTGGAAGAGGACGGGAAGCCCATCCCCTGTACCCAGGAATCCCGACGCCTTCTGCAACGGTATTACGGGCGTCTTTGCGGTGCTCTCATCATGGCATCCTCCCAGGTATCCAAACGCCAGACGGAGGAGTTGAACAGGGGGCGCGAGGAGATGGAAAAAAACTCCGAGGGTTCGCAGAGTGGCAATGGCAGCGCCGAGTAGATATTCAATCGGGCGCTGACATCACCTGCGAACAGTGCGAGGAACAACGAAAAGCCGGGGCCAGGAGACCAACGTGCGAAGAGTGCGGAAAAATCATACTCACGTCAGAAGAGGAGCTGGTGGCTTTCGCCTTCTGGCATTGGCAGGGTATGCTTTTCCAGC
>Ga0180008_1001212_pt1 | contig 17043 bp, 20 predicted proteins | sample MM_PW_MetaG_FD_121121 | JGI IMG/M metagenome (GOLD analysis project Ga0180008, IMG submission 121121) | Groundwater microbial communities from the Aspo Hard Rock Laboratory (HRL) deep subsurface site, Sweden - MM_PW_MetaG | ecosystem: Environmental > Aquatic > Deep subsurface > Groundwater...
GGAAGATGTGAAACGGTATTACCACATTCAATTTGAGATAATGTGGCAGGATTACCAGCGAAGAAGCAAAGAAACATAATAAAGGAATATCATGGCAGGAGAAGTAATAAGCGAGCTGGTTGTAAAATTTAGTGCAAATTCTGCCGGTTTAACGACTGGGCTGGCGGCGGCTTCGGCGGGTATTCAGGCGACGACCACAAAAGCGACAGGGTTAGGGACTGCTCTTGAAGGCCATTCAAGAAGCATGGCTTCATCCATCAATACAATTACTACGTCTGCATTGAAGGTATTGGTAGGGCTTGGGGTGGCTGTGGGTGCTGTTGGAGTCGCTATGACTTCAAGTGCATCCAATATCGAAACATACCGGACAACATTAGTGAACTTGTACGGTGATGCCGATATAGTGGCAGAGAAATTGAGATGGATATTCGAGTTCGCCAAAACTACACCGTTCGAAGTTCCGCAACTTGTTGATGCATTTGTAAGACTGAAAGCATACGGCATTGAGGGCGAAACTATCCTGAAAACATTGGGAGATACGGCCGCTGCAATGAACAAACCTATCATGATGGTTGTCGAGGCGGTCGCTGATGCCATGACCGGGGAGTTTGAAAGATTGAAAGAATTCGGGATAAAGGCGGTTGTCCTGAATAAGGGCAATTATGAACAGATGGGGAAAGATGTTAATGATATTGGGAAAACCGTCCTTTCGTATGTTGATAAAAACGGAAAACAGCAATTTGATATAATTGATCGAAATAACAAAGATATTATTCAGAGTACATTAACGGCTATCTGGAATGACAAATATGCCGGGGGGATGGAAGCACAATCCAAGACAATTTCGGGATTAGTTTCTAATATTAAAGATAACATGACGCAGGCTGGTCTTGCGGTCATGGGTTTTGATGAAATGATGGGCGATTTCAGACCCGATTCTATTTTTGTAAAAATCAGGGATGCAACACAGGGATTTTTAAGTTATATTGACGGGGTGGATTGGACAGCAATAGGTATAACCATAACATCGTGGATAGGCGTTGCAGTAATTAAAATGTCAGAGTTCTGGAATGATATTCAGCCCGGAGTAGATGCACTTAAAAAAGCCATGTCTGATACTACTGTTATCATAATTACTTTTTTCAAATCATTTGATGGAAAAACGTCAATGACTGGTCTTGCAGATATTCTTAACGAAGTGGCTATATCTATCGGAAGGGTCATAAGTTGGTTAAAAGATAATCCCACGCTGGTCACTTTAATTATATCAATAGGTGCAGGATTAATGTTGTGGGCTGCCGTGATTGGGCCGCTAACAACATTAGCATCAGGGATAGGTGTTGTTGTTACGGCGATAACAAGTGGCAGCGGATTAATAGGCGCGGCTATTGCCGCACTTGGTGGCCCTATTGGAGTTATTATTGTAGCTATTGGTGCATTATTCATAGCATGGCAGACCAATCTTTTGGGGATGAGAGATGTAGTAGATAATTTATGGGCGAAAGTTAGTCCAATTTTAACTGATCTGTGGAATCTCTTAAAGGTAGAAGGTTCTATTGCATTCGAGACATTAAAAATAAGTGCCGAGACAACATTAACCTGGTTTACGGCTAGATTTAATGAATTATATGCCGTCGAAAAACCAATAATGGATGAAATATTTGGTTACTTTAAAACCACTGCCCCCGATGCATTACAAACACTTAAATCAGCAGCACAAACTGCGTTTACACTTATTGGGGGTGCTATAGTTTCATTTTGGGCACTCGCTCAACCAATTTTAACACAGTTATGGTATTTTATATTGGAAAATATACCCGCAGCATGGGAGACACTCAAAACAGTCACTCAGAATGTTATGGCAATCATAACAAAAGTGTGGACTGATATAGCCCCGATCATAACCGATGCACTAACAATCATTGCCATTATTGTTGGCGGTACAATGCTTCTGATTTATAACGAGGTCAAAAGAGCCGTTGACAATATAATAATTGCATGGGAATATCTGGAACCTGTTTTAAAACCGATTCTTGATTTGATCGTTGCTACTATAGTTTTCGCGTGGGATATGATGGTTGCAATTCTAGGTAGTACAATGCGGATCCTCAAAGATTTACTAACGGGAGATTGGGATGATATCTGGGTAACTACTGATGAAACGTGTACTAAAATATTGAATGCAGTAACTACTTATTTCGGTTCGATTCTCACTTCAATCACTGAACTAATGGGCGCTGTATGGACTAAGATTGTTGAGATATGGGACGGTATCTGGAACTATCTGTTTGGTTCAAGTATTATTCCTGATATCTACAATGCATTTGTTCAGTGGTTCACTGATATTAAGACGTTTATAGGTGGTATCTGGGAGGCGATTCGGGGAGCGGTTCCTGGTGCATGGTCATTAATTCAGGGAGCTATGCAGGGAGCATGGGATTTGGTAAAAGGGGCTGCCGATGTAGCATGGACTGGAATACAGAATGTGTTTACATCAGTTAGCGTTTCGCTTTCTAGTGTTTCTGGTGCGTGGGCTGGTGTAGGAACTACTCTATCAAATACGTGGAACTCCTGGATTGGTGTGGCTCAAGGGATTTGGGATTCTATTCAATCAATATGGGATAAGACATTTACCCCCGCACCCGAACCAGCACCAACACCAACACCAACACCAACACCAACACCAACACCACCTCATAGTGATACGTGGCCTGGGGATTGGGGGGCAGATTGGAGCGGAGATGTCGGATATAGTGATTCTGGGGGTTGGGATAATTATGGTGATCGAGGATCAACTCCCTGGACTGGTAATTATGGAGCACTTGCTGAGGGGGGAATTATCAAAGCGAGAACAGGCGGTACTAAAGTTATAGCAGGTGAAGGCGGTGAAGATGAGGCCATAATTCCATTGCCTGCTTTCTTAAAAACAGGAAGTATCGGGGGGAATATTACTGTAAATATGTCTTTCGGAAATGTATATGGGGTTGATGATATATCAAAAGCTGTGGACGTAGCCTTAAAGCAAGTTCAGAGGAATATTAAATCCTTGGGTGGCTGATGATAGCGATTATAAAACCGACTCTGGATTGTAATTTAGATTGTTCATATTGCTATTTTAAGAATATGCATCATTCTGAAAAGATGAGTTTAAATACTTATGAGAACTTTTTGCGCCATTTGGATGGAATAAAGATTAATAAATTCATATGGCATGGTGGAGAACCGCTTTTAATGGGTATTACTTTTTTCAAAGAAGCAATCGCACTTCAAGAAAAGTACGGATTAAAGATACATAATGATATTCAGAGTAATTTTACTTTAATTGATGATGACTGGATTTCATTTTTTAAAGAATATAATATCAAGGTTTCAACATCTATGGACGGGCCAAAGGAAATACACAACAAAGGACGATCAGATAGTTTCGATAGAACAATATCAGCAATCCGAAAATTAAGACTTGAAGGTATTCAGTCTGGTTGTGTAACAATTATTCATGATTATTCCATACCGCATTTGTATGAAATATTTTCATTATTTCAATCAGAGGGGATAAGTACCCGATACAATCCTGAAACTTGTGCGAATGGGAATTCTGAAAGTAAAACAACTGAAGTTCAGAATTTCGGATTTGCCTTGCGGTTTTTGGCAGATCTATGGTTGACAAAACGAGATAAAGGAATGCAACCGTTCAATGAAATAACAAATGCATTTAGAACGAATACGCCACACGACTGTATTTTTTCAGGGAATTGTGTTGGAGAATATCCTTCAATACTGCCGTCTGGAGACGTAGTACATTGTGGACGTTTTGTTGGATCAGGATATGCAGGATATGGAAATGTAAATGATATTAATTTTAGTTTTGACCGGGCTAAAAATAGTTTATTGAATGATATTTATTTAACGAATCAAGACCGGATATCACAATGTAAACTATGTAAGTATTATAATGTATGTAACGGCGGTTGTTTCTTTCATGGATGGATGAATGGAATACAAAAAGATAGATTCTGTGAGGCATACAAAGCTGTATTTGAGCATCTAATAATCAGAAAACAACAGATGGGAGGGTAATCCCCCTTGCCGCCACCATTTGACGCATACAGTATTGAAGGCGTAATCAGTATCAACGGTGCCGTCCAAGATGCAATGACCGTGACCATTCAAAACCTTACAAAAGGGACGAATGGGACTTGCATAACCAATTCAAGTGGTCAGTATTTCTATGATGATATCCAGGATAGCAGTGTTCAGGCCGAATCTGGCGATTCTATCCGGGTATGCACCGCGACAAGCGGGACTTTTTCAGTTACGTTTACGGCAGGAGAACCCGAAGAGAAAGTAATAGATATTGATTATATCCTGCACCCTCATCCTGAATGGCCATATTCAATCGAGGGAACGGTCACTTATTACAATGTAGTTCAAACCAACCTTACGGTTACTGTTCGTAATCTTACGAAGGGAACGTCAGGGATATGTGTGACTGATTCATTAGGACGTTATTTCTATGATGATATTGCAGATAGCGTGATACTATCCGAAGAGGGGGACAGTATCAATGTTGGAACCCCGGACGGCGCAACGGAAACATTCACTGCTATTGATACTGAGGAAAAGGTTGTTGATTTTCATAATGTCATTATGTGGGGAGGCATTTGGCAGGTTAAAATCACGCCAACAACCGGGCCAGTTTATACTTTTCAAAGCGGGGATGGGATATTGAGTACATGCTCATTATCATTACAAAATGAAGGTATGGATAGTTTTGACGTGGCTCTGATCGATAATGATGCGGTCTATAATTCCGTATTCGATCTCGGGGATACGGTTGAGATATGGCTTGAGTCTGATAAGGGTGTAATAGGTTCTACTAAAAAACTTAAGGGAAATATTAAGAATGTTTCTTATGTTGCAAGCGGAAACCTGAACACGGTTATCCTGAGTGGGTTTAACCAGATGGACAGTTTTAAACGAATCATAGTGAATGAGCTGTATTCCGGAACTCGGAGTTTTGAGGATATAATCACGAATGCTTCTGATGGATTGCTGGCATTATACGCGCCTACGATTCTTGGTTCTGGCGTTCATGCAACCGGACTCACAATTATGGAAGGCGGATCGCTCAAATTTCCACATACGACTCTCTATGAGTGTCTGAGCCGGATTAGGGAAACGGTCGGAGATTGGGTATTTGGTATATCTCCTATCAGCGTACTTAATCTCGAGCCGCGCGGGTATACTGATCCTGTGAAAGAGATTATCGAATTTGATGATGTTGATTTCAATTATGACGATTCTGAACTAACGAACTCAGTTATAGTTGAGGGCGGGCGGGTCTCAAACCTACAATCAAAACTAATGTGGACAGGAACCGCGAGTCATAACTTAACTGACGTGGCTAATGCGTATGATAATCATTTCGCTACAGGATGGGATAGTGGAGTTGCACAGGCAACTGGTCAGTATTATCAGCTTGACCTTGGAGGTACAATGGTTATTGGAAAAATGTTTATTAACCACATGACAGCATATTTAACAAAATATCCCCGAAGTTTTATTGTTGAAGCTTCTGCCGATAATGTGGCATGGGATGAGATTACGTCAGTCTCGAACAATACAGAGCCGGATATTATCGTTATGTTCCATAATGCGTTTTATCGATATGTCAAAATCACATTGCAGGGTAGCAATGCTTCTACCTGGGCGATTGGTGAGATAAATATTTATCAGTATTATACTATCATGGCCAAATATTCTGATCCTGTCAGCATAACCGCTCATGGGTTATACGAATCTACTATCAAGGATAGCAGCATTTTGACAAAAACACAGGCGTTCGCGCGTGCTGTTGCAGAGGTTGAGAAACGAAAAGATACAATCATTACGGGTTCCATCTCAATTTCATTTTGGTTCTTAATAAATACTAATGAACTTTTAACTGTGAATGTCCCCGGAACTCCGATTAATCAAAAATTCGCAGTACAAAAGGTTACGATGGGCGAGGATACGAAAGGGAGTTGGAAGGAAAGCATAGAGTTACGGAGCGTGTAAATAAATCATGAAAATAGATGATACTATAATAAGTATTTTAAGAGATATTGAAAAGCTGAAGGAACCACCTGAAACTGTTTCTATAAGTGTACTGGATACGATCATAGTTCCTGCGAATGAGTCCGTTTCGGTTATCGATACTCTTTCCACCCCTGTGGATAGCGATAAGGTAGGAATATTCGGGACTTCAACATTTGGGTTTTGCGAATTTGGAGGCGATTAATAATACATATGACTGCAATAAAAATAAAAGGACATATAAAGATTATATCGAGAGATATTATGACAAATGAAATAATCGAAACGATTGAAAAGGATAATCTGATAGTGACTACGGGATATGGTCTGTTGGCTGACGTGTTGACAGGGAACAGCGCGATAGCTTATTGTGGTGTTGGTTCTGGAACTACCGCAGCGGCCATAGGAAATACTGATCTTGAAACGGCAGTAGGTAGCCGGAAACCTGTAACCACTGCTGCTCGAAGTGGTGCGATTGCTCTATTCTCAACATTCTTTTCGAGCGCTGAGAATAACGGAACATGGAACGAATCAGTATTATCGACAACGGAAACAGGAGACATCATAAACCGTGCTGTTCTGGATACTCCATTCGTGAAAAGCTCTTCCAAAACGGCACAAGTAGATTGGACTATTGAGGTGATGATATGAGTATTTGCGTAGATGGTGAAACAATAAATGCATGGAAAGTGAATAAAAGTTTTAATACCGTTCGGGATATTGAAATTCAGGATGAAACAGAAGTGCCTACGGTAGCGGGAGAGGGTGCGCTGGCTACTGATACTGGAGTGGTTTATATCTCAAAAGATGGTGTGATATGGGCGGGACATATTTATCTAGATATACTGAATAGATATACGAACATCGGGAAACTAACGACAAGCGATGGAACTACATTGAAAGCGATTGCTACGGCACTCGGATATAGAGGTCAAGTAACTGCCGCGATTGCTGATCGTGCTTTTCTGTATTTCATTGCAGATGGGACGGAAACACAGTTGCAGATCAGCACGTATAAAGATGTGGATTGCGCAAATTGGGATTTGTATATCAATTCTATTCTGGATAGTTCAGCATATGATGATTATGCCGCAGCACCAGTAATAAGTAACCGATCCATAACTTTGACAGAGGCAATCAAAAAGGGACTGAATACTATCGAACTAAGAGCTACAGCCAAACATGCATCGAGTACAGATTACTTCCTTAAGATTTTAGGGGCAAGCATCCAGTAATGGAGATATCTGTAATGCCAAAATGTGTTAATTATGATTCGAATGGCTGCGAGATCATAAACGAATCTCGCGGTATTGCATACATAAAATGCTCAAAGAGATGTCTGGGTAATCCTGCTAATAGGGAGGTCACAGGAAACGCAGGACATGAAATAATAGGATGAATATAGAAAAGTATGGATGGCTTTTCTTTATGTGACAGAACGGTTTAAATTGACTGTAAGAATATGTCACAACACGTCAGTAAAAAGGCAGTATTTGTCTGGGATGAGGTCAAACAAAAGATAGCGGAGGCAGTCGCTAAAGGCGACAGACCACTAAAAGACATACTGACAGAGTTCAAAATCAATGAAAGAATGTTTTATCGATGGAAGAAACACCCCGACTTTCAGCGCAAGATAGATGAGATTATCCAGGATATTGACATAGCCCAAAAATCTGAGCGAATCAAAATAGCTAAAAGGGTTATCAGGCAAAAACTTGAGCAAGACGCAGGAAACTTGAGCAAGAAGGATCTTCTTGACTGGCTCAAATATGTTGGAGAAGAACTGGGCGACTATTCAGAACACAAGGATATTAATATTAGCGGCGAGGGTGTGATTTTCTATATTCCAGAGAATAACAGGGATAGAAAAGAAATCGTCCCCGAATGAAGTTAGGCCACAGCCCGGACCGCAGGAACTATTTCTTAGTACCCCCGCAGATATTGCAATATACGGTGGAGCGGCCGGGGGAGGAAAGACCTTCGCATTGCTCTTAGAACCAATTCGATATATTCAAAAGCGAGGATTTGGTGGTGTTATCTTCAGACGCACTCATGTCCAGATTCGTGCTGAAGGCGGGTTGTGGGATGAGTCGGAAAAGATGTATATTCATCTCCACGGTGCTCCAAAAGAATCGGTTTTGAAATGGGATTTTCCAGCAAAAACCACTATTCAATTCGCAGGTCTGGAATATGATAAGGATGTTTATAACTGGCAAGGTGCACAGATTACTTATATGGGGTTTGATGAGCTCACACATTTCACAAGGAAGCAGTTCTTTTACATGCTGAGTCGCAACAGGTCAACATGTGGGGTTCGCCCATACGTCCGCGCCACAACAAACCCAGATGCTGATAGTTGGGTTGCTGAATTTATTTCATGGTGGATAGGTGATGACGGGTTTCCTATCTACGAGCGATCCGGGAAGATTCGCTGGTTTATCCAGCAAGAAGATTCTCTTATCTGGGCAGATTCATCCAACGAGCTTTTGCAGCAATACCCCTACGAACAATACAAAACAATTCCAAAAAGCGTGACCTTCATCCCCGCACGCTTAGAGGACAACAAGATACTGATGAAAAAAGATCCGGGATATGAAGGTAATCTCATGGCACAAACAAGAGTGGAGCGCGAACGATTACGCTGGGGTAACTGGAAGGTAAAATTTAAATCAGGAGATATGTTCAAGCGGGAGTGGTTTGAGATTATCGATATTATTCCCCAGAATATGAGAAAATGCCGAAGTTGGGATCTTGCAGCTACCGCAGTAACAGAGAAGAAAAAACAAGACCCTGATTGGACAGTTGGCCTTCTGATCGGAGAACTAAAGGGGCAATATTATGTTCTGGATGTTGCCAGAACCCGAAAGTCCCCGTTAGGTGTAGAAGAACTAATAACACAAACCGCGCAAATGGACGGGTATGGGGTTGAAATCAATATGGAGCAAGAGCCTGGAAGCTCAGGGGTCAACACGATAGACCACTATGCTCGCGTTATTTTGAAAGGATACAATTTCAAAGGAAAGCCATCAACTGGCTCAAAGGTAGAAAGAGCAAAGCCTGCCAGCGCGGCAGCCGAACGGGGAAATATCAAACTACTCCGTGCCCCATGGAACGCGCCATTTTTATCAGAACTTGAAGTATTTCCATCGAAGGATGATCATGATGATCAGATAGATGCGCTTTCCAGCGGGTTCAATATTGTGGCAAGGCCAACAATCCAAAAAATACCAATGCCAGTTTTTGGCAATTCCTTCGGTGTTAGCGGTATCAGCATTTAGCGGATGCTCAAGTCACGGATCGCAACTTATGTTCTGGACAATTATAAACATTATCTTTTCCATACCCTTCTCCAAACTCAGGGGTACTTTGGCATGTAACTATTTCATACAAACAGGAAGTACATAAATGCCTATATTTTCGTATTCCCTCATTCAGTCCCTCATTATGAGATGTTTTTATTATTTCTTCAATATATTCTATACTTACTTCCATTTTATCACTTTCTCCGTACTTGTAGTCCGGTGTCGGTTACTGTTCGTTTAAATTCCGTATGATTAATATACCTTTTTTATCATCATATTCCATAACCAACTCGTTTTTATGTTGAAATGGAATAATGTTGGCAAGTTCTTTACATACAAATATCTGCCCACCCGTATATTGTCGTTTCTTTCCAATCGTTTTATAATATTTACCAATAAATTTCATCAGTATTTATACTGATTTTTATAGTATATATCTATTTCTGTATAATAATTAGTATAATCACATAGATTTATATAGTTTTAAGTGAAATACTGATATATTATGAAAAGATATCGGATTATCAGGCAATTCGTGTCGGAAAGCGCGTTCAGGAAACTGTTAAAGGTATTTGTTGTGATGGTGATATACCTGATGTTATGCTTTCCGGTTATGGCAGGAGGCTTCACAGTAACCTCTGTTTCAAAAAGCAATGATAGCTTTTTGATTTCTCTTATTCTTAATGATGGCGGGCAAACCATATCAGGGTACATAAATGGTTCTGAGTTTGATATCCCCGGAATTAAAATTAATAGCAGTATCAAATTTGAAGTGAGTAAAGTTATAGAAAAACTTAATTATGCGGTCCTTAATCAGGGTACGCTTTGGTGGTATCTTATTATTTATTATGATGCATCAGGGTTTTATGATGGTGCGGTGTGTCCTGATGTGCCTGCGGTTTATTGTTTTGTGATTGATGTTCCTGGCAGGATAGGTTTTGGATATGATCGAGTGATTGCAATTAATAGAGTACCTATTGGATCTTACGGAGGTCTTCAAAATCCTGAGTTGTCATGGATAGGAACAATGGCGCTTACAATAGATGGTAAGCAGTATAAGCAAAACATTGGATCAGGAGAAGCAGCACGTGGTTCAATACAGTTCCCTATTGGAAATGTGCAATGGTTGGGATCGCTGGTTACGGGGCAAGCAATCCCAAATCAAAATCTTTATGTTGCAACACATGGTATCGATGCTCCTCGCTGGAGTATTTCCCCAAAGGCAGATTATGAAAGATATGTAAAGTCATTAACTGAAGTTGATACTGTTTTGAATGTCTGGGATGAACAACAAAATAAATACAGGGCATGGCAACGCGAAACTTATGAAGAGATGATTTGTCAGGATGTGCTTTGCAGTTCTGTATTTAATGTTGTAACTATGCATAATGCGAATGCTGAAAGACTTTTAACAAAAAACGTAATGATTGATTATGGCTCGGTAACTGCAAAATCATCGCTTGCCGGGTACGATGGAAATATCTATGATGTGATTGATAGAAAAATCGCTAATCCTATGGTCATTTTGAAAGTTAAAGCATCAGCACTGGATATAATGACACTATCTGGCAAGCCATTAATCAAGGATATTAGTGTTTCTCCTTTTTCAAGTGGCGATAGCAATGGATATGTCAAATTAATGGTACAAAACATTGGCGATGCCCAGGGCACATTTACAGCGCGTATAAACGGTTCTTTTGAAAGTAACAAAATCACATTACAGAAAGATGAAATTGGGACGCTTGTATTATTCCTCAAAGACAATCTTAATGCTTCTGAGATCCGAAAAGAAAACATTGAAGTGTATGATATTGCATCAGGGGAAACAGACAGCAGAGAGTTTATTGTCAATGTGACTCAGCCAAAAACATTTATTCCAAATGACCTGCGAGCTTATAACGATGTGATAACAAAATCAAATGATGAAGGAACAGTTGAATATAAATTACTCGATTGCAGTTCTGGGATTTTTCATTATATCGGTGGAAAATATCAATGTACTGATATTAACGATGCAGTAATTGTTCCTGTTGTTCAGGAAACAATCAAGCCACCATCATCATTTATCATTGATCCACCAAAAGAAGATGCGGGATTCGATTATTTATGGATTGCGATTATACTTTTGATTATAATCTTGATTGCATTAATTGTCAAATATATCTTGAGTTTTAATATCTTAAGTATGGCGAGATCACGACAAAAAAAAGGATTCGCCCCAGTTATGTTCGTACTGGGGCTTCTCGCATTGCTGATTTTGTATGTCCTTTATTGGGAAAGTGTCCTGGGATACGCAAATGAAATTATGAATAATATGATGATTGAAATTATAAAAATGAAGGTGAACTTATGAATAAAATAATAACAACAATAGTATTATTGATGATCGTGATATCGTCAATAGGAATAGCAACAGCCTCTCCGCTTGTTGCAGGTCTTGACCTTACAACATATAGCAGCAGTGGATATAACTATATCAAAGCCATCGCGACCACAAATGGCGATGGGAAGATATCATTTGTTGTCGATGGCGACGACCGATTCATTGATTTGAGTATGGTAAGTGGAACAAATACAAAAACATCACGTGACTGGATGGGAACTATTGATAGTTCCGGTAAAACAGTTCCATTTACTATTGGATCAACTCACTCCATTTGTGTTTTCGATAAAAATAATATCGAAGACAAAGTATGTAATTCTATAAAAATCCCTGAAGGATCTCCCTCCCTGAAAATTAACAGTGTTGATATTAAATTATTGGAGTCAGGGTATATTCAAGTAGATATATTTTACAAGGGAGCCGGGCATCTTGGTGCAGGCGTTGATGGAACTACAGAGTGGAATGGGTATGTTAGCAGTACAAGTGGAACGTATGAACGGATATCCCTGATACCACGACCTCCAGGAGAATATGATGTGTGCGGATATGAACTTAATAATCATAATACAGAGGTATGTGATATTATTATTGTACCTGCTATTCCCACACCAACACCATCCCCAACTCCCACACCCACTCCGACCCCTACACCTGAACCTACACCTGAACCTACACCCGTTCCAACTCCAGTGCCAACACCTGAACCAGGCACAGGCCATAGATCATCTGATGGTGGCGGCAGTTCAGGAGTAACAGGAGTTGAGTTTAGTGGAGGTTCATCTATGGATGGGATACATCTGTTTTTTAAGACAACTCCTCAAAATGCAAAAGTTTTCATCAATAAACAATACCTCGGTCTGACTGATACATTTAGAAAAGGTCTGCCTCCTGGTAGGTATCAAATAGATATTTTGAAAGAGGGTTGTATAAACTTCACGAAAAATATAAATCTGGATAATGGTGAATCTGAAACCATAGATATTCTTCTTGAATGTGAACTGAAAAAGAATGAGACCGTTGTATCTATGGCCGGACTTCCACCAGCTGAGCCACCTCAGCCGAAGATCACAGAAGTCCAGACTGTCGCGACACCGACAACGACACAAATTGCACCCAATACGACATGGTTCTATGTCGCGACACTTGTCGGTCTTATTGTCGCTGCCATTGGTTTGAAGTATTTGCCTAGAAAGAGCATGTCCGACAACAGCGCATCAATGTCGTACAGTGAAAATGACTATGTCGTTGAAAAATCTACCTCAGAAAAAGTGTTAGAAAAAGTAAAATCAGGTCTTTCAAATGATCAGATTGCTCAAGATTTGAAGGTAACAATCCGATCTGTTGAACGTCATCTTAAGAGCCTTCGAGAACAAGGCTCAATCTAAATTTTTTTTCTATTTTTTTAAGCATATACAATGAGAGTCTTATGTGATTGTCTCATTGGTTTCGTTCCTTGTTGCATATATCTCACAAAGCCCGCATGACCGTTCCTGACAGGGAGAGTCCTTTTTATAAATGCAAAAAGTGAATGAGGGAAGAATCACACGACTCAATTTGATCCCGGGCCGTTCCAGAGATCATTCACAGGTTCAATCCAATCGTGATTCATTCCCTTTCCTGAAACTTTAGTGACATACTGCCTGAGTTGTGCGTAATCATTATAAATTCTTCCAGAATTGGTGTTGTGGATTGATGCTTCCGAAAGAGTCCGCAATACCCAGGGAGTGTCTCTGTCAGTCATAGATATCAGGATTATATCAATTTTATAACTATAAATAAATATGCTATTCCGCCGAATACGACAGCAAGAAACAAATACCATAACCAGAGCGGATCAATTTTTATGATTGTCATGGCGGCACACTCGCACGCAGCGACGGAGGAGACGGTTTCATGGCAGCCAACTTGCTCTTGTTCTCGTACCGGCTCTGATTGACACAATGTTTGCAGTTATCAGGCTTATTGTTCGCGCATGAATCGAACGAGATATCATCGCAGGACCCGTCTTCCTGACCCACAGGTTCTGCTTTTGTCTCTTTCTGCAACAATGCAGGCTCATGATACGTGATCTTCTCGAATGGAACTTCGCGCATGAACGCGCGAAGGATTACTGATTTATTGGAGTACGTATCTTTCCCGAACTTCTGGATAATGCCCTCTGATTCTTTCGGATGATCATACAGATACTTTAAGTCCTTGATCATTAGGGTCACTGGTGAGAGGTATCCTTTTCTTTTGATTTCGACTCTGTCGTCCTTTGAAACAGACCAACTCATCTTATCCTGATCGAATGATATGAACTCATTGGTTGATGTGGGAAAGTCGCAGTCCTTCAGGACAAATTCGGTTGTATTGACAAACTTAACCGTTCCTTTTGGTATAGATTCGTCTTCAATGATACTTATACCGTGTGGTGCTAGTACAATACCACTATCGCGCACCACAGATGGCGTTTTTTGGCGAAGCTTTTTCGCAAAAAGGTTATTTGTCTCAGTGATTCCCAGAAGTTCCTTCACTTTCTCAACTACTTTATTTTCTGAGACTGCAAACACATTTGTCGTTCCGTTCTCTCGCACCAGGTACCCCTCAGTGCATTCATCTATCGTTACGCTTTTACTCATGATTTACTCCTATTCTCCCTAATTTGTGACTCAACGCCATGTACCCACATCTCAAGTTCATGACACACAAGTACAATCTGGAAATCATCAAGATCCTTTAGAGCCCCGTGTATTGATTTGCGAAGAGATAACTCAACCTCATACGCTTTTCTGGTCCTGCATTCCATTTCAACCGATTCTGATACTGTAGGTGTACTTTTCATGATCTTACCTCTTTCATAATTGTTGGATTGGAAAATAAACGATATGCCATATCTTCAGTATAGCCATCCAGTACGGCCTGGACCTCATCCTGATGATGCCGGAGTTTCCATTTAAATAACCAGTATGTTTTGTCCTTGATCAGGTTCTCATTTATTGATACTTTCAATACGATCTTAATGAGGGGCATTAATTTCAACCTCCAATCGGAAACAATCTACCTGTGAATTACCCCCACCTAAAGGCTGGGGGCATCCCGCTGCATCGAACCTCTATCGAGTGTTCCTTGACGGGCGTAAATTCCGGTAATTCCTACCGTACTATTTGATCTTCCTAAGATATTAATTGCAGCATTATGATCCCTATCCAGAACAAGACCACAAAAGGGACAACTATGTACCCTTACGGATAGGTCTTTTTTGACCGAATTACCACAACTGCTGCAATTCTGACTTGTATTTCTTGGATTGATGAATTCAACTATTTTCCCAGCGTATTCTGCTTTGGTTTTCGTGAATTGCATCAACTGATACCATCCTGCATCCGATATGGATTTAGCAAGATGATGGTTCTTAATCATGTTTTGTACTTGCAAATCTTCAAACACAATATGATCATATTCGTTGACAAGCATTTTGCTTGTCTTATGAGCAAAGTCTTTTCTCTGATTCCTGATTCTTCGATGTACTTTTGCTACGACAACTACTTGTTTTTTCCTGTTCTGTGATCTTTTCTTTTTCCGACTTAACCGCTTCTGTTCTCGTGTTAGTTTAACCTCTGATGCTCGCAAGAATTCAGGAGGTTCTATCTGGCAACCGTTGCTCATTGTTATCAGGGAACTCAAACCTACATCTATCCCCGTTTCGGTCTTGATCTCAACAGGAATTATCGGCGTGTCAATTTCAACTGAAAAGGAAACATACCATTGGTCAATGTCCTTTTTAATGGTACAGGTCTTGATCTTACCTTCGATTTCTCGATGCAGGACTATCTTAATGTTTCCTATTTTTGATAGGTTGAGTTTTCCATCTTCGATTGAAAAACCCGATTGCGGATATGTGAAACTATTATATCTGTTTCTTCCTTGAAACCGTGGATAGCCGAAACCACGAAAGAAATTCTTGAAACTTCTATCCACTCTTTTCAAGACGTTTTGTAAGACCTGTGAGAATACTTCTTTTTGGTATGATGTTTTTGTTAGAGGCAATGCGTTTTGCTGATCCTCATACTCTATCCAATCTGTTTTTCCCCAGGGGAATACTCCAAATGTTCTTTCCAGTTCGTTAAGTTCAGCTTGTCGTTTTCGTTCTGCAAGTGCTTCGTTGTAGAGTTTTCTGCATGTAGAGAGGGTTCTATTCATTACAACTTCTTGATTCTTGTTCGGGTATATCCTGAATTGAAATGTTTTTCTCATGCAAATTCGAAAATTCGACCCAAGCCTTATATGGTTTTGATACTATTTATCTTTGTCTATCCCTAAAAAATGCAGATTCGACAACTATTTTTCGGGGATAGATTCTACTATTCCAAGGGGTACGATTCATCCCACCTCTACAACTCTATCCAGGGCGTCCAGACGTTCTAAGTATAACTCAATAGCAGTATTGACGAAGTCCTTTATATCGCCTTTGACATGCCCGCCAGCCTCATACATTTTTTGCCGCATACGGGCATCCATATCGTCATCAATATTTATATTTCTGTAAACCATGTACGTAACTATGAACAATATAGTACTTATAATTTACTCCACGAAAGGATTTTTGTACTATATAATCATTATAATATAATTATAATTATCGCAACCAAACCGAAAGACTTATATACTTATCTAACGTAGTTATGTATGTAAGTGAGACAGACTTACGATAAACAAAAGTGAGGTAATAAACATGATAAAAATCTACGAGAATGGGGAAGTAAAAGAGGAAATTGCAGAAAATCAGGTTGATTGGGTGTCGGATGCCGATTACGGCGGTGCGTGGATCGGCATATTCATGCTACACATGCCATTTCGTAAAGCATGTGGGGAGGGGTATCGAGTGCCACCACCCAATAAACCCGAATAATTGTCCCGATTGGGTAAATTATAGAGAATATGAGGAAGGGGGTAAATAACATGACTAAAATAATAAATCTGACTCCCCACGAAATAAACATTGTGGGGCATGAACCGATTCTGTCAAGCGGGTCGGTTAGGATAACTGAAACAAGCCATGTCATTGACGAAATCAATGGCATCGATATTATAGTGAAGAAATTCGGCAAGGTTGATGGTATGCCTAAACCGCAACCAGATACGGTATTTGTTGTATCCCTCATGGTAGCGCAGCAGCTCACCCATAGAGATGATGTCCTTACCGTGGGCGAAACCGTCCGCAATGAAGCGGGGCAGGTAGTGGGAGCAAAGAATTTCTCAAGGCTCCCTCAAAATCATGGGCGACTGGAAGATTGAAATGGA
>Ga0180008_1001214_pt1 | contig 16929 bp, 16 predicted proteins | sample MM_PW_MetaG_FD_121121 | JGI IMG/M metagenome (GOLD analysis project Ga0180008, IMG submission 121121) | Groundwater microbial communities from the Aspo Hard Rock Laboratory (HRL) deep subsurface site, Sweden - MM_PW_MetaG | ecosystem: Environmental > Aquatic > Deep subsurface > Groundwater...
CTGGGTTTCCCAGGTGATCAGGCCGTTCTTCACGTAGATCTTCCACGAGCACGAGCCGGTGCAGTTCACCCCGTGGGTGGAGCGCACGATCTTGTCGTACTGCCAGCGCGAACGGTAGACGTTCTCCCAATCGCGGGACTCCTTGCGGGTCTCGCCGTGACCTTCGGAAAATTCATCTTGCTTGCGATTGAAGAACCGCAGTTGATCGAGTAAATGGCTCATGGTGCTTTCCTCAGAGGCTTGCTGCGGGGTTCTGCGCCCCGCCCACGCAAGGTTTGAATTCGGGGTCGACTCAGCAGGGGGTCTCGGCGCCTTTGCGCGCATACCACCACCAGGTCACGACGATGCAGCTCAGGTAGAAACCGACGAACATGTAGAAGGCCAGCGCCGGGCTGGCGGTGTAGGCCATGGACGAGCCAAAGGTCTTGGGAATGAAGAACGCACCGAAGGCGCCCATGGCCGAGCTGAAGCCCAGTACGGCTGCCGATTCCTTGCTGGCATCCTTGAGGGCCTGCTCACGCACGGCGGCAGGTTGGCCGGCACTGGCTTTTTCGTGCTGGGTGCGGAAGATCACCGGGATCATGCGAAAGGTGGAGCCATTGCCGATGCCAGTGGTGATAAACAGCAGCATGAACAGGCCGAGGAAGCCGTAGAAGCTGCCGCCCTCGCCGTTCAATGGCAAAAAGTGCAGGACGCCAAACACCATCACGATCATCAGCACGAAGTTCCACAAGGTCACGCGCGCACCGCCCAGCTTGTCTGCCAGCCAACCGCCCAATGGGCGCACCAGGGCACCTACCAGCGGGCCGAGAAAGGCGAATTTCAAGGCGTTGACGTCAGGGAACGAGGTCTTGATCAGCATCGGGAAGGCGGCCGAGAAGCCAATGAACGAACCGAAGGTGGCCAGGTACAACCAGCACATCAGCCAGTTGTGCTTGCGCTTGAAAATCACCGCCTGTTCGCTGAACGAAGCACGGGCGCTGGACAAATCGTTCATGCCGAACCAGGCAAACACGGTTACCGTGATGATGAACGGCACCCAGATGAACCCGGCGTTCTGCAGCCACAACTGGCTGCCGTCTTCCAGGGTCTGCGGCTGGCCACCGAGCAGGCCGAACACACCGAAGGTAATCACCAGCGGCACGCAGAACTGCATCACCGACACCCCGAGGTTACCCAGGCCGGCGTTCAGGCCCAGGGCCGTGCCTTGCTGGGACTTGGGGTAGAAGAAACTGATATTGGACATGCTGGAGGCAAAATTGCCGCCGCCCAAACCGCAGAGCAGCGCGATCAGCACAAACACGCTGTAGGAGGTGCCCGGGTCTTGCACCGCAAAGCCCATCCACAGTGAGGGGATCAACAGCGACGCGGTGCTCAGGGCCGTCCAGCGGCGGCCGCCGAAGATCGGCACCATGAACGAATAGAACACGCGCAAGGTGGCGCCGGACAGGCCCGGCAAGGCGGCCAGCCAGAACAACTGGTCAGTGGTGAAACTGAAGCCGATGGCGTTCAGGCGCACGATCACCGTGCTCCACACCATCCAGACGGCGAAGGCCAACAGCAGCGCCGGGATGGAGATCCACAGGTTGCGGGTGGCGGTCTGTTTGCCGCTGGCGCCCCAGAACACGGGGTCTTCGGGGCGCCAGTCGTGGATCACCGGGCCCGAGTCGGGCTTTTGCGCGATAGTCATACTGATTCTCCCTGGAGCGGCTGGGCCGCCGGGGCTTTGCCCAGCAGCGGCTGTTTGCGGATTTCGCTGAAGTACATCCAGGTCAAGGACACCCAGACCACGCCGTACATCAACATGAAGCAGGAGGAGCGCACGCCGGTGAGGTCCACCAGGGCGCCGAACATGATCGGCAGTACGAAGCCACCCAGGCCCCCGGCCAGGCCGACGATGCCGGACACCGCGCCCATGTTCTGCGGGTAGTCATTGGCGATGTACTTGAACACCGAGGCCTTGCCGAAGGCGAAGGCGATGCCCATCACAAACAACAGGATGGTGAATACAGTGGCGTTAAGGCCGATGTGCAAATCCAGCGGGCCGTTGACGGTTTGCACCTGCAACTGGGTCTGCGGATAGCTGAGCAGGAACAGGCAGATCCAGCTGACCCACAGCACCCACCAGGTCACGCTCTGCGCACCCCAGCGGTCAGACATCCAACCGCCCACGGCACGCAGCACCCCGCCCGGCAGGGAAAAACACGCGGCCAGCAGCGCCGCGCTTTGCAGGCTGAAGCCATATTCCTGCACGTAGTACTTGGTCGCCCACAGCGCCAGCGCCACGTAGCCACCGAACACAATCGAGTAGTACTGGCAGTAGCGCCACACGGCCGGGTCCTTCAGGCACCGCAATTGCTCGCGCAAGGTGGCGCCCCCGGCACTGCGGTGGGCCTTGTTTTCGCGGGTGAGGAACCAGAACAGCAGCGCGGTGATAAACAGGATCGCGCTGAACACCTTCGGCACCAGGTGCCAGGTGCCCAGGGCGATCAGGGCCGGTGCGAGGAACTTGGTCACTGCCGCCCCGGCATTGCCGGCGCCGAACACGCCCATGGCAAAGCCCTGGTTGTCCTGGTCGAACCACTTGGCGACATAGGCGATGCCCACCGAGAACGAGCCCCCGGCCAGGCCGACAAACAGCCCCAGCACCAGGAACTGCCAGAAGGCGGTGGCGTAGGTGATCAGGTACAGCGGCAGCACGCAGGTGAGCATCAATACAAAGAACACGATGCGCCCGCCGAAGCGGTCCGTCAGCAGGCCCAGGGGCAGGCGCACCAGAGAGCCGGTCAGAACCGGGGTGGCGGCCAGCAGGCCGAACTGGGTTTCGTTGAGTTGCAGCAGCTCTTTGATCGGCACGCCAAGGACGGCGAACATCATCCAGACCATAAAGCACACGGTGAAGGCCAGCGTACTCATGCCCAGCACCAGGCCCTGTGTTACACGGGGTTGAGTCACGGTTTGCGCTCCCAGAAGTGATTCCATGGGCGCATGGTTAGGGGCGACGTCCTCCCGGAACTTGACCCAGATCAACGTCCATCTGGGGGGTATTGGCCTATGCTGGCGCCATCTACCTCTAAGGAGGTAGGTCAAATAACAAGATAAAGTCTTTATTTATCAATGGATTGATCTCTTTTGCCGGCTTTTTCCCATGGGAGGGTGCGCCGGCAACTCTTTAGAGGTAGTGCGCCAGGGAATGCAGAATTCAATACTGTTTCCTATGCCAGGTGCCGCCATGCTGTTGTCCTTCCCCCTTCGATTACGCCGCGATGTTTAACTGGCTGCGCAGCTCCCTGCCCGCGCGGGCCGGGGTCGCGGTGATCCTGATTGCGATCCTCGCCCTGGCCAGTTCCCTGAGTGCCGGGCTGATCGCCTGGTTCAGCCAGGGCGACGGAGCGGCCATCAACACCGCAGGCTCGGTGCGCATGGAGACTTATCACCTGAGCTGGAAACTTGCCGACCATGCCCCCGCCGACGAGATCCAGACCATCACCCAAAGCCTGCAACGGCGCCTCGATAGCCAGTCCCTCAAGGCTGTGCTGGAAGACGGCCCCCACAGTGCGTTGCAGCAGAGTTACCGGCAGATCCAGCAACACTGGAACCTGGCACTGCGCCCGGCCATCGAGCGCGGCGACGGCGCCTTTTTCCGCGAGCACGCACCGGCCTTTGTCGAGCAACTGAACCAGTTCGTGAGCCTGCTGGCGCAGCAGAGCGAGCACAAACAGGGCTGGCAGCAACTGATCCAGGGCCTGGCGCTGTTCAGTACGCTGATCATCCTGTTGCTGGGGCTCTATGAGTTGCAGTACGGCGTGGTCACGCCGTTGAAAGAACTGGTGGACGCCACCCGGCGTTTTCGCGAGGGCGACTACACCGTGCGCGTCAATCACCGTTCCCAGGACGAACTGGGGCAGTTGGCCCTGAGCTTCAACACCCTGGCCGACACCCTCGAGCAATCCCATCGCACCCTGGAAAGCCAGGTGCAACACAAAACCCACAACCTGCAACAGGCCAATGCCGCCCTGGAGCTGCTCTACGAGAGCAGCCGGAGCCTGGCCACGCGCCTGGCCAATGCCGAAGGCCTCGACGAGTTGATCCGGCGCTTCCAGAACCGCCTGCCGGGCCTGCGCCTGTCGCTGTGCCTGCAAGGGCACTTCCTCGCCCCGGCGCAGCAGATGCTCGCGCTGCACGGTGAAAACAGCCGCAACGTCTGCGCCGTCGGTGATTGCGCCACGTGCGAGCGGCATCACGTGGCGCCGCCCCAGGTCTTCAGCATCAGCAACCAGGGCGCGGAACTGGGCGAACTCAAGGCGCATTTCGTCGACGGGCATGCGCCCCAGGACTGGGAGAAACAACTGATCCAGGCCCTGGCCAACCTGATTGGCACTTCGTTGTCCCTCAAGCGCCAACGCGAGCAGGACCACCGCCTGTTGTTGCTGGACGAACGCACCATCATCGCCCGTGAACTGCACGACTCCCTGGCCCAGGCCCTGTCTTATATGAAGCTGCAAGTCAGCCGCATGCAGACCCTGTTGCGCCGCGACGAACCCAAGGCCACCCTGGAAACCGTCACCGGCGAACTGCGCGAGGGCCTGAATAATGCCTACCGGCAACTGCGTGAGCTGCTCACCACCTTTCGCCTGCAAATCCACGATGCCGGGCTGGTCCAGGAGCTCAAAGACACCGCCGGGGAATTCTCGCGCCGTGGCGAATTCCAGGTACACCTGCATGTCGATGCACTGGCCTTCCAGCTGTCGGCCAGTGAGCAGATCCACCTGCTGCAGGTGACCCGCGAAGCCCTGTCCAACTGCCTGCGCCACGCCCATGCCGAAAATGCCTGGCTGCAACTGCGCCAGAACGGCGAAACCGTGAGCCTGAGCATTGAAGACGATGGGCGCGGCTTCTGTGAACCGGTGGACCAGCGCGAACACCACGGCCTGACCATCATGGACGAACGCGCCCGCAGCCTGCACGGCCAACTGGACATCTCTTCCCGCGCGCCCCAGGGCACCCGGGTGCATTTGCTGTTTCGCCCGGAATTCCTCCGGCGTTCTTCACCTGAAGGTAGCTTGTCATGAACACCTCACTGCGCCACGGCATCCTGCTCGTCGATGACCACCCGATGATGCGCCACGGCATGCGCCAGATGCTCGAACTGGAAGATGACCTGCACGTGGTGGGCGAAGCCGGCAATGGCGAGGAAGCCCTGGGCCTGATCGAGTCGCTGCAACCGGACCTGGTGCTGCTGGACAACAACATGCCGCAGATGAACGGCCTGGAGACCCTGCGCCGCCTGCGGGCGATGGCCTATGGCGGCAAGGTCTTGCTGTTTACCGTGTCCGATGCCGAAGACGACATCCGCGACGCCCTGCGCCTGGATGCCAACGGTTATCTGCTCAAGGACATGGAGCCGGAGCTGCTGATCCAGTACATCCGCGATGCCCTGCACGGCGCCCTGGTGATCAGCCCCGGCCTGACCCGCGTACTGGCCCAGGCCTTGCGCTCGCCCCAGCCCCATGCGGCGGTTGAACTGACCGAGCGCGAGCGGCAGGTGCTCAAGACCATCGCCGGGGGCTACAGCAACAAGGTGATCGGGCACAAGCTGGGGATTACCGAAGGCACGGTGAAAGTGCATGTAAAGAACCTGCTGCACAAGCTGGGGCTGCGCTCGCGGGTGGAAGCCGCGGTGTGGGCAATGGAACATTTACGCCAGGCTGGCTAGTACACCGCGGGCAAGCCCCCGAACAGGCGGCTACCTCCAACGAGGCAGAGGAGCAATTGATGACCTATCAGGCCGGCTGACTTAGAATCGAGGCCATTCTTCGCCCGCCTTCCTGACACGAGCGCCCCCATGAGCTTTGATTTCGACACGATCCACCCTCGCCTCGGCACCGGCAGCACCAAGTGGAGCCGCTACCCCGCAGACGTCTTGCCCATGTGGATTGCCGACATGGACATCGCCGCCCCACCGGCGATTCTCAAGGCCCTGCATGCGCGCCTGGACCAGCAGATGCTCGGCTACAGCGTCGCCCGCCCGCAAGTGCGCGAGGCGATCGTCAGCGACCTGTGGGACAAGTACGCCTGGCGCGTGCAGCCTGATGAATTGCTGTTCCTGCCGGGTGTCGAGCCAGGTTTCAACATGGCCCTGCACGCCTTTGTCCAACCCGGCCAGTCGGTGGTCTTGCAGACCCCCAACTACGCGCCGCTGCGCCATGCGGCGGGCAACTGGAACCTGCCGAAGATCGAAGTGCCGTTTGAATTGAGCGACCAGGGCGAATACCTCACCCCCCTGCCCGCTTTGCGCCAGGCCTTGAAAGGCGCCGGCGCATTGCTGTTGAGCAACCCCCACAACCCGCTGGGCAAGGTGTTTGCCCGTGAAGAGTTGCTGACCGTGGCCAACGCCTGCCTGGAACAGGGCACGCTGATCATCTCCGATGAAATCCATGCCGAGCTGTGCTTTGACGGGCGCCGGCATATCCCCACCGCGTCCTTGAGCGCAGAAATCGCCCGACGCACCATTACCCTGATGTCGGCCAGCAAGGCCTACAACGTCGCCGGCCTGAAGACCTGCTTTGCCATCGTCCAGGACCCGGTGATCCGCGAGCGCTTCAACAAGGCACGCTGCGGCATGGTCGATAGCGTCAGCCCGCTGGGCCTGGAAGCCACCTGGGCGGCCTACAGCCAATGCGCGCAATGGTTGAAGGCGCTGGTGACGTACCTGCAAGGCAACCGCGACTACCTGATGGATGCGCTGCAAAAACGCCTGCCGGGCGTGGTCATGCATGCCCCGCAAGGCACCTACCTGGCCTGGCTCGATTGCAGCGCCCTGGGCCTTGAGGATCCACAGCGGTTTTTCCTGGAACACGCCAAGGTCGGCTTGAGTGCCGGTATCGAATTTGGCGATGACAGCCAGCAGTTCGTGCGCCTGAACTTCGGCTGCCCACGGGCGTTGCTCGAAGAAGGTATTGCCCGCCTGGAGCGCAGCCTGCAAAACCTGTAGGAGCCGGCTTGCCGGCGAAAACCGTCAACGGTGACGCGGGTTATCTGATACCCCGCAAAGTCCACGCGTTTTTCGCCGGCAAGGGATGGGGTCAGAGTTTGGCGATGGACACTTCGGTGGATTTGACGAAGGCAATCACTTCGCTGCCCACCTTCAGTTCCAGGTCCCGCACCGAACGGGTGGTGATCACCGAGGTGACGATCCCCGAGGCGGTTTGCACGTCGATCTCGGACACCACTTCGCCGAGCAGGATTTCCTTGATCACGCCTTTGAACTGGTTGCGCACGTTGATCGCTTTGATGGTCATGTCGGTTTTCCTTTCACTGTTGGGTCAATCCGCACGAATGCGCAGGCCCTCAAAATGCGCCATTCGTTACAACAACAAAAGGAATAAATAACTATTTATTTATTCCATAAAGAAATATAAAGCCCTATAGGAGCCGGCTTGCCGGCGATAAGCCCCTTGAGTCATGCGCCGCGTTCAAGGACGCCATCGCCGGCAAGCCGGCTCCTACAATGGGGCGGTCAAGAACCTACTGTCACCGATACCAGCCAGCCCTTTAGCCACCCGCCGTTAATCAAGCGCCCTTGCCTTTTGCCGCAGCAAATCAATAAACAGCCCCAACTCCCGGCTCACCGGCTCCCCCTTGCGCAGCAAGATGCCAAACGGCGCCAGCGTCACCTCCAGCTCCACTGGCAATTCCACCACCAGGCCCATCTTCAAGTAATCGCGCAGCGCGCTTTCTGAAAGCACCATGATCGCGTCGGTCAGTTGAATCAGTTGCTGCATGGAATACACGGAGCTGCACTCAATGATGTCCGCCGGCAGTGGCAACGCCAGGCGCTGCAATGCCTCGTCAAAACCGATGCGTGCCGGGCTGCTTTGCGGTTGCAGGATCCACGGCCAGTCGCTGACCAACTCGGCCAAGGGCAGGCTCGCACGCTGCGCCAGCGGGTGCCCGGCATGTACCACCACCAGCAAGCGCTCGTTGCCCAGCGGCTCGAAGCCGTAGTGCTCGCTGTCGGTGGCGGCGTTGCGTCGGGCAATGGCCAGGTCGATGCGCCCTTGCTCCAGCAACTGGATCACCTGGTCGCTGGTGTCGCCCATGATGCGGATGCGCAGTTGCGGGTTGAGGGATTTGATTTGCGCAATCGAGTCCATCACCAGGTCCGGCGCGGCGCCCATGATGGTGCCGATTGCCAGGTAGCCATAACCGCCCTGCTGGCGCGCCATCAGGTCTTCGGCGCAGCGGTCCAGGCCGCTGAGGGCCGACTCGGCAAAACGGATCAGCTCCTTGCCCAGCGCCGTGGGGCGCATGCCACGGGGCAAGCGTTCGAACAGATCACAGGCAAACATATCCTCGATCTCGCGCAGCATGCGAGTGGCCGCCGGTTGCGACATGTTCAGGGCCTGGGAGGCGCGGTGCAGGTTCTGGCTGGAACTCAAGGCCACCAGCATATGCAAATGCTTATAGCGCAGGCGGTTGAACAAGCTGCGGGAGATCAACGGACTACTCATTTTTATCCTTGTTATCGATACCCTGAGGTTATCGCTTGTAAGCGAGATTCGATTTGTAGCGCATTGCTTGGCCGCCGTACAGTTCGGCCCATAAGAACAAAGCCTGACAAAAGGATTTCGAAATGATCACCCTGCCCGCGCCCCTGCTTGCAAAGATTTCCTGGCGGCTGCTGCCCTTCCTCCTGCTGATGTACATCATGGCTTTTCTCGACCGCGCCAATGTCGGGTTCGCCAAACAAGCCTTCCAGGCGGACACCGGTCTGAGCGACGCGGCCTTCGCCTTGGGTGCCGGGGTGTTTTTTGTTTGACGATGACTCCAGCCCGGCATTTCGCTGGACTACGCCTAAGCCCGCTACAGCAGGTTTATCAATAACTTAGGCGCGTCCATCATATGCCGGTGCTTTCCGAAACTTGACCCGGCTTCCGGTCGCGTGGCTCCCATGTGGCTCTTGGAAACCGAGGTTTCCGAGGAGTCGTCATGGCAAGAATCAAACTCACCAAGTCCGCCATCGATGCGGCAAAGCCCCAGGCGCAGGCCGTCGAACTCCGGGACACCGTGGTGCCCGGCTTCCTGTGCAAGATCACCCCGGCCGGCCGCAAGGTGTTCATGCTCCAGTACCGCACGAACGCCGGCGAGCGCCGCAAGCCTGCCTTGGGCCAGTTTGGCGAACTGACTGTCGAACAGGCCCGTTTCATGGCGCAGGAGTGGCTGGCCGAAGTGCGCAAGGGCGGCGACCCCAGCGCGGCCAAGAATGCCGCCCGCAAGGCGCCGACCATGAAGGAGTATTGCCAGACCTTCATGGAGGACTACTCCAAGCAGCGCAACAAGCCGAGCACGCAGCGCGGCTATCAGGGGGTCATCGACCGCAACATCATTCCCATCATGGGCCGGATGAAGGTGCAGGAAGTGAAGCGCCCGGACGTGGCCGCACTGATGAAGAAGCTGGCCCACAAGCCGGCCGAGGCGAACCGCACCTTCGGCGTGCTGCGCAAGATGTTCAACCTGGCCGAAGTGTGGGGCCTTCGCCCGGACGGCACCAATCCGTGCCGCCATGTTCCCATGTACCCGCCCGGCAAGGAAACCCGGCTCATCGTGGACGATGAACTGGTGCGGATCTTCCGTCACCTGGAGCACTTGGAAGCCGAGGGACTGGAGAACTACGTCATCCCGCTGGCGATCCGCCTGCAATTCGAGTTTGCCGCCCGCCGCTCCGAAATCTGCCCGCTCGAATGGGACTGGATTGATCTGGAAAAGCGTCGCGTCGTCTGGCCCGACAGCAAGACCGGCGGCATTTCCAAACCCATGAGCGAGGAAGCCTATCGGCTGCTTTCGACGGCGCCGCGCCTGGAAGGTTGCCCCTATGTCCTGCCGTCGCCCAACGACGCGACCAAACACTTGACCCACGGCGAGCACTATGGCGGTTGGAAGCGCGTGCTCAAGGCCGCCGGCGTGCCACATGTTGGCACGCACGGTATCCGCCACCGGGCCACCACCGACATTGCCAATTCGGGCGTGCCAACCAAGGTGGGCATGAAGCTGACGGGCCACAAGACCGTAGCGATGTTCATGCACTACGTCCACACCGAGGACAAGCCGGTGCGGGAAGCGGCCGAGCTGGTGGCGAGCCGGCGGCAGGCCATCACGGGCGTGCGGCGCCTTGCGGAGGCGACGGCATGAGCAAGAAGACGCTTTCGGTGGCGGGGGACACCCCCGCCGCCCCGCCAGCCGGTTATGCCGGCATCCACGACGGTATCGTGGAAGTGCTCGATGCCGCCCGCCATGCGGCGGCACGCAGCGTCAATGCGCTGATGACCGCCAGCTATTGGGAGATTGGCCGCCGGATCGTGGAGGCCGAGCAACGGGGCAAGCGGCGTGCCGGGTACGGCGAACAGTTGATCGAACGGCTGTCGGCTGACTTGACCGCGCAGTTCGGGCGCGGGTTCAGCCGCCCGAACTTGCAGCAAATGCGGTCGTTCTTCCTGACCTGGCCAATTCGCCAGACAGTGTCTAGCGAATCTTCCCCGGCGCCAGTGGCGCGGGCGCGTCCCTGGCGCCTCGATGAACTGGCCCAGGTCTTCACGCTGCCGTGGTCGGCCTACGTCCGGCTGCTGTCGGTCAAGGACGAACACGCCCGCCGCTTCTACGAGGCCGAAGCCCTGCGCGGCGGATGGAGCGTGCGCCAGCTCGACCGGCAGATCAACAGCCAGTTCTACGAGCGCACGGCGCTGTCGAAGAACAAGGCGGCGATGCTGGTCAAGGGCGCCGTGCCCAACCCCGGGGATGCCGTCACCCCTGACGACGCGATCAAAGACCCGTATGTGCTGGAGTTCCTTGACCTCAAGGATGAGTATTCGGAATCCGATCTTGAGCAAGCCCTGATCCGGCGGCTGGAGGATTTCCTGCTCGAACTGGGCGACGGTTTCGCCTTCGTCGGGCGGCAGCGCCGATTGCGCATCGACCAGACCTGGTATCGGGTCGATCTGCTGTTCTTCCATCGTCGCTTGCGTTGCCTGGTCATCATCGACTTGAAGCTCGGCGCGCTGACCCATGCCGACGTGGGCCAGATGCACCTCTATTGCAACTATGCGAAGGAGCACTGGACGTTTGCCGACGAGAACCCGCCCGTGGGTCTGATCCTCTGCGCCGACAAGGGCCATGCCTTGGCGCGGTATGCGCTGGAGGGCTTGCCGTCCAAGGTGATGGCGGCGAACTACAAGATGGTGCTGCCGGATGCCGAAGTGCTGCAAGAGGAACTGGAGAACACGCGGCGGCTGATCGAATCTCGCGGAACGATCGTCCCCAAGAGACGCAAGCGATAACCGGGCGTCCCGGCGTGCCGCCGTCGGGTTCGCGGGCTGCGCCTCGCGCTTCGTGCCGAATCGCGGCCATTCGGCGCTGCCCCCTGACGCCTTCGGCCCTCGCGGGCCTGCGCGCTGCGCTTGCTTAAAGGCGGGTGTGTGCAGTGGGCGGGGTTTAGGCGGTCTTGCTGTTCCCTTCACCGTACCACGGCGTTCTCGCCGTCAAAGGCGGCGCGCGCCATGCGCGCTGGCGTCCTGGCGGCCGTCTTCGACCTTGTGACTGCTTGCGCTGCGCCGTGCTGAACACGGTTCCGGGCAATTCCGCCCGAGCAACCGGAGCACGATCATGTCGCAACTGTCCTTTTCCTCGTTCGATGACGCTTTGCTGGTGCGTGACTCTCACGGGCACTATGCGCTGGCATCGGCCGATCAGATTCTGGAGGCCGCGCGCCTGGTCATCGACCAGAAGATGCAGCGGGGTACGTCTTTCACTTCACCGGCGGCGGTCAAGGAATACCTGCTTGCCAAGCTGGCCGGCTTCGAGCATGAGGTGTTCTCGGTGTTGTTCCTCGACACGCAGCATCGGCTGATCGAATACAGGGAAATGTTCCACGGCACAATCGACTCGGCCGAAGTGCATCCGCGCGAAGTGGTCAAGGAGGCGCTTCGGCTCAACGCGGCGGCTCTGGTCATCTCGCACAACCACCCAAGTGGCAACCCGGAGCCGAGCGCGGCAGACCGGGCGCTGACCCGGCGGCTCAAGGATGCGCTGGGGCTGGTGGACGTGCGCGTGCTCGATCACGTCATCGTCGCTGGCAGCACCACGGCGTCGTTCGCAGAACGCGGCCTGATCTGACCAAGGGGCTTCGGCCCCTTTTTGCTGCGCCCGATTGTGGCTATGCCAAGGCCCGCAGCCATGCCAGCAAATCGGCCTGCGGGCTATCGGGCTGCAAGGGCCGCGGCGACAACAGGCAATAGCGCGAGCCGTCCTCCACGAAACCCAGCGGCGCGGCCAGCACGCCGCTGTCCAGATCGTCGCGTGCCAGATGCCACGGGCCGACCGCCACACCCAGGCCGGCCACGGCCGCCTGCAAGCTGAAATAGAAATGATCGAAGGTTTGTCCCGGCGCATCAGGTGCGCGCTGGTCTGCGGCCGCCGCCCATTCCGGCCACGCGCCCGGCCGCGTGCGCGTGTGCAGGCGCGGTGCGCCGGCCTTGAGCGCGGCGCCGGCCTTCTTCGTGGTGAACCAGGCCGCCACCTTGTCGGGACGGCAGACCGGGCCGACCTTTTCCGCGAACAAGGGTTCGGCGTGGTAGCCATCGGGCCAGGGGAAGTCGTCGCGGCGGATGGCCAGGTCGATGCCGTTGGCGAAGGAGAACGGCCCGCCACCGGCGACCAGGTGTACGTCGATCCCCGGATGCCGGGCCTGGAAGTCCGGCCAGCGCGGGATCAGCCAGCGCATCAGCAGCGTCGGCTCGCACGACAGCACCCAGCGCCGCCCCTGGCGGGCGCTGGCGCGCAACTCGCCGACGGCCTGCCGCATCAGATCCAGCCCATTGCCCACGGCCCGCGCCAGCGTGCGGCCGGCATCGGTCAGGAACACGCGCCGGCTGCGGCGCTCGAACAGCGCCACGCCCAGTTCGTCTTCGAGCAGGCGCACGGCGCGGCTGACCGCGCCGTGGGTCAGGTGCAGCTCGGCCGCCGCCCGGCTGAAATTCTCCAGCCGGGCCGCCGTCTCGAAGCAGCGCAGGGCCAACAGCGAAGGCAGGCGCGAATCGCTCGATGGTGATTCCAGCTCACCATTCTTGTCAGAAAACATCGTTATTCACCGGGGGATGCAGTCGCTAGCATCTCGCTAATTCGTTGTTCTTCGACAGGATACGCCATGACCGAATTGATAGCTGTCATCACAATCACCTTGCTGGCCGTCATCAGCCCTGGGCCGGACTTTGCGATGGTCACGCGCAACAGTCTGATGCTGTCGCGCCGTGCCGGCATGCTGACGGCGCTGGGCATCGGCCTGGGCGTGCTCGTCCACGTCACCTATACGCTCGTCGGCGTGGGCCTGTTGATCCAGCAGTCGCTCTGGCTGTTCAACGCCATCAAGTTGGTCGGTGCCGTCTATCTGATCTATCTCGGCGTGAAGATGCTGCGCGCCAAGCCCAGTGGCGCGCTGGCCGACAGTACCGTGGCGCCGCTGTCGGATATGGCGGCTTTGCGTACCGGCTTCCTGACCAATGCGCTGAACCCGAAGACCACGGTGTTCATCGTCAGCCTGTTCATGCAGGTGGTGCGGCCCGACACGCCGCTGGCGGTGCAGATCGGCTACGGCGCATTCATCTCGGTTGCGCACATGGCCTGGTTCGGCCTCGTGGCGCTTTGCTTCTCGGCCGGGGCCGTGCGCGACCGGCTGCTGGCCGTGCGCCACTGGATCGACCGCGCCTTCGGCGGGCTGCTGGTCGGCTTCGGTGTCCTGCTGGCGGTGGCGCGCGGGGCGCGCTGACTGCGCGGGGCATCGCGCCGCCCTGCGGCGTCTCGACCCTGGGGGAAACGCTGCCTCGGAAATCCGAGACAGCGTTTCGGAAATCCATTCCCTATCGCGTGCTTCTCAACGCGCCAGGAGGACAAGGACAGCCACCGCCAGCAGGATCAGCATGGCACCGGAGATGCGTTCCAGCCACGGCAGCGCCCGCGCGAAGCGGCGCAGGACGGCCTGGTTGCCGATCATGACCGCGACCAGCAGATCCCACAGCAACACGACGCTGAACATCCAGACGCCATAGATCGTCTTCCAGCCCGCGCTGGCATGCGCGCCGGTCAGCATCGCGGCCAGGCTCGCGTAGAACAGCGCGTTCTTCGGATTCAGGATGCCGGACAGGAAGCCCATGCCGGTTGCGCGTCGCCACGCGATGAAAGGATGCGCGGGTGCCGTGGAACGCCCGCCATTCGAGACATCCAGGTCGCTGCGGCCCGCGTGGCGGATGAACAGCACGCCAAGATAGAGCAGGTAAGCGCAGCCGGCCAGTTGCAATACGACGAACGGGAGGCTGTCCGGGCGCAGTGCCGCCATGCCGGCGAAGGCGGCAACGATGAAAACGCCATTGGCGACGGCGATCCCCAGGCAGGCGCCGCTGGCGACCCGCCAGCCGGCGGACAGCGAGGTTCGGGCGATCAGGAAAAAGTCGGGGCCGGGAGAAAGCAGCGCCAGGAAATGCGCTGCGGCAATCATCAGGAACGGCTGCATTCAGGACGCACTCGTAGTTTTTCTACGCAGTGTGCCGGCCGCAGCGCCTTCCGTATTGAAGGAAATTGCAGCCGCGCCGCTTGCGGCGTCAGGCCCGGAAACGGCCGGGCGTCACACCGGCATGCGCCTTGAACACCCGCTGGAAATGGGCCTGATCGGCGAAGCCGAGATGCTGGGCCACGTCTGCAAGGCTGTCACCGCTGCGAATCCACTCCCTGGCGAGGTTGACGCGCTGGTTGAGTTGCCAGGCGTGAGGCGTCATGCCGGTGACGGCGCGGAATGCCCGGATCACCTGATAGCGGCTCATGCCTGCCAGCTCTGCCAACTTCTCCAGGGTGGTAGTGGCGGTGGGCGAAGCACACAGACAGTCCAGGGCGGGCCGAATCCGCTCCGCCAGGTTCGACGGCACGGTCGGCCCTTTGATGGAGAGCCCCTGTTCGGTGTCGTAGTCCCCGACGAACTCGATCAGCGCGGCTTCCTTCTCGATCGGGTCGCCTTCCTTGAACAGCAGCACGTTGAGTCGGCAGAAGTGCGCATAGACCGCCGGATCGGTCACGATGCGCACCGGCTCGTCGTCCATCGCGTCGGTTCGGGCGTACTCCCGCCGAACAGCCTGGAGCCACGCGGCGTCCAGGTGCAGCATCTGGTAGCTCCAGGCGGTGTCCGGAGCCGGGTTGCACGCATGGACACGTGATGCGGGCACGAAGACGAGCGTGCCAGGGGACAGGAGAACCGGGCCATCGGCGGCACCGGTGAAAACGCTGGTGCCGCCATCGACGGCACCAATGGAAAAGGTCGGGTGATGGTGGGGCTTGTAGCAGGCCCGGCTCTGGCAGGCGCGGCGGCTCTCGACGAAGGGCAAGGCCGGATCGCGCCAGAATGCCTGGGTATCGCTGCGTTGGCCTGCACAGTACGGACGGCTAGTCATCGTTTCGAGATCGGCGTCCATGCAGTCTTCGCACATTGTTGTTCTGAAAGGTGCGGTGTCTCGGAAACAGACACCCCTGGGTCGCTGGCAATTTTAGCTTCCGGGCCTGGAACAGGCATCCATGCATTAGCGTCCCCGGCCAAGAAGCATGGCCGGGTCGCGCTGTCGTGCGTTGCATCGAGCCTCGCTGCGCGAGTCTCGCCCCTGACGGGCTTCCATCCCTGACGCCTCCGGCCCGGCTTCCAGCTCCGGGCCTGCGCGCTTCGCTTGCGTGCGGTCGGCACACAGGGATGGCCGTTGCCATGTCCAGCCGTCTCCCCTGACCTCATCACCTTGTCCGCGACTGTAGCCCGCGGCCGTGTGCCGTCAAGGCGCGCAGGGCCGTGTCCTCGGCTGCGCCTGCGGGCCGCACCAACCCTGCGCTTTCCTCCTTGACGGCCCCCGTCCGCGCGCTCCTGACCGTCGCGGGCGATGAACTCAGGAAAGACGGTGGCAACAGGGCCAACCGGGTTCCTCGTGCCGACCGCACCGAACAGCCGAAAGGCTGGGCTCCGAATCTAGGAATCCGGTGTGCGGTTTGAACAGCAAACCCTTCTTTGTCAGGAGAAAGACCATGCAACTCGCATCCCGATTCGCTTCCCGTTCCCCCTCGCTGCGCAGCGATTACCCGCTGTCCGATGACCAGATTCACCGCGTGGCCCCGTCCATCTTCGCGGATGCCCCGCATGAGAGCCGTTCCGAGCGGTACGCCTACATCCCCACGTCCGCCGTGCTGGCCGAGCTTCGCAAAGAAGGATTCCAACCCTTCATGGCTTGCCAGACCCGCGTGCGCGATGAAGGCAAGCGCGAGCACACCAAACACATGCTGCGCCTGCGCCATGCCAGCCAGATCAACGGCGCGGAAGCCAACGAAATCGTCTTGCTCAATTCCCATGACGGAACGAGCAGCTATCAGATGCTGGCCGGCATGTTCCGGTTCGTGTGCAGCAATGGCCTTGTCTGCGGCGACACCGTGGCAGACGTGCGCGTGCCCCACAAAGGCGACGTGGCCGGTTCCGTCATCGAAGGCGCTTACGAAGTCTTGCGTGGCTTCGACCGCGTGAAGGAATCCCGCGATGCCATGCGCGCCATCACCTTGAACGATGGCGAATCCGAAGTGTTCGCCCGCGCCGCGCTGGCCCTCAAGTACGACGACCCCGACAAGCCCGCGCCCATTACCGAATCGCAAATCCTGATGCCGCGCCGGTTCGATGACCGCCGCCCGGACTTGTGGAGCGTGTTCAACCGCACGCAAGAAAACCTGACCCAAGGCGGCCTGCGCGGGCGCAGCGCCAACGGACGCCGCCAGCAAACCCGCCCGGTGCAGGGCATCGACCAGAACATCCGCCTCAACCGTGCGCTTTGGCTGCTGGCCGATGGCATGCGCCAGTTGAAAGCCTGAATC
>Ga0180008_1001216_pt1 | contig 16923 bp, 26 predicted proteins | sample MM_PW_MetaG_FD_121121 | JGI IMG/M metagenome (GOLD analysis project Ga0180008, IMG submission 121121) | Groundwater microbial communities from the Aspo Hard Rock Laboratory (HRL) deep subsurface site, Sweden - MM_PW_MetaG | ecosystem: Environmental > Aquatic > Deep subsurface > Groundwater...
CATCTTGGCCACGTCGAACACCGACAGCACCCTCGTCCTCGGCAGCATCGCTGCCAGCTCGTCGAACACCGTCTGCACTCCGCCCTTCACCATTGACGACTTGAAGAAGTCGACCACGCGGTTCACAGAATCTGCCTCCTCATCTTGAGGTTCACGCTGTCGAATATACTCTTGTTGTTCGCCCTTATTTCGTCCATCTTCTTGGACGTGACGGAGTCCGGGTGCGCCCTGATGGTGAACAGCACCTTTGGAATATGATGGTACTGCACCTTATTAATGAAGACGCACCTCAGCAGATGCTCCAAGTCCTCTCCGAACCTTAAGGACTCATTGAAGTTGTTCTTTTTTAGCAGTTCCGTCGGAGCGAATATGTTGTAGTTCACGGACATCGTGTCATTATGCGCCTTGAATATGATGGACATCATCCAGTCCTCATAGCACTCGTATGTGTCAGCTTTGAACGACCTCAAGTACATGCCGTTCTCGTTCACCACATCGTAGTCCGAGTAGAGTATGGCTTTCGGGTGGCTCTCTGCCTCCCTTAACATCGTTTCCACGTACTCTGGGTGCATGAAGTCATCGGATGATATGAAGCATGCGTAGTCGGACTTGGCCTCCTCAACGAGCCTTCTCCTTGCGAACCCTATGCCCATGTTCTTTTCCCCAATGACTATCCTTATGGGGATGTTCCTGCCATCTGGGCCCTTCCTCTCGAATCGTCTGACCACATCGAGCGACCCGTCCGTTGACCCATCATCGTAGACCACTATCTCGGTCGCCCTTGCTGTCTGGTTAAGAATGGAAACTATGGTCTGCTCCACGTACCTCTCAGCGTTGTAGACTGGGATTAGGATGCTAACGGTCTTTGCCTTCTTTTCCATGCCGCCTCCTTTCAAATATGATTATTTCCCTGTTCGGCCTCGCCGATTTTGCCTCATTCATTATCGTGTGGCCGTGTTTTCTGGCTATCCCCACCACAGCATCTTTTGCTATATTGCTAAACTGTATCTCCACTATAACATACCTTGATGATTTAAATAGTTTTTCTAGTAATGTTCTAGGGTCGTTCAGGTGGTGCGACACGTTGAGGAGTATGGAGACATCGTACCTTCCAGCTATGTCATCCTTCTCTATGTCCATCTCTCTGAAATCCGCCTCAATCCCATTAATGTTCGCAATCTCTCTAGCCGTCTCTATGGCCTTGGTGCATCTGTCCAGTCCTATCACTGATGATGCCCCAGCGTTCTTAACCTCAAAACAGAAGTATCCGTGGAAGCACCCGAAGTCTACCACAGACTTTCCTCTGAAGTCGAAAATTCTGGATATCCTTCTCCAGCTCTCCGTGTTGCCGCTGTACCCGCGTATGGAGAATCCAAACGGAAGTTCTATGGTCTGGTAGTGCTTGTCCCACCCATCGTTGCTCTCATTCTCAAACCTTTGTATGAAGCCCAACACATCCTCTCTGGTGACTATGCTCCCATATATCTCTTTGTAGGATGTTTTCCTGTATCCGGATGTAGAGTCGATGAACTCTGCGGTTTCTATGTCCATATGCCTCGGCAACGACTTGTAGAAGTTCGCTATATCGCTTTCTGTCCTTGGGTGCTCTGGTGTTGATGGTTTTCTTTCCATTATTGTCTTTGGTTCCGCAAAAAGTACCACAGTCCGCAACGTGTGATGCTCCAGCATTCCCTTGAGATGGTCTAGATTGTTGTCATTCTCTACTATGTACCCATCCAACACTACATCCATCTCCGGCTCGCTGTTCACCCTTTTTGCTACCCCCTCCAAAAATTTGGCATAGTCCTCTCTGTTCCTCGGTAGGTAGAAGTCATCAAATGCTATGTATTTCCTTTTTCTACCTTTACACAGCTTCTTGGCGAGCATCGTCTTGCCAATGCCGCCACTGCCTATGAGGACAACCATCTCCGATATGTTACCACCTGTTCTTCACCCTAGTCATCATCATGCCGTACCACCTCTTCAGGTCGGACTCCGTGAACCCGTGTATGAACTTCGGGAGTCCGTCCTCGGCCCTCACCCAGTAGCCATCGTCTATCCTACCCTCGCCCCTCATTATGTCGTAGTATGCTGTCCCTGGGCACAGCATGACGTACCCCACGGTACTGAAAATATCCGGCTGTATCTCGTTCATCAGTTTTATGGTCTCGGCTACGGTCTCATCCGTCTCGCCGAGATTCCCTATCATGAGCAGGGCGTACACCCTTATACCAGCATCCTTCGTCAGCCTCGTGGCTTCCCTTATCTGATCCACGGTTATGCCCTTTCCGAGGTTGTCGAGTATGCTCTGCGACCCGCTCTCAAACCCGTACGCCACGCAGAAGCACCCAGACCTACTCATCCACTCCAGTAGCTCTGGATCTGCGGCGTCGACCCTCATGTCGGTGTGCCACGCCACCCTCATGCCGCGGTCTATTATGCCCCTGCACATCTCTATGGCCGTCTCCCTGTCCTGGCCGAACGAGTCATCTGCCAGTTGGAATAGTCTGATTCCCCTCTTTCTGTATAGATATTCCATCTCATCTAGTATGTTTTTGGCCGACCTAAATCTCGTTCTGTACTTCCAGTGTACGAAGCAAGAGCAGAACTTGCACCTGCCTCTGCACCCTCTGGATGTTATTATGTTGGCGTACCTCGCATCCGCTATCCTCACGCCGTTCACCACCTCGCTAGGCCTGTTACGTGCCATGACCGAGTAGTAGTTGTCCATGTTTACCTTTACGTAGTTCGGGAATGGGAGTGAGTCTAGGTCCTCTATCAGATCCCTCGGCTCGTGGATGCCGTGCTTTCTGGTGGCCACGCCCCTTATGTCCTTTAGGTTGCCTATGCCCCTAATCCAGTAGTCGGCGAGCTCCTTCATCGTGGCCTCGCCCTCCCCAATGACGGCCGCATCTATCGGCAGGTTGTCCACTAGTAGCTTCGGCATTGATGTGGAGTGCATCCCTCCCACCACTACTTTAGCATCAGGGTTTGCTGACTTAACCCTACTAACCAGCTCATATGCCTGCTTCCTCTTGTCCGAGAGCATGGATATGCCAACCACTGGTATATCCCCGCTTCTTATTTCAGCCCATATGTCATCGCTGATGCTGTCGAACGTCAAATCCCTCACGACCGTGTCGTATCCGTGCCTCTCCAAGTAGGATGATAGGTAGAGTATCCCATTCGGCAACTGACCTCCACCACCATTGGGTCGCACAAGTAGTATCCTTATCATCTTTTTTTCCCCGTTTTCTTTAGTAACACTAACCACGAGTTGTGTGGCTTCTCGTCTAGTCTTCCAGGGTTTGGTCTAGTCTCGTTCTTTATGCTGACTATCTTGAAAACATCACCGAAAAACGCTCTGACTTCGCTCTCCAAAAAGAAGAAGTTTATATGTGAGGGGTCGTATGCCCTTATCTTGTTCATCGCATCGTACTCGTCCCCTGACTTCGGTATTGCAATGAGTATGTGTCCTCCCTTTCTTACTACCCTTGATATCTCTTCTAGCGTCGGTTTGATGTCCTCCTTGAATAGGTGTTCCAGTGTGTGGAAGGAGTACACCCCATCAAAGAACCCATCTGCGAATGGTATGTCATTGGCTAGGCAGCATATGAAATGTGCATCTTTGAATCTTCTGTTTGCCGACTCTATGGCATCCCTGTTCATGTCGATTCCTACCACCAATTTGAACCTCTCTGCCATTATCTGTGTCAGGCCACCATCGCCGCATCCTATGTCCAGCACTTTGTTGCCCATAAACTTTGCGTACTCTTCTACCGTGATGACATCAAGGTGTCCCCTCCACCAATCTAATGTGTGCTCGTTGAAGTAGTTATCCTTCTCCATATATCTCTCCAGTAGATCCAACCCATCACTCCCTCTGCCTTAAAATGTAAGTTCCGCTATGGATGTCAAGTACCCATTCTGGACAGTCTACTATCCTTCTGCTGTGCGGACAGAACACCCCTAGTTCCGGCCTCCTCGCGCACTCCGCGATTGCCATCGCCCCAGGCATTCTGTTCTGCGAATGCCCGCACTCGTCGAAGTTGATGTGCCCCCTGAGTAGAACCTCGGGGCAGTCGATGCACGTCCTTTTGTCGTTGTTCATAGCCATATCCTCCATATGGAGCACCCGTTGTACCACCCCTCATCAAGTTTGGATTTTTTTGGTAACAAATCTACTAACCTGCTTCTGGAGTATCTGTTCTGGTAGGTCTGCCTTCCGAAGTGTCCGGTGACATGATTTATCTCGGTGTTGCATCCGGGCGGTGTGCTCCACGTTATCTGTAGGAGCTTCTTTGTAACCCTGACCATCTCCTTGATTATATCAACCGCAATTTTTTCAGATGGCATGTGAGGAAGCACACCGCCACATACCACGTTGTCGAATGACTTGTTCTTGAACTTCATCTTTTCAGCGTTCATAACCATGAATGTGTGTTCGGGATACCTCTCCATCGCTACCTTCACCAACACCGGTGACACATCTATTCCGACATATTTATCAATGTTGAACACCCCTGCCAGCCTTCCAGGTCCACAACCTACATCCAGAATAGTCCCACCGACCTCCTTTGCACTTCTTATCATCAGTTCAATTATCTTTCTGTCGTGTGGTTTCATGTTTTCTGTTGGTGTGGCACAGTAATGTTTTGCTTCCTCGTACGTCAGCCCGGTGAACTCCTCATACATCACGCCACCATCCTTGCCCACTCCACTCTTGTCGGTGGTGTGGGTCTCGCATTGTCCATTGGGATGTTGCCCTTTGGGAACGCCCCATCATCGACTCTCTCCAGCACCATGTGTCCCACTGGAACGAGCCTCTCCAGTAGCTCCCCCGCTTGGCCGTGCATCCTGTAGGTTTTGAACTTGTCTACTATTTTGTCTAGGCTTGAGAATCCGTAGTGCAGTACTTGGGTGCTGTAGACCCTCTGTATGTTGCTGAGACCCACCGGAAACGGCACCGGATGAAGGACTTTCTCCTCCTGAAACCTCAGGTTGCCATCGTTCCTCCACAGCCTGCAGAACCACCCCGCGTCGTACAGCCTGTCCGTCCTACGCCACGCATCCGACAGGTAGAGGTTCACCTCGTGGATCTCGAACCCGTCAATACCCTCATCCTCACCGACTTTGCACAGTTTTCTGACCTCCCCATCGGTTCCAGATCTATCGAACATCTCATCAGCATCAAGCCACACGACCCAGTCTGGCTTGATCTTCTCAGTAACATACCTGATAAGAATGTTCTTCTGGGGCTTGTTGGGGAAGCCTATGTTCTTTTTGCCCTCTATCACATGCTTTGTGTACTCCCTGCACACGTCGACCGTCCCGTCCGTGCTGGCGTCGTCGTAGACTGCGACCTCATCGCACACCTTTGTCAGGTTGTCGAGGCACCGCCTGATGTTGCCCTTTTTCTCTTCGTTGTATGTTATCAGGAACCCGCAGAGCTTCATAGTGTCTCACCCACTAGTCTGCATATGGTGCTGTTGAAACTGCTGTAGTTGTCTCTGGTTATTTCGTTGTTGAAGTGCTGGGCTATGGTCCCAGATCCGTACCAGTGTATGCCCACGCTCTCCTTTGGCATCTTGATGTTCTGGTAGAACATTAGGTTCGCATACTCCACGAACATCTTCTCTGTCTCGGCGAATGGGAACACGATGCGGCTCGGCAACCTCACCACGTTCAGGTCTGGGAACGACCTCTGTACAGCAATAACGCTTCCGAACGATCCGCCGATCATCTCTTCCCCGTACCCCTCCCAGCTAATGTGGTCGCCGTGATCCATCGTGTCATCGTACATCCTTCTGAAGAAGCCGTTCGGCTGGCCGAGCATGAATGTGGTCGGGATATAGCCAGGCTTCGGGTTTCCGAGGAACTGCACCAATCCGACATCCACGCTGCGGAATCGCTTGTGGTCCAGCGGCCTGAAGAACAGCACATCGGTGTCGCTGAACACACCCCCATCTTCCGACATGACACACCACTGTACAAGGTCACCCATGTGGAGCTCTGGTATTTCCATCTTGGCCATGTCTGGGTACTTGTCCTCTAGGTAAACTATATCTATGTCTAGGTTGCCAAGCATTTTGGAATGATCCATTCCTTTGAAGTATAGAAAGTCGGGCTTCTCGTTCCACGCGTGGTGCTTCGGCACGAATGGGTTCCTACGCCTTATGAGAACCGTCTCCCAGTCTGGGTTCAATTTTGAGAACGAGTGCAGGGACATATACCTGAGGAAGCTCATCGTTCGGTTGCCCCAGTAGAAGTGCATCCTCTTCCTCAACATGCTTTCCTCCACGCCACGCCCACCTTGAACCTATGGCTCTCGCCGTACCCCCCGTAGTACAGATACTCCTTGTCGCCGAACCTTGATATGTTCGCGTTGGCCGTCTGCAGGCTCTCCCATCCCTCCCCGAGCGGGATGGCGGGCACCTTCGGCACATCAATCTCCGACTCTCCGTCCCACATAGCCTCAAAAACGTTCCAGCCACAGTGCCCCTTCATCTTCTCGATGAACTCCTGCGCCCTACCCTCAAAGAATACCCCGAAGCCACCCCCTCGTGCCTCCACGAATGATGGGTTGCTCAGCCCAAATGCACATGATGTTCCCTCCTTTGGACGTAGTATCTTCCTTCTCCCACTGAATTGTATGCCATCGGGGCTGGTGAGCGAGACTATGCCCTTCTCGTTCATGTCGGTCGCCAGCATCACGTAGCCATCCCCTACCCTCTGGCAGCATGGCTGTATCATCGAGGTGACCACCGGGCCGAACGGCCTGTCCCACGTGAGCATGTCCTTGGACTCCGAGAAGTACACGTTTCCCTTGCCGATGCTGTAGTAGAGCCTCCAGACACCGCCTACCCTGATGATGGATCCCAGACGCACATAGTTGTGGGTCTCTATCATGGGCTCATCGGATGCCCTGGTGAATGGTCCCAGTGGCGACTTGGACTCGGCCAGCCCTATGCCGTGAAGGTTCTCGTACCCCGCCCCGCCGCAGTAGAATGCGTAGTATTTTCCACCCCTCTTCGTGACCACGAAGTCCTCGATGTGGTTGTCCCATCCCCGTTCTCTGGCCTCAAAAATCGGGTTGCCATCGTGCTTAATCCACTCGTCCATATCATCACACAAACTTCTCGTGCTTTATGTCGCTCTTGAGCAGATTCAGTATCCAGTTATAATCGGTGTAGTAGCAGCGCTCGCACACCGACCCATCGAAGTGCCTTTGGCTCTCGTAGAGCTTGTCTATGTTTTTTGCCAAACCCATACGCATTGTTTCCTCAAAGTCCCTACTTGGATTGTGCAAAGCGTACTGAACACCGCAACAAGCATATAAGTAGCCAGCCGAGTCTATGACTGGTTTTAATAGGCTTATCAGGCACTTCTTGTCCCCAGTGCCGTACTCCTTCCTTGACTGGTATATGACGAGGCGGTCGTCTACGCCCCTCTTCTCCAGTTCGTCCCTGGCCTCGGACATTGGTGGGCTTCCCTCTAGGTCGAGGATGTCGGAGACCACACGTATATGCGTGAATCTGTTGTCGTTGGCGAACTGCACCATCTCGGCCATGAGGTCGTAGTTCGGTGAGCGCGTCAACACGTAGCTGAACGACCAGTCAATGCTGTTGTCGCGGAGTATCGCACTAGTTAGCGTATCCCTGAACTTCTCGTTGAGCTCCCTGTCGTCGGCCATGGATATTCTGACCCAGGTTATCCTCTTCAGATCCTCTGGTCCCAGCTTGCTGAGAAGGTAGCCGTTCGTCACGATCCCAACCTCTATGTGGAGCTGGGCCATACGCGCGATTATTCTCTTTATGTCAGGGTGCATGAGCGGCTCGCCACATCCGGTGCCGAGAACCTAGTTGTTCTGGGCATCTCCGGTTATCGTGACCGACTCGCACCCACACGCCTTGGCCTTGGTCATTATCTCATCTATTTCATCGTATGATAGCTCAAGCTTCTTGTCCCTTTCTGAGCACGAACAGAAGCTGCAGTTTAAATTACATTTGTTAGTTGGAGATAGTTGCACATGTATCGGCATTATCTTGCCCTTTCTCCGTATCTTTTGTATCAGCCTGTCGTGCAGAAGCACCTTTATCGGGAATGCTCCTGCGGCCGAGTACGATGACTTCATCTCGTCAGACATCTGGCACCTCCGTTTCTCGACATGATCATATACCCAGCTCCTTGATGCCGCTCTCCGTCATCATGTTGACGGGCTTCGGCCTGACAACGTTCTCCAGCACCTCGACCCACTTCTTGACCGCCACGTCCCACCCGTACTTGCTGGCGTTCCTGAGTGCGTTCCCGGAGCACCTCTTCCTCAGTTCTGGGTCCTTGAACATTATTGCCATGGCCTTGCCGAGGTCTATGGGATCCACCAAGCTCTCGTCCGTGAGTCCTGGGGATGTCTCCTCTATGGCTATCTTGGCCAGTATCCCGCTCTCCGGCTTCCCCACCGTCTCCAAGAACGCAGAGTGTGCCGGAACCACGCACGGCAGGCCACACGCCTGCGCCTCGACTGCGGGAATGCAAAAACTCTCCCCGCCTCCGCTGTGTACGAAGCAGTCCGCCATGTTGTACATCTCGGCCATTGCCTTCTCGTCCAGTCCCCAGTTCGGGTTGAGGAACATGCCCCTCTCATCGCCTTCAGTGCACAACTCCAGCCTGTCGCCGTTCAGCTTCACCCTGCTGAACCTGACATGCTCCTTTCCGATGTCCTCAAATCCCATGTTCCTCATGGCCTCTAGGTCGTAGGACTCGTGGGGGTTCGTGTGGATGTGTAGCACCACCTTGCCTTGCGTTTCTGGCATATTGGTGAGCAGGCCCTTGAATGCCTTCAGCGCTAGGTCGTACCTCTTCTGGAGCTGCTTGTTCCGCCCCACCATAAGGAAGACGAACTTGTCATCGTATCCCAGCATCTTCCGCATCCTCTTCCGCGCCCTCGCATCGGGTTTGAATGTGTCGAGGTTCACGCCGTGCTCTATGCGCGACACCCTTCCTGGGAAGACCTCCTCGACCACGGCCTTTCCCCACATCGTTGGTGCTACTATGTGGTCTACCTTCCGCAGGTATGTGGACCAGTCCGGCGAGAGCGGTGAGCTCCTCGCGGTCACGTGGCCCACCACCGGTATCTTGCACATGTGGACCTTGTCGGGTATGTCGTGTGCGATCTGCTCCCAGCAGTCAAGCAGGGTCACGACCACGTCGATATCAAGGGCCTTTATGTACTGTATCAGCGCGTACTTCGCGAACGGTATGAAGTACGGCGGGATGTTCACCGTCCCATAGTTGTCCCTTATCAGGTCGCCTATGTTCAGGGTCGATAGCACGTATGGGTTGTGTCCTGCCTCCCTGAGGCCCTTGCACAAATAGCGTGCGACCATTGCGTACCCAAATGCGCCGTACGATGGGTTCGTCAGTACCAATACGTTCATCTTCAATTTTTATCGCCTCCCGTCTCTTTGCCAAGCGCCTTGTCGCAGAACTTCCTGAAGCATTGGAAGCATGTGGCCCAGTCATCCGTCTCGAACCCCATGTCGCGCTCCTGCTCGTCCTTGTAGAGCTTCCCGCAGTAGCTGCACCTGATTGCCGACACGACGATGTTCATGCTCTCCAGCGCATCCCTCTTAACCTTGAAGTCCTCCGCACTGTCAGATTTCATCGTTACGATATCAGTCTTCCTTGAGCTCGATCCTTCCGCCATCCTTCCCCTCTCCCAGACTCTTGTCCATGGCCTTCTTCATGCACTTGAAGCATATCGCCCAGTCGGGCTTGTTGTCCTTGTCCCTGTGGTAGATGTAGAAATTCTCGTCCCCGCAGTACGAGCACTTCGCTTTAGCTTTCGTCTTCATACTTCACCCCCGTCCTCCACATGATTCTCGGCGCTATCCTGTCCCGCTTGGCCTCTATGCGGTCTTTGTGCTTCAGCAAATCATCAAGCATTATATTGAGTTCCTCCTGTATTCCGTGTGTCTGTCTAAAACCTAGTTGCTTGAGCTTGTCGCGTATCGGCTCGTAGGTGTGCTCCTGTGGCTCCAGCCGGGGATTCGGTATGTTCTTGATTTTGACGTCCAGTCCCATTTTTCTACCGGCATCTCGTACCCTTTCGGCGAGCTCCGTCACGTCATACACCTGGTCAAACTGGTTTATTATTCTGTACCTGTTCCACTCGCCATCCTCTGGCGGGTTGTCGATCATGATTCTTATGCACTTGATGGAGTCCCTTAGCGCTATGAACCCCCTCTTCTGGCGTGCGGTCTCGCCGAACGGGGTGAGCGGGTACCCTATCACGGCCTGGGCGCAGTACCTGTTGATGCACGTACCCCAAACCTCGTACGCATCAAACCTCGTCCTCAGTCTCGGGTCCCCTACGGTCTCATCCGTCTGGGTGCCGTACACCACGCCTTGGTTTATGTCTGTGACCTTGAGGTTCTCCATCAGTTTGCACGCAAGCATCGTGTTGTTCGATGCGTGGATTTTGCTCTGATGATAATAACTTCCGCCGTACCTCGGGAATGGGCAGACTTTGCTTCTCTTCCCCATATAGTCGAACTCGAAGAAGCCCTCTGGTATCGGGACTGACACATCGACTGGGTACTCGCCCATCGTCCCGATCTGGATTATCGGTGTATCCATCTTCAGGTCTTTCATTGCCCACAGCAGATTGAGATTTCCCACCACGTTGTTGACCTGCGTCTGCACTGCCCTCTCCCTACTGATCTGGCCGAACGGTGCGGATGGTATCTGTGCCAGATTGACTATCGTGTCTGGCTTGTGATTTTTCAGCGTGCCGTACAGAAAGTTCCCATCGGTCACGTCGCCCTCGTCGAACCCCACGTCGGCACCGTAGACCTCCTTTATCGCCTCCAGTCGCGTGTCCATGTCTTTAATCGGTATGACCGTCTCCTCGCCGACCTCGCGGACGAGTCGCCTCCGTAGGAATGAGTCCACGCCAGCGACCTCGTAGCCGTTTTTGGCGAGATGGCACGCTAACGGGAAGCCGATGAACCCATCGATGCCTAGAATGAGAATTTTCATATAGCTTTATAGCTAATCGGATATAAAAAGTTATCGCCCAAAAACTCTCACTGTAACTTAAGTATTTCCGCGACAAGTTCACTTTTCTTCGTGTCCTTTGCGCCGAGCGGCTCCCCGATCTTCCGAAGCTGGGACATCTTCATCTTCTTCAGGTCGTCCTCGGTGTACTTCTTGGTCTCCGCCACGGTTTCCGGCTCTGGTGGCGCCTCCGCTGGCTGGGGCGTACCCCTAGGCACATCCTTTATCAGCATCCCGGTGTTCAGGTCAAGGTACCTCACGCCGAGCTTCGGCCTCTCGCCCATCAGCTCCCCGACCGTCATCTTTCGGTCGGCTTTCTGCTCACCTAACACAACCATGTCATACCACCTACACACTCTCCGGCTCGTACTCATCGATAATTGGGAACTTGATAAGCGTTGCCCAACAACATATCGTCCCGGCCGTGTCCGTGACCGCCGATATCGTCTCGCTGGCGTCCACCCTGTAGAGCGGAACGTTTATGTCGCCCACGAGCTGGCAAACACTGTGTTCGTCCCTTATCCTCTGCGGCACTATCGTGTTGTTTCCCTCAATGAACCACATCTCTGCGGTGGTGTTGCTGTGCGAGAACCCATACGCCACGAGGAACCCCTCGGTGTATGCGTCGAATGTGGTCGAGCAGAGGCTGATTGAAGTCCCTCCAGCCACGGCGGCGTTGGTCGATGCCAGCGATGCTATGTGCACCGGCTCCGAGCTCCTCTGTAGCCTGACGAACTTCGCGTACCTCGGGTCGTAGTACCTCGGAAGCACCCACTTCATTACCTCTTCGTATTGTGCCATAATAATCACCTACTCCGCCACTCCCCCGACCTGCACGGATGTGTAGTTCGCCGGTGGCGTGAATCCTGGTTGCCCCTTGGATCCCATCCTCCTGATTGAGAACCTCTTGCCGATCCACCACAATATCGGTCTATTGAGCGTCACGTTCGTGTAGTTCTCCAGTTGCACCGCGGGCGGGTAGTTCTCGCTGCACCACAGCTCTATGTGCCTGTTCGATGTCACTGGGGATGATATGTCAAACAGATAGCCCCCCTGCGGAGACCTGTTCGTTCCCCACCTATTGGTCGCTGCAGGTTGCTTGAGTAGAAGCCTGAAATTGCCGTCTATCTCGACGCTGTACAAGAAGTATAGCTGGTCAATCGGCGGGTCAAGTGCCGTGATGTTGGTGAAGGACTCGGTGCCGTTGGCCGCTAGGGCCGCGTGCCTATCCTTGTAGAATATGTCATCTATCTTGATTATCTGGTAGTAGTTTACCATGCCCCCGACGAAGACCACCTCCAGATTGTCCCCGTTTCTGAGTTCCCTTGGGTCCTTTGATCCTGGCATAAATCGCCTCTCCTTTTTGGGAGTTGATTAATTCTATGTTGGCATCCCTTTATAAACTTTACGCGCTCCCGTCAAAAAAACAAAGCGCCCGGCCCGCCGAGCGGGCCGTGGTCTAAAGTGTAAATGTGCCGTCGGTTCTCGCGTATCCTGTCGGTTCAGGGGTTTATCAGCAGGCCGCGCTTCTCCGCCGTGAGCCCGACGAAGTCGAACTCGGTCAGCGTCGAGACGCTTGAGCAGATGCCCTCAAGGGTTATGATGGTGTTCTGGTCGACAGTCCACCCGTCGTCTGCCCAGCCAGTGTTGCTCTTGAAGCCCCGGATGTTCGTCACGACCCAGTACCTGGTCGTCGACTGCTCTCTGGTTACTCTGACTTGGTGTAGCTCCTGTGCGGAGCCGTTGTAGTACACCCCGCCAATGTAGCAGAACCTGTTGTCCGCTATGGTGTCGGTCGTGCATCCCGTGAAGGCCGTCCATGTGTTCGTAGCCACCTGGTTCAGTTCGTACCATGGGTATGTTGATCCTAGGTCTTCTGGTCTTAGCTGCCGAACAATAAGCCCGTCGGTCGTGAGTCCAAGTTCGCCCGCGGCTTTGGCCTTGATCTTGTCGCTTCCCTGCTTCCATGCCAGAAGGGCGTTCCCGCTTAAATCCACGTAAAAGGTCATGTTAATCACCTGATATAGACCCCCTACGGATTTATCAGCAGTCCTCTCTTCTCAGCAACGAGCCCGATGAAGCCCATCTCGGAAGTCGTAGACGCGACCGAGCAGATGCCCTCTATGGTTATGATTGTGTTCTGGTCAACAGTCCACCCATCGTCGGCCCATCCGCATGCGTTCTCGAATCCCCTGATTGGCGTGACTACCCAGTATCTGGTCGTCGACTGCTCTCTGGTCACCCTGACCTGGTGGATTTCTCCCGCTGCCTCGCCGTTGTAGAAACCTCCCACGTAGCAGAACCTGTTGTCTGCTATGGTGTCAGTTGTTATCCCAGTAAAAGCCGTCCATGTGTTCGTAGCCGTCTGGTTCAGCTCAAACCACGGGTATGTGGAACCGAGATCCTCCGGCCTGAGCTGCCTGACTATGAGCCCGTCCGTCGTGAGACCGAGCTCACCGGCTGCCTTGGCCTTGATCTTGTCGCTTCCCTGCTTCCACGCGAGCAACGCGTTCCCGGACAATTCCGTGTAAAAGGTCATAATATCCTCCTTTTTTATATTTTTAGCCAAGCCTCCTTTGTGGGGCCACTAACATAAGGTTGGCGGTTATGGAGTAAAGACTCCGGGCCTAGTCTATGAAGACCAAACCCCCATTTTGGGCTGCGCCACCGCTGACCGTGCCGTATGGGTACATGGAGAGTACCTTGCCAGCGCCTACCGAGTTGGTTCTGTACGCGTTGTTCCTCGCGACCGCGACCGACCTGACCGCTCCTGGTGTTACTGTCCCAGCGATCATGTTCATGATTTCCCTGGCTATCAGGTTGGTCCCCAGCACAGCAGCCGCCATGTTGTACTTCTTCGCCTTGCCGTACAGCGCTGCCGCGGATGCCGCGATTCCGATGCCCAGGTTGCCGAGTTGCTTGCCTGTTATTCCTGGGACAACCTCCGGAACCATGGGCGAGACATACCTGTCGACCACTTCGGCCCCAAGGCTACCCCCGAGGGACTGCATCACGGTACCCTTGTTCTGCATTCTTGCCATAAAATCCTCCCTTTCTTGACTATGACTGCTTAATTCTTCGTTGTTGCCCCTATTTAAAGATTTTGCGACCCTTCTGATTTCATCGGAGATGTCGCCGCACGATTTGCACTCCTCCGTGTCGTGTCCTGGGACATACTTCTCGAAGTCTGCCCGTATGTCCCTTATTCGGGATATCGCCTCATCCGTTGGGATTCCCTTTATGTTGTCCTTCCTCAGCCTCCTCAACCTCATCATTAGGTCTCTGTACTCTCTATGGTGTTCTGGTTCATGAGCCTGCAATTCCTGTAGTTCGAACTGCGCCTCCAAGAAATGTTTATTAATACAACTGAGATAGTTGGGATCGGTGTTTTCATGCACGTTTTTCAGATGTGTTTCGCTCTGGAGCAAATTCCCCAAAATGTTCTCCTTGTTGAAGTCAGCGAACTGGCCTATCGGCTTCATAGTTGAGAATTGAACACGCCCCTTTTTATTGTTATTATCTAAAGAGCTTGAACAGAGTATACCCTATCGCGCCCGCCACGATGGGTGCCCCCGCCCAGTAGTCCTTCAGCTCCATCCCCATGGTCAACTTTGGGTCGAACGCAACCCTGCCCACCGCCGCCATGTTCCTGAACATCGCGGTATCCTCGCCCCGCATGACCGCTGGGTACCCGTCCGACCTCAGGAATGCGTCCCTCCTGAACGCGCAGTTGGCCGCCGTGCCGGGGCAGAACGCTGGCATGAAACTCGCCCATGCCGTCTTTAGTGCGTTGCCACTTGAGTCGTGTACGGAACCGTAGATGGCCATGAGGTCTGGCTCCGCTGAGAATCGATGCCTTATCCTGTCAATCCATCCTAGTGGTGGCCTGGCATCAGCATCTGTGGTCGCCACGATGTCCCTGGTCGCGAACTCGGCTCCGAACTGCCTGAGTTCGCCTAGTGTGGCGGAGTGTGGCAACGTGTATACCCTGGCACCGTACAGCTTGGCTATCTCCGCCGTGTGGTCATCGCTGCTGTGGTCCACGACCACCACCTCGTCCGGCCGCTGCGGGAGCAACATATCCAGGCATTCCCCGATGTTTTTCTCCTCGTTCAGGGTGGGTATGACTACCGACACCGTGACCACTATCTCCCCTCCATGTACGCCAGAACGAACAGTGCACCCACCACCCCGGCAATCACCAGCCACCTAATGGTGGGGTCGTTCGCCTCCATCCTCCCCCAGTAGAACGTGTACTTGTGGTCGGGGCTGGTGTCCGTCGAGAAGTCGAACGGCGCGGGCACAGAGGCGTACACCCTGTCCGCGACCCGGTTTATCTCCGCGAGAGCCGCCCTGGGATCCTCGACGTGCTCTAGAACATGGAACGCCACGACACACCCGAACTGCTTGTCCGTGAACGGCATGCTGGTTATGTCCGCCTGCTGGTAGTTCGGCAGGATGGCCTCAGATGGCGGGAATATGTCAACATTCACGTCCCCTATTTGCATTGGGTTATTCCCGCACCCCACGTTTAGCAGTGGCTTACCGATGGAGTCGCAGTAGTCCCTCGCCTGCTTGAACAGGCGCTCCTTCTCGTAGTGGTAGTACATCGAGGATGCCACCGAATTGGCCACCAAAGCCCCCGCCGCAAGTAGAAACATCTCCTTGAACATGTGTTTTATTGGTTTCCGCACCATTATAAACATTACTAGAATAGGAAGTCCCTGAACTCCCTGATCTGCCTGTCAATCCACGCGTGGGCGGCCGGGTCGCTGGCCAGGTAGAAGTAGAGCTCTGGCCTTCTGTCCTTCATCCACTCGATGATGTTCTCCACCGTCAGTAGCCCCCTCTGCCCGCGGAACCTCCTCGCGAGCGCCTCGGCCTTGGAGAGTAGCCCCGGGTTCGCGGCTGCGGTCTCGTCCAGCAGGGACACATCCCTCCTGACCGCATCCTCTAGATCCTCCCTGTCAAAGGGGTCTATCAGTTTTAGGAAGAACCTCTCCACGACCCTTTCACCAGCACCATTTAGGAAGTCGAACATCCCTCATCAACCTCATTCTCCTCAATATTTTCTCTAGATGGCAGTGTACGCACTTGGATGGGTACCCGTCGCACAGGTAGATGCACTCCATCTTTTTTCTGAATGGATTGTTCATCACTCCCACCTATCCCTAAACTCCCTTATGTACTGCTTCAAATCCTCTGGGGTCTCGAACCTCCTCCCAGATGCCATGAAGTACTCCCTGGTCACCCTCTGCAGGGGGCCCTCGTACTCGGTCATCCTCGTGATGGCGTACTGCTGGCCGTCCACGTCCAGTACCTCTAGGTGGGACATCGTCCCCACCCTTCTCGGTGGCATTCGTCGCGGCTCCCCCCTGTCGATGTCTACTAACCCGCTACTCATACGAACTCACTGAGCCTCCTCTGGAATATTCTTTTGTTAATATTCCTCATGAACTTCTTCATCTCGGCCGTCGCGGGTGCCAGTTCCCTAAGGAGCGGTATGTGCGCGTTCATGTGCTCGGCGTAAACGGACACCTGCCTCGATAGGTCGGCTAGGTTCTCGGCCTGTATCCTCTGCACCGACATCATCTCGGAAACTGTCACGGGCATCCTAAGGAACATATCCATGTAGTTAAGGCAGTTGGTCTCAACGTTCCACTCTGGGGTGCCATCAGTCCATGAGCGTGCCCTCTGGTCGGGATCCCTCGGTGTCAATTTAGCCCTATTCCATGGGAACCACAATGTGTGCCTCCCACCACGCCTCGCAACATGCTCTATCTCTTTAGTCCACGCAGTGCTGTGGATGTCGTTGATGCAGTAGTTCGTGAAGTCTAATGTGTAGCCGTGTGCGGAGAAGAACCC